>Ga0068853_100004808_pt1 | contig 10505 bp, 17 predicted proteins | sample KBSCornC32_FD_65655 | JGI IMG/M metagenome (GOLD analysis project Ga0068853, IMG submission 65655) | Corn rhizosphere microbial communities from Kellogg Biological Station, Michigan, USA - KBS Corn C3-2 | ecosystem: Host-associated > Plants > Roots > Rhizosphere > Soil ... | reverse complement strand
GCACGAGCGCCTCGATGAAAGCTCGATTAAGGCCAGTTACGAAGCGCCCGGCTACCCGCTCCCACGGCCGCGACGCAAGTCGAAGGAGAAGACATCGTGAGGACGACTACGACGCTGGTGACGTTTACTCGGCCATTCACGCTCTTCGGCTTCGACAAACCGCACGCGCCGGGGTCTTTCGAGGTTCGGACCGACGAAAAAAGGCTCGATACGACGTTTGAAGCCTGGCTGCGCGTCAGCACCACGATTCTGCTTTCGGATCGTTGGGGCACGCAAGCATGGGCCGTTGATCCGCAGGAGCTGCAAAACGCACTAGACCGCGACCTCGATGTCGAGCCGGAACCGAGAAACCGTGGTTGAAAGCGAACGAGGTCTATAGTCCACGTCGGTAAACCCTGGAAACTATGACTGAAATGGCCGGCAGTTTGACGAACCAGAGATCTAGTTCTTCGAGGTTGGCAATCAGGTAAAGCCCGCGGGCCAAAACGCGGCAGGGGCGACGCGGGCATAGCCGAGGTTCTTGCATCGTGAGCAAGACGAGATCCTCGACACGGCAGCGGAATACAAGAGATACTCCTTCCCGACCTACATAAGGTGAGAAGCGGCCCGCCGCTGTGCTCCGGCAGCGCGGTTCGAGCCGGGCCTCGTAGCTGGACATAACGCAGGTCAATGACAATCGCCCGTGCTTTTGCGAGTTCTTCAACGTCACCCGCCCTCTGCCTGGCAGCCGGTGGTTGAGAGATGCGTGCGCTCCCGCCAAATTGGAGCGCTCTCATGCCCCGCTACTACTTCAACATCGACGACCGCAAAGTCCCTTGGGACCGCGACGGTACTGAACTGCGCGACGAAGCACATGCCAAATCCGAAGCGGTGGCCCTCGCCGGCCAATCTATCAGCGATATCGGCGGGGAATTCTGGATCGGTGGCGGGGCGGCTAGAGGTGAACGATCACACCGGGAGGGTTCTTTTCACCCTCTCCTTCACAGCGTCGTAAGGGGCAGGACAAGCAGAAAAGCCCCCAGTCCGTCGGGGGAGCGAAACCGGGGGCTGGAGATGAAGACAGGGAGCTCTTCTAACGGCGCACCTCGTACGTGGTTCCGCGCGCCGCCGGTGCCGGATCAGCCCGATCAATGAAATACGTATTCGCGAGCTTCCGCCCGCTGCTGCCTGCGCAAGAGGCTGGCGTCCTTCACGAGGCGCGAGAAAGACAGCACCGCAACCGTCGCACCCAGCTCATCGCCAATCTCGATCCAGTGATCTGCCAGCCGTCCCGTCAAAGTGCCCTGAGCGGTAAGTGCGTAAGCGTCCTGAGCAGCCCACGCCAAGGCCTCCATGGTATCGGAGAACACCGCGCCCTGCCGGTCGGCGAACACGGCATTCTTTTGTCTGACGTGGAAGAAGTACCTCGGCATGGTGCACACTGCACCCGTTCTCACCAGCCACGTCCGAAATCGCAGTTAGCCGAATGAGTGCTAATCCGTCAGCGCCTTGCAGACGCGGCGGCCATGCCGGCCCGCAGCACGTCGGCATCCCTCGCGGGGCGAGGAAGCCGAACGACGGTGGTAGCTTCCGCGTCGGCCAGAGGCCCAAGCGCGATCGACCGTCCCTTCTGACCGACAGTGATGAAATACCACCAATCCGGGCCGAAGTCGGCGTCCCACTCGGCTTGCGCCGCAGCGAAGTCGGCATGGTCACTCATCGTCGAAAAGCCATTGCGCCTTGGTGGTCGAGAGCCGGGCGTTGCCGGGCATGCGGACGGTCACTTGCGCATCCATCGTCGTCTCCGGCGACGCGCGTGACTTGCACTGCGATCATGATCATGTCGCCGACCTTCGAGTGGACTTGGGTATACGGGGGATTGTCGGCATGCCGCTAAGATGGTGATCCGACTCGGAAAAGTTGAGTCCAACAATCGATGCAACCCAGAGGTGGCCATCCACGTTCACGCGCGCGGGTGATATGGCAGGGGTGGCATGCAGCAAGACGATGCGAACCCAGTAATAGACGAGGCAGGCCACAAGAGCCGCATGCGGTCTCCGGCGGCCGTCGCCGATCTTCGGGAGCGGGCAGCCCTCAGGCCCTTCGCCGGGCGAATTGCCGAGTGGCATGTTCGCGCGGCTCATCTCGAGGCCCTGGTAGCCCACGCGTACGATCCGAAAAGAGCTTACACTGCGCGGCACGAAGCACGACGGCTTATGGAGACCGTCAAGGCAGATGCGGCCAAGCTTGCTGTCCAACCTCCGATCACGGGGTCGACCGGCAGCTATCGCGAGGACGTGAGAAAGTCCCTGGCGACGTTGCTGACCCGCCTGGAGACTTTGTAGGCGTGACCCGCGGAGGGTGTACGCACCTTTTCGGCTTCAGCGCCGCGCGGTATGATAGTGGGCTGAAAACGGCGGTCGCGAGGGACGGCCATGACGTACGAGCGCTTTGTCATGATCGCGGTGTCATTGGTGCTGTTGACGATTGCCATCTTGGTAACCTGGCACGCCTTCGGGCATCCCTTGGCCTGAAATCGCACGGGCGAGCACGTTATCAAGTCCAGCCCTGCCGAGGAGCGGGACTGGGTGGCCGGATGCACGACTTTGGCGAACGCTCGGCCTCGCAGAGTTCTCCAGCGGGTCGACCCGGCGCACTGCTCGGTGCGCACCGATTCCGGCCAGATGTGTATTTTACTAATTTGAAGCAACCGTTGGAGATTTCCGGGGTTGCTGTGCGACCATCATCCCAGGGGTGCACGGGGTTGAGCAATGGAAGAACAACCGTACTGGTGGTCGAGGACGAATTTCTCATTCGTCTGAACGCCGTTAGTATCGTGGAGGACTGCGGCTTTGAGGCAGTTGAGGCCTCGAACGCCGATCAGGCCATTCGCATACTTGAGGCCGACACGAATATCCGCCTGGTGTTCACGGACATTGACATGCCCGGCACCATGGATGGCCTCAAGCTCGCCCATTACATCCGGGAGCGGTGGCCACCCATCCTGTTGCTGCTCGCTTCGGGCAAGGCCATCGTCGAGGAGGCACAATTGCCGCCGGGGGCGAAGTTCTTCTCCAAGCCGTATAGCGACCACGCAATCGCCGCGACCCTCAAGGAGATGATGGGCTCGGTGCGTGCGACCTGAGGGGCGGCGATTCACGATTGGTCGAAGCACCGTCCGCAAAATCCGCCTTAGGCCGATGCCGGACACCGAGCCGGCATACCAGCTCTGCTCCACCCTGCGCGTCATTTCCCTTTTCGCCTGGTGGATTCACGAGCGTAGCAGTCTGCAGGCGCGGGCAGCTTTTACAGCGAGCCCAGTCGTAGTTCAGCTATTCCAATATTCCGTCCTTGAGACTGAGCGCCCAGCGCACGCCGTCGGGCTCGAAGCTGAGCTCGCTTTTGTTGGGCGCGTGGAACAGGGCCTGTCCAACGAGCAGACTTCCAAAGCCGGTGCGAGCCGGCGGGACTACCGGAGGGCCATCATGCTCGCGCCATGTCAGTTCGAAAGATGATGGCCCGACGTCCCATCGAATGGATACCCATCCCAGCTCCTCAGAAAGGGCACCGTATTTTGCGGCATTGGTCGCCAACTCGTGAATCGCCATTGCGATATTGGAAGCCGTTTTCGGGCCAACGGTTATGGATGGACCAGAAAAAGCGAACGGCATTCTGCCTTCGGGAGTGTGCGGTTTTAGGACCGCTTCGATCAGTTGTCGAAGGTCGGCTTCATTAGCCTCATCGCCCCCGAGCATATCGGTCGCGACCGACAGTGCGGCGAGGCGCTCCGAATATCGTTGGAGCGTAACCCGGTCGGCACCGGAAAAGGTCTTTCGAGCGAGGACGGTGGCGACGGCCAGCACATTTTTCACTCGGTGGCGCATCTCTCGCGCCACAAGTTCAAGGCGCCGTTCCACGCGCTGCTGCTCGGTCACATCGATCAGCACACCGATGACGCGCTGTCCCGAACCACTTCTTTGGGGCGCAACTTGAGCTCGAAGGAGCAACCACTTTTCGGTGCCATCCGGCCATATTTGGTGGATGACCGTCTGGACGTGGTTTTCGCCTCGAGCTTCCGCCTCGGCGCCCAAGCGCTGGACGCGATCGAACTCTCCTGGCGCGTAACGAGATTGGAAATCAGCGAAGCTTGGACTGGCCTCGGGTGGAAAGCCGGTCAAAGCATTAAGCTGCGGCGAACCGGTCACCGCAAACGTGTCGAGATTCACCTCCCATACGGCCATGTCCGCCACCTCGACTGCCAGCCGCAGACGCGCCTCGCTTTCGGTCAACGCCTCTTCGGCTGCGATCTCGTCAGTGATATCCTGGATGGTGCCCAGATAACGGGTGGCGCGCTGATCGTCTTGCGAAAACTGGGCCTCGCCATAGGCCAATATCCAACGCAGCTTATGGTCGTTTGCGCGATAGATGCGGTAGCGGTAAGGCGCTTTCTCCCGCAAAGCTGGGTCGAGGGCACGCTCTGCCATCCCCATCGTGCGCGGCAAGTCCTCTGGGTGGGTAACGTCTCGTACTTGTTTGAAGGTGACTGGCCCCTCGGGCGAAAATCCACAGATGGCGCGGGCGATCGCGGAATAGTTCATCTCGTTGGTCGTGGTGTCCCACTCCCAGACACCAATGCCAGCCGCTTCGGTCGCGACCCTCAGCCGTTCAGTACCCTGATCCAAGCGACCACCCTCGCGGCGCCGAGCTCCACCTCGTCGCAAACGTCTGGTGCCACAGTATTACATACCCACAGCCAATCAATATTGTTGGCGGAGGCTCGAAGCCGCGAGCCGAGGGGTGCAAGCGTCACCGGTTTGTATATTCCGATAAGGGGGCGCCACTGCCAAAAGGATCCCGGAAGCGTGGGCAGTAGGGTCGTCATCGCTGAGGGAGCAGCACGCGAGTGGGCAACCTTTGAGGACCCGCGGGCCAGCACCTTGGAAAAACAGGAAACCGCCTCGGGGAGCGCCGCCGGCCTATCAGTATTCTAAGCCCGGGTGGGGTACCGGAGACAGGGCGTCGACCGGGAGGCCAGGATACGGACGAAAAGCTAGTGCTTCATCGAGGGAATGCGATTTTCTGGCTTCACGAACTTCTGTTCTTCGTCTCGCGAATGAGAGACGAGATCAAGCTTTACGCTCGCCTGTGTCTGCATGCCCTCTCGGACACGAGGGCGGCTTGGGAAAGGGCGCAACGTACTTTTCAGCCGCGGCTTCGTAGCGGTCATGTGAAGTCTCCAGTGGTGGGAAGCAAAGGACAACGAGCGCAGAGGCTAAGCGTTGCCAAGCCGGGCTAGTCGCCCTCTAAAGCCACCCCGCCAACCGACCGGCCGCTATCCGTTATGGTGAGGTTGCCCTCGAAGCGAGTTGCGAGCCCGCGGGAGACGAGGAAGAATATTGCCCCTTCGTCGTCTGTCCCGAATAGGCTCTCCAAGGCAATCGCGCTGATGCTCAAGCGCCGGAGCAGGTGGTAGGCATAGACGGGAACATGCTCGACCTTGACGCGGACCTCGAAGAAGCCCTCGCCTGCGGTTGCCGGTTTAGATGCTTCCGCTGTTTCATGCAGAAACGATAGTGCTTCGATCCAGGAGGCAACCGCCCGCGGGATCGGTTTTGACCCTGCCAACCATTGCTCGACAGTCGCCATAGGGACGTCGACTGCCTTGGCGAGGGTGGTACTTTCCCAGCGGATCATTGCCAGACAGCTAGAGAGGCGGTCAGGGGTCATGCTGCCCTCCTTGGGAGGTAACTTGCCAGTCGGGAGAACGATGCAGCGAAGTGCTAGAGGCAACATCGCCGCGCGGTGACGGGGCCTCTAGCAGTTCTTGTCGGGCGACGATCTAACCAGCGGGCCATTGGTGGGCCGCGCTTGCGCATCGCGCCTGACAATGTTGGTGCCGCAATTCGGCGGTTCCTAAGCCGCCATAATCCGCGGGATAAGCTCAGCGAGCAGATAGAGGACTATCGCCGTACCAATGAATCCGCCGGCGAAAGCGACCAGGCGGCGACGAGGCATCGTTCCGACCGTTGGGTCGGGAGGCAAGTCGGCTGGCATATCGGAGGCTTTCGGTGAGTGGCGCATCAGCGCGCTGCTCACAGATACAGGCTTATGCCGACGAGTGATAGGCAATTCGGCGAAGCGCCTTCCGGTGCCGTCCGCGCCGCCTTGCGGAATCCAGCTTGTACAAACGTCCAGAAGCGCCCATAGCAGAGATGACCTCTTCAGGTTGATGCCAAATCTGATCATCGGCCGAGTTCGGGCATAGCTGTCCCGACCCTCGCTTCAGTCGGTTTTGAAGCGCTGTAATGCAGATCCAGTGGCAACAGACCTAGAGACACCAATGGTCACGGTACGATCTCATTTCAGTCTCGTCCGTCGCTCGGCGGAGGACGAGTTTGCGGTGCTGCGTTCGCATACGACCCCGACGCTGTCCGGGTCGGAGGAGGACGCGTTGGGGGCCGGGGTGTCTAGCTGGCGCGGCTATGCGAACGAGCGGAGTCTCATTCCCGGCGCGGGCGTGCTGGTGACGGGTGGCCACGATGCCATTCGCATGGCCACCGGCGACAGATTCATCCTTGAGCTGCCGGACGGAAACCGCCTTCCCGCCGTCATCGTCGATCGGACCGAGGAGCGTCTGCTGCTGGCCATCGGCGAGGGGCCTCTCATTCGCCTTGCCGCGACCCGTGGGGCCCAGCTGTTCTCGGACTTCGAATTTTCAGAAGGACTTTCCCGCGAAGAGTGGACCGTTCAGTAGATCGCGCGCAGCGCGGAAAGCGAGAATGTCATGGCAGCCTCCGACTATTCCGTGCCCGCAGAAGTCTATGCAACACCCGGGCGCGGATCGAAGCGCACGATGCTCTATCGCAAGTTCACGTCATTGGCCGAGGCGGTGCAATTCATCGTCGAGGACCTGCCGCCTGGAATGATGCACGCCCTGGCCGAAACCGATGACGGCCGCTTTGAGGGCGACGACATCAGGGCGCTTTATGACGCGGAGGACTATCCGCTACCACGCTCGCAAAAGCCGCGCCCTCACTTGGTCGTCGTATCGTAAATCGCTCGCCACCACTTCACTTGACGGCAGAAGGCAGACGCAAAAACACGCTGCCTCCTTCCAGCCGCCAGTAGCGTTCCTTCGAATTAGGCTTCGGTCGCCCGTGGCCCGCGCGCGTCCAGTCGATTGATACCGTCGCGACGTGGCGGTGCAGCGATCAGTCCCTCACGAATGGCTTGCTTTCTCGCAGCTTTTCGACTTCGGCGCACGGCCTCTGCCTTCTTCCGGACACGGACCTCTGATGGCTTTTCGTAGTATTTTCGAAGCTTCATTTCTCTGAACACGCCTTCTCGTTGGAGACGCTTCTTGAGTACTCTCAGGGCTTGATCGACATTGTTATCTCGGACCTGAACCTGCAAGCGGTTTCCTGACCTGATTACCAGCCTCACCGCGTTGCGGTAGGCGGAAGCAGCCAAACTGACTGCCGTGGCGCTGGTGTAGCAGCCGAGTGAGGGGCCGACCTAACGAATTGTGGGCGAGCAGGTCCAATCCCATGATGTTGCCGCGCAAGCGGACAGGAGCCGAGCGCGGCATCCGAACGCGATCGACAATAGCGAGGGCTCGCCAACCTTCGTCGCCATTGCATAGTGTGGGGTGAAACGTGTCATATTCCAATTTGGGGCCGGCCGATCTGGTCCGGGCTTACCAGAGGGGCACATGGCAGGTTCACCTGATCTCGTCGAGCTGACGGGCGAAATCGTCAGCGCTTACGTTTCACACAACCCGTTGAGCCAAGCGCAGCTGCCGGCACTGATCGCCGAGGTGTATGCATCCTTGGTACAGGCCAGCGAGCCCACTCCGCCGCCTGCCGACGTGCTGCCATTGCGGCCAATGATATCCGTCCGTAAGTCCATCACTCCGGATTATCTCATCAGCCTGGAGACGGGGCAGCAGTTCAAATCGCTGAAGCGCCATTTGTCGGCCAGAGGGATGACGCCGGAGGACTATCGGCGCAAGTGGGGACTTCCCATTGACTATCCGATGGTGGCGCCCAGTTACGCCGCAGTCCGGGCAGACCTTGCGCGGGAACACCGCTTTGGTAGAGGGCGGCCTAACCGTCGCGGGTCGACCAAGCGGGCGCTGGCAAGATGAAGCAAAAAAGCCCATGCGGGACGGCGTGAGCGCTGAGCTTGAGCCCTTTTATCGCGAACTTCTCAGCTCATATCTTCCGGCAGGCGGTAACCCGGATCATAATCTCTTCTTGATCGAATTCACGCTCGAGCCGGTGGCGGTAGTCTTTCCACCACGCGTCATCCACCTCGTCCATCATAAGCTCGACTATGATGATGCGGTCGCGCTCGATTGTTGAGGATCGCTTCCACAGGCCGTCCGCCGGCTCACGGGTGAAAGCCGTAGCACCTCCAAACCGGTCTGCCAGACCCTTTACAATTGCTTCAATCTGCTCGACCTCAACGGCAATGCCATTGCCCTTGTCCAGCGGGAGAAACACCTCGACCACGTCCATCGACACCTCCACCGGGCGATCACTCTTAAACCCGGAAACGGCAAATGCAGTTCACCGACGCTGGGGTCGTCCCCAGCACGCGGCGGCGAGACGGCCCTAGACCCCAATCGCTGGCTTGTCGCAGAGAACATAGGCTTGCCCGTACGTCGCACGTACCCACCTCAGCAGCGCGCTCACCTACGGCGCACACATGAGCCTCGCCACCATGTACCGCGACTTGAGGAAGCCGAGCGCGCTTGCACCGGCGCAGCTTTAAGGCACCTGATTGCTCATCGGTGGCTATCCGGTGGCTACCGCGGCCCGCACATGCATATTCCGCCCATAAGACAAGGCCGGTTTACGTCATCATATCAATTAGATATTGGCGCACCCGGCGAGATTCGAACTCACGACCTCTGCCTTCGGAGGGCAGCGCTCTATCCAGCTGAGCTACGGGTGCAGCAGGCCGGCACCAAAGGCCGGGCGGGATGGGGCGCAAACTAGCCAAAGCCGTTGCGCTGCGCAACCGGCGTTCTTCGCGCGACATCGGGCTGCCCGAGGGCCCCGGCGCCTTCGGCCGTCACGCTGCCGTGGCCAATCGGTGGCTGTTCCAACCGCCGCACAACGCTCGATGCCACTGCCCGCGCATGGCCCGTGCCGCGCGGGCGAAAGCGGCGCCTGTGGCGGAATAGAAATAGGTCGGCACGAGTGCCGTCCGTCGAAAAGAAGACGGCGGTCGCGAGGGGGGAATCGCGCCGCCGTCAGAATCGCGCACCGGCCGGGGTTGGGATGGGCGTGCGCGAAACCTGTTGAGGGAGTTCAGTGCCCGCCGCCGCCACCGGCCCCCATCGGCTGCGGCTTCTTCATCAGCAGGGCAAAGATGCCGAGGCCGGCGAAGAGGATGGTCAGCAGCAGGAAGACGTCGCCGAAGGAGAGGACGTAGGCCTGCTGGCTCACCATGTTGACGAGTTGCTGGGTCGCGGCGGTGACGCCGTCGAGGCCGTGGAGCGTATTGTTCTGCGTCATGTTGTTGAGCTGGTCGACGGCCGCCGGGTTGTTCCAGTTGATGTGCTCGGCGAGCCGCTCATGGTGCTGGGCCGTGCGGTCGATCAGCACCGTGTTGATGATGGCGAGCCCCACCGCGCCGCCAAGGTTGCGCGTCAGGTTGAAAAGGCCGGTCGCGCCCTTGATGCGCTGCGGCGAGAGCGTGCCGAGCGCCAGGTTGGTGATCGGCACCATGCAGAACATCAGCCCGAAGCCGCGCAGGATCTGCGGCACCAGAAGCTCGCCAAAGCTCCAGTCGGCGGTGATCTGCATGGCCTGCCAGGTACCGACGGCGAAGACGAAGAAGCCGATCATCAGCATGAGCCTGAGGTCCATCTTGGCCGAGAGGCGGCCGGCGATGGGGGCGGTGAGGAACATGGCAAGGCCCGAGATGAAGAGCGTCTCGCCGATCATCATCGAATCGTAGCCGCGGATGCGCCCGAGGAAGAGCGGGTAGACGTAGGTCAGCCCATAGAGGCCGATGCCGAGCACAAACGAGAAGATCGAGCCGAAGGCGAAATTGCCGTTGGTGAAGGCTCGCAAGTCGACGATGGGGAACTCGGCGGTGAAGGCGCGCCAGAAGAACACGACGCCGCCGACGACCATGGCGATGGCGCAGTAGAGCACCGCAGGATCGGCGAACCAGTCGTTGTTGGGGCCTTCCTCGAGGACATATTCGAGCCCGCCGAGAAACAGGCCCATGGCGATGAGGCCGGTCCAGTCGAACTTCTGGATGAGGCTATAGTCGGGCTTGTCGAAATCGATCAGGAACCAGGCCCCGATGGTGACGAGGATGCCCGGGATGACGTTGATGAGGAAGAGCCAGTTCCAGGAGAAGGCGTCCGTCAGATAGCCGCCGACGGTCGGCCCAATGGTCGGCGCGAGGGTGGCGATGAGGCCGATGACGGGGGAGACGATGGTGCGCTTCGAGGGCGGAAATACCGTGAAGGCCGCCGCGAATACCGAGGGGATCATGCCGCCGCC
>Ga0068853_100004805_pt1 | contig 10508 bp, 7 predicted proteins | sample KBSCornC32_FD_65655 | JGI IMG/M metagenome (GOLD analysis project Ga0068853, IMG submission 65655) | Corn rhizosphere microbial communities from Kellogg Biological Station, Michigan, USA - KBS Corn C3-2 | ecosystem: Host-associated > Plants > Roots > Rhizosphere > Soil ... | reverse complement strand
ACGATCAAGGTCATTAAGGCCGCAAAAAAAGAAGACACGCACGAGGCCGAAGATCAGGCACCGGCTGACGAGCCCCTTGTCGAGGCCGTAGAAGCGCAGGCCGAAGAAGAGCCGGTTGTCGTAGAGCCGGAAGAATCGGAAGCCAAGCTCGCCGCGCCGGCTGTAAGACGCAAGAAATTGGTCGCTAAGCCGGTCAAGGCTGAGACCGAATCTCAAGCAGCAGCTCCTGCCCTCGAACCCGAAGACGAAGGGGCAGCCGAACCGGAACTAGTTGCGGAGCCCGAAACCGCTGCGGAAGAGACGGCTAAACCGGAGGTTGTCGAGCATCCCAAGATTGTAAAACTGCGTCCGTCCGGAAACGTCGTGAAGACGCTTACACTAACAAAAGACGCTCTTAGCAAAGGGATCAAACCAGGGGAACGGGTCGTGAGTGCGGCTCCGACCAAGACCGGAAAATTAAGTACGGACAGAGCGTTATCGGCGGACGACCGTCGCGGCGGGCGCCGCGGAGAATTTCGCGGCACGCCCGGCGAGACTGCAACGCCGCAGCTCAATTACACCCCTCCGGCGGACAATCGCCGCAAACCGGGCCGTTCCGGCGGACGAAAGGGCAAAGCGTTCGAGGACAAAAACAGGTTTTCGGAGCGCGATATCGATGTTCCAAGACAGACAACCATTGAGGAACGTGTGCGCCAACAGGTCGGCACTATAGATACGAGCCACCTAAAATCTGTGCGCCTGACTGAAGGCGCGACCATTCGCGAATTTGCCGAGGCGCTCGGAATAACGCCGCGCGACATCGTTCAACTTCTTATCAAACGCGGTATCTTCGCCACGCTCAACCAGCCGATCGGCGAAAAGATGGCTATTGAGTTGGGAGAAGATTTCGGCTTTAACGTCAGCTTTGTTGCGTTCGAAGAAATGGTCATCGAACAGGAATTTGAAGAGCTGATCGCAGCCGACGCCGACGATGTCGAGTTACCGCGAGCTCCTGTTATTACCGTAATGGGACACGTCGATCATGGTAAAACTTCGCTTCTGGATGCGATCCGGTCCGAAAACGTGGCCGAAGGCGAAGCAGGCGGCATTACGCAGCATATCGGAGCCTATAGCGTTTTTGTTCCGAGCCCTGAAGATCCGAAGGAAACTCGCCGCGTTGTTTTTCTCGACACGCCCGGCCACGAAGCGTTCACGATGATGCGTGCACGCGGAGCGAAGGCCACCGATATTGTAATTCTTGTCGTCGCGGCCGACGACGGCGTGATGCCTCAGACGGTCGAGGCTGTCGAGCATTCCAAGGCGGCCGGTGTCCCGATGATCGTCGCCATAAACAAGATCGATAAACCCGATGCAAATCCCGATAAAGTAAAGCAAGGCCTCGCTGGACTGGGATTGCAGCCCGTCGATTGGGGCGGTGATGTAGAAATGGTTCCGGTTTCTGCGAAAAAACGCGAAAATCTCGATACCCTTCTTGAAACCGTTCTGCTTCAGGCGGACATTCTCGATCTAAAGGCAAGCCCGACGCGGCGGGCCTCCGGTGTCGTTCTTGAAGCCAAGCTGGATCGGGGCCGTGGTGCGGTTGCAACTGCGTTGGTGCAGCAGGGAACACTCCGTGTTGGCGACCCGTTCATCGTCGGACAATTTTCTGGAAAGGTTCGGGCAATGTATTCGGACCTCGGTGAGGCTGTGCTCGAGGCTCCGCCGGCGACGCCTGTTGAGGTTCTCGGGTTGGGCGGCGTTCCGCAGGCCGGTGACACTTTTCAGGTTGTTTCGGACGTTGAGCGGGCGCAGACGATCGCCGGACAGCGTCAGATGCATGCACGCCAGGCAGCAATGCTCAAGACGACCAAACGCGGTATCGAATCGCTCGGGCAGGCGGAGATCAAGGAACTTCTGGTTATTTTGAAGGCCGATGTTCAAGGCTCGGTTGAGGTTCTTAAAGCGACGTTGGAAAAACTTTCGACCGAAAAGGTCAAGGTGCGCGTCATCCGTGCCGGTGTTGGGGCGATCGCCGAATCGGACGTGTTGCTCGCATCCGCGACGCAGGCGGACGATGTTTCGACTGCTGTTGTAATTATCGGTTTCAACGTCCGTCCCGAAACGCGTGCGGCTGAGGTCGCCAAACAGGAAGACGTCGATATACGCCTGCATTCGATCATTTACAAGGTCGAAGAAGAGATCAAGGCCGCGATGATCGGTATGCTTGACGCGATCGAGAAGGAAGTAATTCTCGGCAAGGCGCTGGTTCAGGAGATCTTCAAAGTGTCGCGCGTCGGAACTATCGCCGGCTGTCGCGTAACCGACGGCCTGATCCGCCGCCAGGCAAAGGCTAGATTGCTTCGCGACAGCGTCGTGATCTGGGAAGGCGATATCGCGTCGCTCAAGCGATTTAAGGAAGATACGAACGAGGTCAGGCAAGGTTTCGAATGCGGTATAAGCCTTGTGAACTTTAATGACATCAAGGTCGATGACGAGATCGAAGCGTTTGTGATAGAAAAGATCGCGGCGACAGAGCTTTAAGATAACGCCGCCATCTTTCCGGCTGTATCAAAAGGCCGTCTCGATGGCGTACATATTGTTATGAGGCGTCCAGAGAGACTAGCAGAAGCATTACGCGAAGAGATCGCCGAGGTTGTAGGTTTTGAGCTTGACGATCCTCGCTTGCAGACGGCGACGGTTACGGACGTTCATGTCGCCGACGATCTGAGGGACGCAAAAGTTTACGTCATAGTCGAAGGAAGTGAGGACGAGATTAAAAAGGCTCTCACATCGCTTCAGAAGGCGGCCGGATTTGTTCGGCAGCAGGTCGCATTAAATTTGGATCTTCGTTACGCTCCGCACCTGCATTTTGTCCGCGATTCAGCCGAGGAAAATGCTTCGCGGGTAAGCACGATCCTCGACGACCTAGGTAGCAAGGGGAAGATTAATGAAAGGATGAAGGATGAGGGATGAAAGACGAGCGGGAGAAGGCATTTATCTTCGTCTCCCGTCATTCATCCCTGATCCCTTTTACGAGTGCTAAGTCAAGTAGTTGAATTAATTGAAAACAAGCAAAACTTCGCCATCACAACCCACGTGAGGCCGGATGGCGACGGAATCGGGTCATCGCTCGGGCTTTATTGGCTGATCAGGTCGCTTGGCAAAAATGCAGAAGTCATTGCCTGTGACGAGATCCCCGGTGCGTATCAGGAACTTCCCGGCGTCGAATACATCCGACGCGTTGAGGCTATCGATAAAAAATACGATGCAGTTTTTATTATCGAGTGCTCCGACGCTTTTCGCCCCGGCATCGCCGACCTTGAGAAAGAGTTCACCGTTAACATCGACCACCACGCCACAAGCGAACATTTCGGCACGATCAACTGGATCGACTCGACCGCCTCCGCTGTCGGAGAGATGATCTACAATCTTTGCAAGGCCATCGGCGGGCGTATCACGGTCGAGATTGCCGAGTGCCTTTATATGGCTCTCGTCACAGACACCGGCTCGTTTCATTATTCGAACACCTCCGACCGAACGCTCAAGGTCGCATCCGAACTTATAAAATCAGGCGCAAAACCGGCGAAGACCGCCGAGGCTGTTTATAACAGTTATCCGTGGTCGCGGATCGAACTGTTGCGGCAGGTGCTTGGGACGGTCAAGCGTGATCCGTCGGGACAGGTTGCGTCGATGCGGCAGACGCTCGAAATGCGAAAAAACGCCGGTGCCGTTGACGGCGACAACAACGGATTTGTGAACATTCCGCTTGCCGCAAAAGAGGTCGAGGCCGTCGTTTACACTCGTGAAGTCGCGCACGAAGAATACCGCGTAAGCCTTCGGTCAAAAGGCGAAATAAACGTCGCAAAAGTTGCCGAAAAGTTTGGCGGCGGCGGCCACAAAAACGCTGCAGGCTGCCGTGCCGTCGGAGATTGGAACGTGATCGAAGCAAAACTTGTTGATGCCACGCTCGATGCGATCGACGTGTCGAATGGCCACATAACCGAAGCCTGAATCCATCTAGCCGTGTCCGAAACCAAAGAAAAAAGATATAAATGGCGGCGTGAAGATTACCGCGAGAGCACGAAAGGGCTTCTCATGGTTAACACCGGCGACGGCAAAGGCAAAACGACCGCTGCGATCGGGGTCCTCGTTCGTGCCGCCGGCCGTGGCCTCCATTGCTGCATGATCCAGTTCATGAAATCCAAAAACGACCGCTACGGCGAGCACGATTCGCTCGAAAAACTCGGCGTCGAGGTCCACACGATGGGTGACGGATTTACATGGGACACCAACGACCCCGCGCAGGACATTGCGACCTCGGAAAACACCTGGAATCTCTGCGTCGAAAAAATGGAGAGCGGCGATTACGACCTTTTGGTTTTTGACGAGATCGTGTATGTGCTCGATTACAAATTCCTGGATATCGATAAAATACTGTCGCGCATAAAAGAGGTTCGCGAAAAACAGCCGCATCTTCATCTTATACTTACGGGACGCAACGCCCCGCCGGAACTCGTCGCTGCCGCCGATCTTGTTACGGAGATGAAGGAGATCAAACACCCGTTTCACGCAGGCATTTACGCTCAGCAGGGGATAGAGTTTTGATTGGATAGTCCTTAGTCATTTTGTCTTTGGTCCATTGCGCTGTTAACAGGTCTCAAATAGCCAAGGACCAACGACGAACCAATAAATGAAACAAAAAATCGAAAGCCGCTCACCCAGCGGATTCCTTGACTATCTGTCGCTTGCAATTTCGACATGCGGCGTTGGCTATCTGCCGCTCGCGCCGGGGACGTGGGGTTCGGCGGTAGGCGTTGCGATTTATTTAGCGACCTCATTCTTCCTCGGGCCGCCAAATAATCGGTATATTGGTGCCGGTATTTTCGGTCTTGAGCCGAACTCAATTCCCGCGTTGATCACGGCGATAGTGGTTGTACTTCTGACGGCGATTAGTTTAGTTGGCATCTGGTCGTCGACCCGTTCAATCTCGCTGCTCGGTAACGCCGATCCTTCACAGGTTGTGATCGATGAAGTAATGGGCCAGGTTGTTGCCTTTCTGTTCGTGCCGTTTGGAATTAGCTGGCCCTTCATATTCGCCGGATTCATCCTGTTTCGCATCTTCGATATCTGGAAGCCCTACCCGATCGATGAGCTTCAAAACCTTTCCGGCGGCCTCGGTGTTTGTGCCGACGATTTTCTTGCTGGCATTTACGCAGGTGCGTGTCTCGCTGTGATTTACGCTATTTTCTGAAACGCCGCTTTATTTTCTATTTGTAATCTTCAATACAAAGATTTTCAGACCAAAACGCTAAGATAACAATCATATCTTAAAAGGTCTTTTCTAATATCGGGATGCCGGTGCGGCACACTTTCAGTATTGATTGATCTACGTTTGCAAGATATGACCGGCCGCTGGCGTGTTAATTACTTGAGTATAAGTGATGCGGCCATCGGAGAAGGCATTTATTCTGTGGAGTGGCTTCTCCATTTTTCGTTCCAGGGACAGGTTTTCTATGAAAATATTTCTTTTTTCGCTATATTACGCGCGGCTTATCATTGCCGTTGGATTCGGATTTCACCAAACAATTCACCCGCTGAACGTCAAATGGCGATGGGAGCACTGGCCGCTCCGAGATGCAAACGGTCAGCCGCAGCCTTTTTGGCGTGCTAAATGAGCATCTGTATTTGGACATCGTTCCAAATGCTTAAAGGCGGCCATCATCCGCCTTTTTTTATTTCTCCAATTTATATTTTCGAAATCACACTCTGACGAAATTGTAATGCCGACTCACGTTTTCGTGCGATAATCTTCCCATAAACCCAGTATATTCAGGGAATTTTGCTTTGGAACAAAAATTGCAGTAAAAGCGCGCATGAACGATCTTTTTCAGATCGAAACCGAGTAAAGAGGTATACATGAACTCAATTAAACTAAAACAACTTGGTTTGTCGTTATTTGCCGGAGCGGCTTTGTTAGCTGGGGCCAGTGTAACGGCCAACGCCCAGAACAACCACGGACGTGGCGCACGGCGAAATCAGGACAACCAACCTCAGCAACAGGAACGCCAGACAAATCCCCAACAACAGGGGCAGGACCGCCGGGCGCAGCAGGAGCAGCAGCGCGGGCAGCGCGACCAGCAGCGTCAACAGCAGACGGAACAGCGCCGTGCCGTACAGCAGCAACAGCAGCAGCAGGTACAACAGCGTCAAGACGATCAGCGCCGGCGTTGGGAACAGCAGCAGCAACAGGTCCAGCAGCGCCAGCAGGAACAACAGCGTGTCCGGCAGCAGCAGCAACAGCAAGTTCAGCAACAGCAGCAGGGACGCCAGCGTCAATGGGAACAGCGCCGCCAAAACCAGCAGAACCAACAGGAACAGCAGCGAACATGGCGAGATCAACAACAAGTGGAGCAGCAGCAAACCCGCCAGCAGCAACAAAATCGCGATTGGCAAAACCGCCAGCAGCAAAGCCAGCAACGCGATTTACAGCGTGACCAAAACGGCCGCTCAGGCGATCAACGTTGGGGCAACGGCAATTATCAGCGTTACAACCGCCAGCAGCAGGAACAGCTTCAGCGCCAGCGCTACAACGAATACAACTCCCGTTGGAGCAACTGGCAGAACATCCGGCAGCAGCGCCAGAGCGAATTAGAACGCCAACGCCGTCGAAACTCTCTGCGTTACCAGCAATATTATTGGAACCGCATTCGTCAGGACCAGCTTCGCCTGCAGCAGGCTCGTTACTACGATAACGTGATCAACAATTACCGTTACTATCGTGGTGGAAATTACTACTACACCAGCCAGTACGGTGCCCAGATGCTCCGCGACGCTCTCAACAATGGGTACGAGCAGGGATTCCGCGCAGGACAGGCAGACCGCGAGGACGGCTGGGGTTACGATTACAACGATTCGTACGGATATCAGGACGCCTCGTTCGGTTACGACAACTATTACGTCGGTATGGACGAATACAGCTACTACTTCCGCGAAGGTTTCCAACGCGGCTATGATGACGGCTACTATGGCCGTTACCAATATGGCAGCTATTACGGCGGCAAGTATCAGATCCTCGGAGCGATCATCCAGACCGTCCTTGGACTGTCGCAATTCTAGACTTTTTCTTGATCAAATTTAAGGCCCTTCGCGAAATCGTCGAAGGGCCTTTTTTTCTGTGAATCGGGGCGCCGTATCACTCCTCTTTTGAAGGATCGACCTTTATCTCATGCTCGGCGGGTTGAAATATCCATCCTTTTTTCCAGAAGTAGACCATCAGGACGACCGCGATCAATAACATTACGCCGAGCGTAAGATAATAGCCGTGCGCGCTTTTCAGCTCAGGCATATTTTCGAAGTTCATTCCATAAATGCCCGCGATGAGCGAAAGCGGCAGCATGATCGCCGAAAAGATCGCAAGCAGCTTCATCACATCGTTCGTCCGGTTCGCGACGACGCTCAGATGCATATCCATAAGGCCGGCGACAAGGTCGCGGTAATTTTCGGAAAGGTCCGAAATGCGAAGCAGGTGGTCGTGTACGTCACGATAAAAAGGCAAAACCGGAGCAGGGATCTGTGGAAATTCGCCATGCGAGATGCGATAGAGAACTTCGAGCTGCCGTGCCGAGATTCGCTTTAACCTCGCGACGGCGCGTCGAAGATCCATTATCTCTTCAAGCAAAATGTTGTAGCCGCTACGTGTCTGAAAAACGCGTTCTTCAAGGTCGTTTATCGCCGTATCAAAATCGTCAACGATCGGCATATAAAGATCGACGATATTGTCCAATACTTGATGCAGCAGGTAGGCAGCTCCGCGTTCACATGCAAATGTGCTGCTGCGCACGTTTTGCTTTACGACCTTTATGCTTTGAAACTTTTCGATGTGGAACGTCACGACGTAATTTGCGCCGAGATACCCGTCCAGTTCCTTTGTAACAAAGTTCGTATGATGCGTTTCTTCTGGGCGAATGCCATGCACGATAAAGTAAAAGTAATCGGGAAAGGCTTCGACTTTCGGCGCATTACGGGTTTCGATGCAATCTTCGACCGTCAACGGATGGAAGTGAAAGATCTCCAGCAAAACCTGTTTTGCTTCTTCAATACCTTCGTCCGTATCACCCATCAGATCGACCCACACAACGTTTGTCTTGTCGGCAAGAAGCTGGGGCAGATGGCTTGCCGAAAATCCCTCTTCGACACTTTGAGCACCCTGGCGATAAAGAAAAATTTCCATAATTCAAACGATTACACAGTTTTGTCGGCAAATCGGTGTGATGCTACCATACGTAGATTAGACCTAATAGCAGACAACAATATTTACCACCGAAATCAGTTGATTTACAAATTTGGCAAGTGCTTTTGCCCGGGACTGTATGACCGAAAATAACGCGACACTTGTCGTTGAAAATGTAACAAAAAAATTCGGCGAATTTACTGCCGTTGACGATCTGAGCTTTGAAGTGCGGCCGGGGCGGGTTTTCGGTTTTCTCGGCCCGAACGGAGCTGGAAAGACGACGACGATACGAATGATCGTAGGGATCACCGAACCGGATTCAGGAGGGATCGAATTTCGCGGCAGAGAAATTTCGTCCGATCTACAAGACCGCATCGGCTATCTGCCGGAAGAGCGCGGGCTTTACAAAAAATTAAAAATTATCGACCAGCTGCGATATTTTGCAGCTTTGAAAAACGTCCCGTCACGCGAAGCCGATAAACGCATCGATTTTTGGATGGACCGCATGAATCTCGGCGAATGGAAACGGAAAAAAACGACCGACCTTTCAAAGGGGATGCAGCAGAAAATCCAATTTATCTCGGCCGTTCTGCACGACCCCGAGTTGCTTATTCTTGACGAACCGTTTGCGGGGCTTGATCCGATCAACGTCGAGTTTTTGATCGATGTGATCGACGAATTCAAAACCCAGGAAAAGACCATAATCTTTTCTACGCATCTGATGGAAACCGCCGAGCGGCTCTGCGACGATATACTGCTTATCAACAAAGCAAAAAAGGTTCTCGCGGGCGGTTTGCGCCAGGTACGGGCCGGATTTGGCAAAAATCTGATCGCTCTACGAGCCGACGGAGCGGGCAATGTGCTCAACGATAATTCATTCATTGCCGAAGTAACCAAGCACGCAGACGAAAGTATAATCCGCCTGGCGAACGGAACCGACCCGCAGAAATTTTTGAAGAGGCTCATTGAAAACGGCGCGGCGATTTCCAAATTCGAACAGGTTGAACCGAGCCTGAACGACATTTTCATCGAGGAGGTGGGAAAGACCGATGCGTAAGCTGTTGGCTGTCATCAGACACGAATATCGAAAGATCGTCCTCAAATGGAGTTTCCTGATCGGAACCCTTCTTTTCCCAATTCTGATGGCAGGTTTTGCTGTAGTTCCCGCGGTCATAATGTCGCTAAAAGGCGAACCGACGCGAATCGTTATCGTTGATCCGACTGGCAAGATAGCTCCGCGAATCAAGGAAAATCTGTCCGAGGAAAAGATCGATGCAAAAGCGGAACAGGCCGCAAGAGATTCGCTCAAGGACCTTAATGCCACACAGGAGGAAAAAATGAAACGCGGCGCCGAGCAGATGGCCCACGGTTTCAACTTTGTCGAATATTCCGCTGATGCGAAATCGCTTGAACAAATTCGCCGCGAACTGCTTGATAAAGTCGCCGAAAATGAGATCGACGCATACTTGATCGTCCCTAAAGACTTCGAATCGCCGGACGCGGTTTTTGAATTCCGCTCGCGAAAGGCGGGCGATTTCGTCTCGAGCGGATCGTTTCGCGACGCGGTTAATGACGCGGTTCGTTCGCAGCGCCTGGCGAATGCGAATATTAGCGAGACAAAGCTCCATGAGCTGAGTCAGACCGTGAAATTTGACGAGAAAGGGCTCGACGAACGCGGCGCGGAAAAAGACAGTGACGGGACGTTTGTCGCTGCATTTATTATTGGGTTGATGATCTACATAACGCTTGCGATCTACGGCCAGGCGATAATGAGCGCGGTCGTCGAGGAAAAGGAAACACGAATTGCAGAGATACTTTTTTCGTCAACCAGTCCGTTCATATTAATGCTCGGGAAATTGATCGGCGTCGGGCTTGCCGGATTGACGCAGTTAGCGATATGGATCGTGTCCGCGGTGGTGGTAGTTGCATTCGGTATGGCGGGATTGAGCGCTGCCGGCGTCGATTTTTCGATGCCCGCGATCACGCCGTTGATGATCGTCTTTTTCTTCGTATTTTTTCTTTTGGGGTTTTTCCTTTATGCGTCGATCTTTGCCCTGATCGGTTCGATGGTTACCACCGTTCAGGAAGGCGGCCAGTTTGCATTTCCAGCTATAATGATCCTTCTCGTCGCATTTTATTTCAGCTTTGCGGTGATACGCGATCCGAATTCCGACCTGTCGTTTTGGGTTTCTATCGCACCGTTTCTTGCGCCGATTTCGATGCCCGTGCGGATCCTCGCCGAAATGCCCCCGTTTTGGCAGATCGCACTATCGGCTTTGTTGAATCTTGTGGCGATAAC
>Ga0068853_100004801_pt1 | contig 10512 bp, 8 predicted proteins | sample KBSCornC32_FD_65655 | JGI IMG/M metagenome (GOLD analysis project Ga0068853, IMG submission 65655) | Corn rhizosphere microbial communities from Kellogg Biological Station, Michigan, USA - KBS Corn C3-2 | ecosystem: Host-associated > Plants > Roots > Rhizosphere > Soil ... | reverse complement strand
GCTCGAGGTGAAGAAGAATCTTCCCGACTCGGTCGCGTTCGTGCGCGACCGGATGCGACTCTCGGCGTCGAGCAACGCGGCATTGAAGGCGTATTTCGCGGCGCACAAGTCGGCGATACTGAAGCTGGCCTCGATGTTCGAGTCGCACAGCGCGATCACGGGCTTCGACGAGAGCGGCGCGACGATTCCCGCGAACAAGCTGCCGGAGGCCGACCGGAAGGCACTGAGCGCGGCCATGCACGCGCTCGACATCGGTGCCGCGCTGCGCAAGCTCGATTCCCCTCAATGCGTGCGCTACAAGATCGGCGGGGTGGATGAGACGACGGTCGGGTACATGCACTTCGGCGCTTCGTGCGCGAAGCCGGTGGTGGGCCGGGAAGATGTGATGTACATGGAGCGCGTCGCGCCGGACTGGTACGTGTACCGCACGGGGTGACCGCACGTCGTCATCCGTCTGTCGCGGGGGCGAGAAAAGCGCTACTGTGTACCCACCCCACGACACGAAGGATGCTGTGCGCCTATTCCCGCAGGCTGCCCTTCCGCTCCTCGCACTGTGCATCGCCGGCTGCAGCGACAGCTCCGCCCCGCGAAACGTCGGGATTCGTCTCTACGGTCTCGAGACGATTGGCGGTGATCCTCTTCCCGTCATCGTGCTCGGAGATCAGTCGAACGGGACGCGCGTGGTCTTCGACACTCTCTCGCTCGATTTCGATCAGGACACCGCGCGCGAGGTAGTACACACGCAGTCGTTCTCTTCGGGCGCGCCCGATGTCGACAGGAGCGACACGACGTCGCTGCTCTTCCAGGTGGAACGGGACAGCATCTCCTTTCTTCCGTCGACTTGTGAGGTACAATGCATTGGCCGCGACGGTCGAATCGATGCGTCGACCATCACGCTCAAGAGCACGCACGACGTTCCGCCGAATCCCGAGTACGTGTATCGGCTCGTCTCTCCCTAGCCGTCACCGTCGCGCACGCTCCGTCAGGCCGTGAGGCTCAGCCCCGCCGCGGCGTGCAGCCGCGAGTACAGCCCGCCGCTCGCGATCAGCGCCTCGTGACGGCCCTCCTCCACGATCACGCCGCCCTCGAGCACGATCACGCGATCCGCACGGCGCACGGTGCTCAGCCTGTGGGCAATGATCAGCGTCGACCGGCCGCGGAGTAGCTCCTCCATCGCCTGCTCCACCAGCCGCTCGCTCTCGGTGTCGAGGCTCGACGTCGCCTCGTCGAGGATCACGACGGCGGGATTCTTGAGGAACACGCGGGCCAGCGCGATCCGCTGGCGCTGTCCCCCCGAGAGCTTCACGCCGCGCTCGCCCACGCGCGTGTGCATGCGGTCGGGGAGGCGCTCGATGAACTCCATGGCGTGCGCGGCCCGCGCGGCACCGTCGATCTCGGCGTCGGTCGCGTCCGCGCGCGCGTACGCGATGTTGTCGCGCACCGAGCCGCTGAACAGCGCGGGCTCCTGCGGCACGATCCCGATCGCGCCGCGGAGATCGTCGAGCGAGAGTGCGCGCACATCGATGCCATCGAGCGTGACCGTGCCCTGCTGCGCGTCCCAGAATCGCGGCAGCAGCGACGCGATCGTCGTCTTCCCCGCGCCGGACGGTCCCACGAGCGCCACCACCTCACCAGGGCCGATGCCGAAGGTGACGTCGTGGAGCACGTCCGGGAGATCGGCGCCGTAGCGGAAGGTCACGTGCGTGAGACGCACATCGCCGCGCACGGGCCTGGGCAGCGGCGTGACAACGGCCGGATCCGCGATCGTGGGCTTCGTCTCGAGAAGGTCGAACACGCGCCGCGCGGCGCCGATCGCCTCCTGGTATGCGCCGAAGAGCTGTCCGAGCGCGCCCACCGCGGCCGCAACGAAGAAGGCGTAGAACAGGAACTCGACCAGCGCGCCGCCCGTGAGCGCATGCGCGAGCACGAGCCGTCCACCCTGCCAGAGCACAGCCGCGACGCCGGCGAAGCCCGCGAACGTGATCACGCCGAAGAACACGCCGCGCACGATCGCCCTGTGGATCGCCGCATCCACCACATCGCTCAGCTGCGCGTCGTAGCGCGCGCTCTCCGCGCGCTCGCGCGTGAAGCTCTGCACGATCCTGATCTGCGAGAACGCCTCCTCGGCCGTGCCCATCGCGTCGGCGACCCGATCCTGCACCACCGTGCTCGCCTTCCGCATCAGGCGCCCGAAGATGAACGCCGCACCGACCACCACGGGCACCACGGCGAGCGTCGTCACCGTCAGCCGCGGATGCGTGATGGTCAACATCACGATCCCGCCGACGAGATACACGAGCTGTCGCAGCAGCTCCGTCGACTGATAGGTCATCACGCTCTGCAGCAGCGTGAGGTCCGTGCTCAAGCGGCTCGTCAGCTCGCCCGTGCGCTGCTCGGCGAAGAATCCCGGCGAGAGCCGCACGAGATGGGCGAACAGCTCGCTCCGCAGCTTTGCGATCACCCGCTCGGCAACGGAGGTGATGAGCCACACCTGCACGAAGCTCAGCACGCCCTGCACGGCGAAGATGCCCACGAGCAGGAGCGCGAGCCTGTTGAGCAGCCCTCCGTCTCCCTTCACGAAGGCGGCGTCGAGCAGCTCGCGAACGATGAGCGGGAACGCCAGCCCGATCGCGGAGCTCAGCAGCAGCGCGATCGCACCGAAGATGAGCGACCGGGTGTACGGCCGGAGTCGCACCAGGAGCGGGCGAAGCGGCGTGGGGGAGGGCAGCGTTCTCCGCGCGAGCTCGGGCGCGGCCGCCGCGGTCAGCGCGGAGTCGCGGTCAGCCAAGTGCGTACCACGCGCACGTCGGGCTCGAGGCGCTGCCGGCTTCGCACCACGTCGTCGAGCCGCGCGAGCAGCGCGCTGGCGCTCACCACGCTCTCCTCGGGGCCCGTCGCCCAGTTTCCGGAATGCCACTCCCGCACGCGCACGCCGCGGGGATGGCGCGCGAGCAACAGCACGTGATCCTTCGCGCCCTTGTCGCTCACGATGTGCACTGCGAGCTCGCCGGTCTCCATCTCGTCCGGCACGCGCCCATTCGCCATCAGCGGGAGAGAATGCGGTCGATCATCATCGCTGCGAACAGCAGTGCGAGATACAGCAGCGAGAACTTGTAGAGCCACCACGCCGGCGCATTCCACACGGGCTTGCGCAGCACCTGGATCACGCCGCCGAGCAGCACGGCGTCGAGCGCGATGGCCGAGATGACGTAGAACGCGCCGAACGCGCCGAACAGCGCGGGGAGAAGCGTGAGCGCGACGAGAATGATCGTGTACCAGAGCATGTTCCACATCGTCTCGCGCTCGCCCCACACGAGCGGCGCCATCGGCACACCGGCGCGCTTGTAGTCCACCTGCTTGTTGAGCGCGAGCGCCCAGAAGTGCGGGGGCGTCCAGTAGAACACGATGAGGAAGAGATAGATGGCCGCGAGATCGACGTGCCCAGTGACCGACGCCCAGCCGACCAGCGGCGGGAACGCTCCCGCCGCGCCGCCGATCACGATGTTCTGCGGCGTGCGGCGCTTGAGCCACCGCGTGTAGATGAACACGTAGAAATAGAATCCGGCGAGCGCCAGCGCCGCGCTCGCCAGGTTCACCTCGATCGCGAACACCGCGGTCGCGCACGTGGCGAGCAGAATGCCGAACGCGAGCACGGCGCGCCGGTCCATGCGCCCGCTCGGAATCGGGCGCAGCCGCGTGCGCGCCATGTGCCCATCGATGTCGCTGTCGATGAACATGTTCACGGTGTTCGCGCCGCCCGCCATGAGGTAGCCGCCGAGCAATACCCAGAGCACGAGCGAGAGACTCGGGCTTCCGGCGATGTACATCGGTGCGATCGTGGTGACGAGCAGCAGCGAGATGATCCGCGGCTTGGTGAGCATCACCAGGTCGCGCGCGAAGGAGCTGCTGCGCTCCGAGACCGCGGCGGTGGTCACGTCGTGGCTCCGCGCGTCGCGCCGGGCGATACTCGCGATGCGGGCACCGAATCCGCGCCGCGAGCGGTGTCGCGCGAGGCGCTCGTGCTGGAGAAGCGGGCCACCCACGCGAGCGTGAAGAGCGTGAGCCAGATCGCGATGCCGTCCGCCTCGTGCAGCGAGCGCATGGCGGGAGGCAGATGCATCTCGACCATCCCCGCGGCGATCACGAGCTGCAGGCAGATGAGCGCGAACGCGATTCGCACCAGTCCGATCACTGCTGGCGTTTCCCTCCTGCGGGCGAATCCGATCATGAGGCCGAGTACGTGAAAGAAGAGCAGAAATGCCAGAATCCTGTGCGTAAACTGCACGTGCTGCGCCGGAATCGCGGGAAGCAGCGATCCCCGGCAGAGCGGGAATCCCTCGCACGCGGTGTTGGCGCCCGGGATCTTCGCCGTGAGTCCGCCGAACAGCACGGTACACAGTGCGATGCCCGCGGCCGCGGCCGCTCCACGCGCCGCGCGCGTTCGCGCAGCAGTAGCGCCGGCGGCGAGGCGGCCGCCGAGCCCGCCCGCGCGAAGCACGGTTGCCGCCAGCGCCGCGAGCAGGAGCGCGCCGTTGAGCAGATGCGCGACCGTGGCCCAGGCGGTGTTGCCCATCCGCACGGTCACCATCCCGAGGAGCGCCTGCACGACGATCAGCGCAGCCGCGAGAAGCGCGGCTCGCAACACCCCGCGCGGTCCCGAGACGCCCGGCTCGCCGCGCTTTCTGAAGGCCACCAGCACGAGCAGGGCGACCATCGCCACCGTGATGGCGGCGAGCAGCCGATGCGTCCACTCGATCACCAGCGTCGGCTGATCCATGGGCGGAAACCAGCGCCCGTAGCAGCGCGGCCAGTGGTCGCCGCAGCCCATCCCGGACCCGGAGATGCGAACGATCGCGCCGAAGACGATGAGCGCGTACGCCAGTCCCAGTGTCGAATACGCCAGTCGACGCAACGCCTTCAATGACAGCTCCTTACGGTACGATCGTGAACGTGGGTGCGGGATGCAGCGCACGCCACGTCAGCACGAGCACCAGCCCCAGCATGATCGCCGGCAGAATGGTCCACGCGACCTCGATCGGACGCGACGGCGATGCGCTGCCGTCCGGTCGCTGCGCGCGCGCGCGGAGCGCGGACCGGACGATGGCGGCCTGCGCGGCCACGCAGCACACGGTGGCTAGCCAGAAAATGGCGTTGGAGAGGAATGTGGAAATAATGGGCGAAATGTGTCGGGGCACTCGAAGAGCGGCAAGACGAGTGACAAGACGCGCGTGCAGGGTGCCGCACAGCCGCCGCGGCTGTATTATGGGCAATGGAAGCGCGCACCGTCCCGCCCCCGGCCTCGACGCCGGCCGCCGTCCCGTCGCGGCTCCCGCGCCGGCTCGGGCTCTTCAGCGCCGTCGCGGTGCTCATCGGCTCGACCATCGGCTCCGGGATCTTCCGGTCGCCGGCCGGCATCGCCGACAAGCTTCCGGGGCCGCTGCCACTCCTCTCCGTCTGGCTCTTCGGCGGCATCTTCGTCCTCTGCGGCGCCCTCACGCTGGCCGAGGTCGCGAGCGCATTCCCGGCGACCGGCGGGCTGTATGTGTTCATCCGGGAAGCCTGGGGACGCCGGGCGGCCTTTCTCTTCGGCTGGTCCGAGCTCCTTCTCATCCGCGCCGCCTCGCTCGGCGCCATCTCGACCACGTTCGCGGAGTATCTCTTCCGCGTGCTGGGGCACGAGCCGAGCGTGGAGCCGTACGCGACGTACGTGCACTGGGTGGCGGCGCTGGCGATCGCGTTGACGGCGACGTTCAACTACATCGGGCTCAAATGGGGCTCGCTGGTGCAGAATCTCACGACCATCGCGAAGTACGGCGGACTGCTGTTCATCGTCGTGGTCGCGATCGCGCTCGGTCTTCCGCACACCGGCGGACATTTCACCCCTGCGGTACCGCCGGGGAGCTTCTCGCTCGCCCCGTTCGGGCTGGCGCTCATCTCCGTGTTGTGGGCGTACGACGGGTGGGAGGACGTGAGTCTCGTGGGCGGCGAGGTGAAGGACGGCCGTCGCACGCTGCCGCGCGCGATCATCATCGGCACCCTGGCGGTGATCGCGATCTACGCGCTGGCGAATCTCGCCTATCTCTCGGTGCTCGACGTCGAGACGATTCGCCACTCGCGGCTCGTCGCTGCGGATGTCGCGTTCAAGGTGATCGGCTCGCCGGGCGTCGTGTTCGTCGCGGTGACGGTGATGCTGTCGACCTTCGGCACGCTCAACGGATCCATCATGACGGCGCCGCGCATCTTCTTCGCGATGGCGGATGACCGGCTGCTGTTCAGGCAGATCGCGGCCGTGCATCCGCGCTACCAGACGCCGTACGTCGCGATCGTGCTCAACGCGGCGATCGGCGTCGCGTTCGTGCTCACGCGGGGCTTCGAGCAGCTCGCCGATCAATTCGTGATCGCGATCGTGCCCTTCCTCGCGCTCGCGGTGGGCGCGGTGTTCGTGCTCCGGCGGCGCGCGGGCTACGATACCTCGTTCAGCGTCCCCGGCTATCCGGTCGTGCCGCTGATCTTCATCGCGTCGACGGTCGCGCTGCTCCTGAACGCGCTCATCGACAAGTCGAGTCGAGCGGCGACGCTCGGGGTGTTCCTCGGTATCCTGCTCGGGATTCCGGTCTACGCGTTCATCACGCGACGCATGGGTTCGTCGGGCGGCTCGACTCGTGACGAATCCGTTGCGGTGAATTCTTGACTCGCGTGGAGCGCGCTCTAGCTTTTTTCGCCGTTACGTCCACCACAAGGAATCCCTGCTCATGCAGATGAGTTGCAAGCTCCGAATCGCTCTCCTGGCTCTCGCGGCCTCGGGAGCTGCCGGCATCGCCGCGCTTCCCGCCCAGGGCATCACGACTGCCGCGGTGAGCGGAGTCGTCACCGACACGGCCGGCCAGCCGGTCGAGGCGGCGCAGATTCAGGTCGCCAACCAGGCGACGGGCGTGAAGAGCTACGCGGTCACGCGCACCAACGGCAACTACTACGTGCAGGGGGTGGAGGTCGGCGGCCCCTACGTGATCAGCGTTCGGCGCATCGGATTCGCGCCGGACAGCGTGACCGGCGTGAAGCTCTCGCTCGGCCAGAATTTTCGGGCGAGCTTCAAGCTGCACACGCAGGCCGCGCAGCTCGCGACGGTCACCGTGCGCGCGACCTCCGATACGCTGAGCAACCAGATCTCTCCGTCCCGCCGCGGGGTGCAGACCGACATTTCGGACACCGCGCTTCGCCGGCTGCCCACGCTGAACCGCAACTTCACCGACTTTCTCTCGCTGACGCCGCAGGTGCTGCAGGCGCAGAACGCGGGACTGTCCGCGGGCGGGCAGAACAATCGCTTCAACAACATCCAGATCGACGGCGCGAGCGAGAGCGACATCTTCGGCCTCGGAACCACCGGCCAGCCGGGCGGACAGGCGCGCGGCCGGTCGATCTCGCTCGAGGCGGTGCAGGAGTATCAGGTGCTGCTGTCGCCGTTCGACGTGCGCCAGGGGAACTTCACGGGCGCGCTGATCAACGCCGTCACCAAGAGCGGCACCAACGAGCTCCACGGCTCGGCGTACTACTACTTCCGCAATCAGGATCTCGCCGCCGACGTGCCGCTGCTGCGCGCGAGTGATTTCCAGCAGAAGCAGTTCGGGTTTTCGCTCGGCGGACCGATCGTGAAGGACAAGATCCACTTCTTCGTCGCGCCCGAGTGGCAGCGCGAGGCGTATCCGGCACCAGGGCCGTATCCGGGCTTCACGGGCACGGGCCCGACGTCCGCCGCCGACGCGGCGACGGTGCAGCGCATGGCGGACATTCTGCAGGGCACGTACGGGCTCAACGCCGGCGCCGTGGGCGCGGTCTCCAACACCAATCCGCTCACGAACATCTTCGGGCGGCTCGACTTCGTGCTGCCGTACAACAGCCGCCTCGTGCTGCGCGACAACTACGGGAAGGCGGAGCTCGACACGCTCTTCCGGACGTCGACGCAATTTCGTTTCGGCTCGAACGCGTACAGCTTCAACAACAAGAAGAACGCGGCGGTCGCGCAGCTCTTCACCAACTGGAACAACGGCGCGAACAACGAGCTGTTCGTCGGCTACACCACCATTCGCGATTTCCGTCCGCCGAACGCGGACTATCCGTCGATCACCGTGAACACGGGCATCACCGGAACCCTGATCGCGGGGGCCGAATCCAACTCGCAGGGCAATTCGCTCGACCAGGACATCTTCGAGGTCACCGACAACTTCACGATCCCGATCGGCGCGAAGCACCGGCTGAGCATCGGAACGCACAACGAGTTCTACAAGATCGACAATCTGTTCGCGCGAAACTCCGAAGGCAGCTACACGTTCGCGAGCCTCGATTCGCTCGCGGCGGGGAATCCGAACTCGTACACGATCGGGCTGAACCTCGGGCAGGGCTTCCACTCGAAGTTCGACGCCGCGAACTACTCGGTGTACGCCGAGGACCAGTGGACGATCTCCGATCGCTTCAACGTGCTCTACGGAGTGCGCCTGGATCTGCCGTCCATCAGCTCGCGGCCGCAGACGAACCCGCTCGTCCTCAGCCTGTACGGGCGTGACACGCACGAGATCCCGACCGGGAACGTGCAGTTCTCGCCTCGCGTCGGCTTCAACTACGACATCTCGGGCCGGCAGACGGACCAGCTCCGCGGCGGCGTCGGCGTGTTCCAGGGGCGGCCCGCGTTCGTGTGGCTGGAGAACACGATCGCGAACTCGGGTTTCGGGCTCGGGCTGCTCACCTGCGGCGCGGGAGGACTGGGGCGTGCGCCGGCCTTCACTCCCGACATCAACAACCAGCCGCAGACCTGCATCGATTCGACCGGCGCACCCATCGGTGCCGGCGCGTACAGCGAGGTCGATCTGCTCAACAAGAACCTCAAGTATCCGCAGACGCTGCGTGCCACGCTGGGCTACGATCACCAGTTCGGCAACGGCTTCGTGGGAACGCTCGAGGGCATGTACACGCGCGGGCTGAACAGCTTCTTCTATCAGAACCTGAACATCGGTGCGCCCACGGGCGAGGATCGCTTCGGCCGCACGATCTACGCGACCGCGTTCGCCCCGAACGGCACGCCCACCACGAATCTCGTCAGCACGCAGTTCAAGGCGGGCGGCATCTACGACGTCAAGAATCAGTCGAAGGACTACTCGTACCAGTTGACGGCGCAGCTCAAGAAGCGGTTCTCGGATGCGCTCGAGGCGAGCGCCGCGTTCACGCACGGGCATTCGTACTCGGTGCAGGACATCACCAGCAGCACGGCCGCGTCGAACTTCAAGTTCGGCCGTGAGCTCTCGGGAAATCTGCTGAGCGAGAACACCGGAATCTCGCAGTTCGACATTCCGAACAAGGTGCTGATCGCGGGCACGTACACGGCGCCGTGGAAGACGTGGCAAACGAACTTCTCGATGATCTACGTCGGCATCTCCGGAATTCCGTTCGACTACGTGACCACGGGACGCGGCGCCGTGGGCGACCTGAACGGCGACGGTGTGGTCGGCAACGATCTGGTGTACGTGCCGAAGAACGCGCGCGATCCCAACGAGATGCTGTTCGCGAACGAGGTCGTGAACGGGCAGGTGATCACGGCGGAGACGCAGGCGCAGCTGTTCGAGCAGTTCATCAACGGCCAGTCGTGTCTGAACGACAGCCGAGGCGGCATTCTCGCGCGCAATGCCTGCCGCTCTCCATGGCAGAACAACATGAACGTCACGATCGAGCAGGCGCTGCCGAGCGTGATGGGCAAGACGCTCTCGGTGCGGCTCGACGTGTTCAACTTCCTGAACCTGATCAACCACGATTGGGGCAAGATCAAGCTGCCGTCGAACAGCCCGAGCTTCAACGATCAGTCGCTCCTGAGCGTGGTCGGAATGACGCAGGACACGGTCACGAACAACGTGCTGAACACGCAGCCGATCTTCAACTTCGTGCCGGCGAACACGGTGCGTTGGACGTCGACGGTGATTCCGTCGTACTACCAGATCCAGCTCTCGGCGCGCATCGGCTTCTAGGCGGGCGCCGTCGTGTGCCGCGAGTAATGGCGCCTCACGACTCCGGAGCCGCCACGCTTGCCGGATCGATGCGTACGCCCGAGCGCATTCGCGCGCTCACGGTGCCCAGCACGAGTGCAGCCGCGAGCGCGGCCAGCGTTCCGACGAGCCCGGGCTTCACGGTCATCAGAAAGATCAGCATCACGAGCAGCGCGACGCGCGTGTGCTTCAGCACCGTGAACGAGGGGTGTTCCAGTATGTCGCGAACCGCGGGAGTGATCGAGCCCGCCGCCGCGGCCGTATCGACCGCACGCTGCATGCGCCGGCCGAAGAGCAGAGGGCCGCTGACCGTGAGATAGACGAGCGTCAGGAAGGCGAGGATCACCCACGGCGCGCTCAGGCTCCATGCGGCCCAGGCCATGTACAGACCGGTGACCGCGAGCACCGGCACGAGCGCCTTGAGCGCGCTCGCGGTGCGCAACTCCTTCTCCATCACGCTCCGCAGCTCGGCCGGCGATTGCGCTCT
>Ga0068853_100004798_pt1 | contig 10517 bp, 5 predicted proteins | sample KBSCornC32_FD_65655 | JGI IMG/M metagenome (GOLD analysis project Ga0068853, IMG submission 65655) | Corn rhizosphere microbial communities from Kellogg Biological Station, Michigan, USA - KBS Corn C3-2 | ecosystem: Host-associated > Plants > Roots > Rhizosphere > Soil ... | reverse complement strand
CCGGCGATGGCCAGGGCAGCGAGCAAGCCGACGGGAAGGATCGTGTGCTGAAGCGAAGTCTCTCTGAGCATGAGGGGTTCTCCTTGGCAGGTGTGATGTCCGGTCTTCGCCCCCCGTTCCAGTCCACTTTCGGGAAAATATTGTTCCATAATCGGTCAAATGAGCTCGACCTCCTCCGAAGCCCTCAGCCTGGATGCCCTCCGCTGCTTCGTCGCCGTGGCGGACAGCGGCAGCTTCTCCGTCGCCGCAGGCCGACTCGGGGTGCCCCGCTCGACCCTCAGCCGCGCCGTCGCGTCGCTCGAAGCCGACTTCGGCGAACGCCTGATCCACCGGACAACGCGCCGGTTGTCCCCCAGCACGGCCGGCCTGGCCCTGCTCGAACGCGCGCGCCGGCCCCTGCAGGAGCTACGCGAGACGCTCGCACAGCTCCCCGAAAGGGGCGCCCAGCCCGGGGGCGAGCTTCGGATCACCGCGCCCAACGACTTCGGCAATCACGTCCTGGCGCCGCTGGTGCCGGCGTTCACGGCGCGCTACCCGGCCATCCGGCTCGACCTCCGTCTGACGAATCGACGGCTGGATCTGACCGCCGAGGGCGTGGACCTGGCCATTCGCGTGCAAGTGGGGATGGCCGCGGATTCTTCCCTGGTGGCGCGCCGCCTGGCTCCGGTGGAGATCGGCGTCTACGCTTCGCCCACCTATCTGGCGCGCCGGGGGACGCCCAAGGTCCTCGAGGAGACGTCCGCGCACGACTGGATCATGTTCGCGCTCGCTCGCGGCATGCACCCCGTTCCCGGCAAGATCGTGGCGCTCGCCGACGACTTCCAGTTCGTGCACAACGCCCTTCGCGCGGGCGCCGGCCTGGGGTGGTTGCCGAGCTTCCTGGCGAAGGCCGACGTGAAGGCCGGGACGCTCGTCCCTCTCTTGCCGCGCGAGAAGTTGTCCGAGGGACGGTTCTGCCTCGTCTATCCCAAGACCCGGCAACCGTCGCGAAAGCTGGTGGCCTTGCGCGACTTCCTCCTCGAGGAGCTGGGTGAGACATCCTCGGGGGCGGGGACGCCCCGCGCACAGGCGCTCAGGGAGGAGCCGCGACGCAGCCGATGAGCCAGTCGATCGCGCGCGCGGTCAGCACGCCGGTGGCGGTGCCGATGACGTCCCAGGTCAGATCCTTCCACGAAGGGTCGCCGTGGCCGGCGAGGTCCCACAGCTCCTTGCCGATTCCGGCGGCCATGGCCAGCGACGCGCCGGCCACCACTCGCTTCGTACGGTCGTCCGTCACCAACGCCGCGCCGCCGTAGCCCGCGGTCGCGATGGTGACCGTCGCCCCGAAGTGCAGCGCCTTGTCACGCCCAAACCAGGGATCGTCAACCTCGCCCGCCCGCACGCTGGAGGACATCAGCGCGCCCCCCAGGCACACCCCGACGGCGATCGCGCCGACCGTCGATGCCGGAGCCCGCCGCGATCCGCACCTCCGGCCCGAGGCCCGAGGTCCGAGCCCCGAGGCCCCAAGGGCGCCGGCTTCAACGACCCTCACTGGAGGGGCTTGGGTTCCATGTCGCGGGATTTGCTGACCGAGGCTCCGGTCAAGGCGTCGGGGGTGACGGAGACGTCCAGCTCCTCGCCCGAGACGCTGCCGTGGCAGCCGCCGCAGATCCCGTTGAACAGCTTGCGCGGCACGCCCGGGGTCACGTACTCGCCGGCCGCGACCTGGTGCTCCTCGGTCATGGTCAGCACCGACGCGCCGCTGGCGTCGACCAGCTCGAGGATCAGCGGCTTCTGCACCGGGACATAGACCTTCAGCGACTTGTCGGACTCGAACATCGCGGTGCCGATCAGGGTGCGGTTCGAGTAGACGGCCTGCGAGCCCATGATTCCCGTCGGCGGGTTCGGCCCGGGCGGCGGCAGATCCTCGTAGACGCGCAACCCCACCGCTGCATCGAGCGCCTGCACGTTGCGCCCCCGCCGCAGGTTCGACTCGAGCAGGGTGGCGACCATGGGCACGTCGGGGAAATGCATGATGCCCGCCGGGGCGCCCGCGTGCCCGCCAAACACGAGCTGGGGCAGGTTGTGGAACAGCTCGGTCTCGGCGCGCTTGTACCCGAGCACCGCCTCGACGATCGACCGGCTGGCGTCGGTCAGCAGCATCGTGCGCGCCGGGCGCCCCATGGCCAGCGCGGGCATCGTGCTGGCCGTGACGTCGACCGACACCAGGCTGTACTTGGGCATCGCCGTCGCCGGATCGGTGACCGCGGGATCGTATGACGCCAGGATCTGTCCGTCCGGCAGCGAGAACGGCGATCGATAGGCGCCGACCGTGCCGGCCCGCCCCGTCGCCTGAGGATCGACGATCACCAGCGACTTCACGAATGCCTTGTCCAGCGCCTTGGTCGGATCGCTCGCGTCCTTCGTCCGATCCGCGGGATCGGGATCGCCCCGCCCTTTCTGAAACGGCCCCACGGACCGGTTGAAGGTGGCCAGCGCTCCGGCGCCTCCCCGCGCGCCCACGTTCGACAGGATGAGGAGAAAGTTGCGATCGAGGCCTTCCCGGATCTCGGTGGCCTGGGTGAAACCGACGGAGTCCACCAGCTCGTCGCTGAACGTGCTCGTCGACTGGGCCCGCTGCGCCAGCAACGGATGGTAGTCCGTCAGGTCCCAGTTCATGCGTCGCCCCGAGAGCTGATAGAAGTCGGGCGACGCCTTCTCGGCGGTGAAGGACACCCGGCCGTCCTGCATGAAGGCCGGGCCCAGCTCGGAGTTCAGCAAGAAGGTCATCTGCTCGACGGCCGAGAAGTCGATGTTGGGCTGGGACCGGAACAGGTCGGCGTTCGGCAGGAAGGTCTTCTGCGTGACCGTCCCGGCCCGCGTCGACGCGAACACCACGGCGCCGTTCGGGGCAAACACCGGATCGAAGTTGTGGACCTTCACGGCCCCGACCATGCGCCCCTGATCGCTGGTCAGCGCGCGGCAGGTCCCGCCGCCCGCCACGTCGATGAGGTACAGATCGAGGCCCGTCGCCGCCGAGGCCCGGCCCGCGAAGATCAGCTTCGTGCCGTCGTAGCTCCACTCGGGCCCGCGCACGTCGGCCACGCCCGCCTGCAGCCCGGCGCACCCGCCCAGCACGCTGCGCGAGTTGCCCACCTTCGTGATCGCGCCGTTCGCGCCCAGCGTGGCGTCGGCGACCATCAGATCGGCGCCGCCCCGGAACGTGTCGAACTCCAGCAGCGAATCGGCGTCGGGCGGACGGATGACGTACGCGAGCGGCAGCACGTCGCCCGACGCCATCGGCGACACGGCGGCCGCGCGATCGGCGCGCTCCACGCGGTGCCACTCGTGGAACACGCAGAACGGGCCGGCCGCGCCCGGGTTGGCCGGGTCGAAGGTGGGACAGTTCGCCTTGGCCGGGTCGAGCAGATCGCTCTGCAGGAGCTGGCCGGCCCGGTGGGTGATCCCACCCGCCTGGGGCGAGATGTTCTTCTTGACCGCGCGCGACTGCCGGACGTCGACCGAGTCCAGCGCCATGAACTCTTTCACCATCGTGTCGTAGTTGCGCTTCAGCGCGGACGGCGCGAAGAAGCCCTGCGCGCCGGGCCGCAGGCGCAGATCGTTGAATCCGTCGGGGCTGTGGCACCCCTCCAGGGCGCACCCGCGCTGGAGCAGGATCGGCATCACGTTCGCCTCGAAGAAGACCTGGCCCGCGCTCTTCGGAGGCGCCGGGATGGGATCGGCCTGCACGGCGGCGGCCCAGGCCTTCCACTTGAGCCAGCCCTCGTCGCTGCGCGACTGGAAGAAGATCCCGCCCGTGTGGCTCACGCCGCCGCCGGCCGGAGAGAGGGGCCGCAGCAGGATCTCGCTCTGCTCGGGCGCCTTGCCGGCGGGCGCCACGAAGTCGGAGGCCTGCAGGAAGTTGAACCGCCGCTGCGAATCATCGTCCCCGCACGTGATGTAGAAGTCGGACTGCGGCGAGCTGTGGCAGGTCGCGAAGGCGCACGACTGCTTGAGCTTGGGCATCACGTCGTCGAGGAACGCCTGGTAGGCGGCGCTGCCCGTGTTCACCATCGAGAGGTCGCGGTCGGGTGGCAGCGCGGTGTTGCAGTCGCCCGACCCTTGATTCGCGGCGGTCGCGGGCGGAATGCCGTCCCGGTTCGCACCGGCCTCGAGCCAGTTGAGAAGCTGCGAGAAGGCGTCCGTATTGAGGCCGATGGTCTTGTTGCCGACGTGGGTGATCTCGCTCTTCAGGGCGGTCGCCGAGCCCGCGTAGTTGATGGTGACCATGCTCTCGGGGATGGCCTTGAGCAGGAGCAACGGATACGGGTAGCTGCCGTACTTTCGCAGGACATCGGCGCGCTTGTGGACCGACTCGTACGACGACAGATCCAGGTTCCCCAGCGCGGTGCCGGTCTCGGGATCGACGCGGTGGCAAGGCGACGTGTTGCCGGTGCACGACTGATCGAAGACGGGCTGAATGTGCTGGTCGTAGTAGTGCTTCTCGACCGGCTTCTTCAGCGGACAGCCCGCCAGCGACACGAGCAACGAAACACCGACCCCCAAGCTACGGCCAAGGTCATTCCGCATGCCCGACCATGATAACAGGGGCACCGGACGCGACTCCCTGGATTTCGAGGCGACAACCGCTGATGCACACATTTCGATGGTGTCGGTTCAGCAAGGTACGGAAGCGAGCAACAAGCGGCGCGAAAGCGCCGCCCCGAGAGGGGTGGGGGGCCCGACGGGCTTTGCCCGGCGGGGGCGGGGAGGCTGGCCTCCCCGCCGTTTCGCGAAGCGAAACCAATATAAAGGTGCGCGGGGGGACGGAGTGAGGAGGGGCTTCGTCCCCCCGCGCGAGTCGGTTGTGGTCGACGGAATCCAGAGCCGTTACTTGCCGAGGTTGGCGAGCGCCGCGCGGGCCAGCGAGCGCACGAAGGGAGACGGATCGTTCGCGGCGGCCTGGGTGAGGGCCGGGGCCGCCACCGAGGCCGAAGCGTTCATGTGGCCGAGCGCCCAGGCGGCGCGCTTCCGCACGTCGGGGCTGGCGTCGTTCTGGAGGACCTGCACCAGGGTCGGCGCGGCCGAAGTGGTGCGCAGCTGGCCCACCGTGAAGATCGCCTGCACGCGCACGTTCGCGTCGCTGTCGCCCAGCAGGGCCGCCGCCACCGAGCCGTCGTTGAAGCCCTGCACCTTGCGCAGCGCCGCCAGCGAGGCGGCCCGCACCAGCGGGTCGGAGTCGCTCAGCACCGCCTGCAGCGGGGCCGCCGAGGCGGGTCGGCTGATGCTACCGAGCGCCTTGGCCATGGCGACCCGCGCCTCGCCGGTGAACACGGGGTTCGACAGCGCGGCCCCGAGCGCCGGGATCGCCTGCGCCGAGCGGAACGAGCCCAGGATGTCGGCGGCGTTGCGCGCCTTCACCGAGTCGGGCTGGCTCAGCCGACCGAGCATGTCCTTGAAGACCTGACGGCCGATTCCGCGGCGGACCAGCCACCAGCCCGCCACCTCGCGCACGCTCTCGTCCTGGTGGTCGATGAGCGGCAGCACGTAGTCCACGCAGGCCGCGCAGACCAGCACCTCGGAGCGCTCGAGCTCCGACTTGATGGCGTCGGGGGAGCCCGACCGGATGGCCGAGGCCACCGCCTGCGGGCTGCTCCCGCGGCCGGCCTGCGCCGTCGAGGCGCCGAACAGCAGGAACCCCGCCAGACCGAACGCGGCCAGGCGCCCGAGCGACAAACGCGGCGACGTCGTGAGGTGAAGCGTGGTCATGACCCTTGGTCCTCCGCTGCCTTCGTTGTTTGCGTGCATGGTGGTGGTGATTGACGATTTGAAAGAGCGCATCAGTACATCGCCTCTTCCTTGTTCTCACGCGAGAAGTACTGGCCGCCCATGTCGATGCTGAGGCCGAGCAGGTAGTACTCGGCCGGCGTCAGGGGCACGTCGCCCGTCGTCGGGTGCGGCGCCGTGTCGTACCGGTGAACCGCCGGGTTCGGGGTGGGGAACTGCTGGACGGGGTTCACCTTCTGGATGACCGGCGATCCGGCCGCGTTGGCCGCCAGGCCGTTCTTGAAGTCGCCCGGCATGGGCGGGGTGATCATGACGTTGTCCTCACCCAGCATCTCGCCGAGCCCGAAGATCGAGATGTACGAGGCGGTGTAGTCGCCCGACATCTTCTCGCCGACCAGGACCTCCAGCTTCTGCCCGCGCAGGTCGAACGTGAAGGTCTGCTGGGTCCCCGAGGTCATGTCCATGACCGTGAACTGCCGGTTGCCGGCCTTCGCGGGATCCCCGTCATGGCAGCTGATGCACTTGGCGTCGAAGATGGGCTGGATGGCCTTGTCCCACGGCACGCCGCGCACCTTGCCGTACGAATAGTCCATCGAGATGCGCGTGGCGCGCGGAGCGTCCAGGTTCACCGGCCCGAGGACCTGCGCCATGGTCTGCCCCGCCACCGCCGGCTGGATCTTCGCGCGATCCTCGTGGCAGCCGCCGCAGGTCCGCTGCTCGCCGGGGCGGCCGCTGACCCAGATGTCCTCGTTGGCCACCGAGATGGCGAACTTGTCGATGAGCTGCATGTGAACCGGCACGTTGGCGGGCACCAGGGCCTGGAACGAACCGTCGGGCTGGACGTCGACCTCACCGTACAGCGAGGCCCCGTCGAACTCGGTCGAGCCGAACATCCGGGGGCCCTCCTCGCCGGAGAAGCCCTCGATGAGGCGGACCTTGACGGCGTTGCCGGGGGTCGTGCTGGTCGGCATCACCAAACCCTTCCTGACGTCCCCGAGGCTGGTGTTGTAGACGTCGATGGCGCCGACCACGAAGCCCTCTCCCGAGATCGGCGAGGGGGTGACGGCCGGCTCGGGTCGCGCCTTCAGGGCGCGCGCCTGGATCTCCCACAGCTTCGGGTTGTCGTAGAGCGGGTGCTTCACGCCGCTGACGGCGTCGAAGACGTAGAGGCCGAAGTTCGCGTCGAGCTTGGCCATCGACAGCACCTCGGACTCGACGGGGCCGTCGGCCCACGAAACCAGGAAGGTGTTTCCGGCCGGCGTGCCGATCGGCTCGGCGTCGTAGAAGCGGCCTACCCCGTCATAGGACGGCGTGCGGCCGCCCGGGACGTTGGGGGTCAGGTCGATCACGCTGGACGTCTCCTCGCTCTCGCCCAGGCTGATGAGGAGGAGCTTGCCGGCCTGGAGCGTGCGGTCGCGCGAGGTCCCGATGGCGATCACCCGCGACGAGGACCGGCCGTTCGCCGTCTGGTAACTATCGACGTAGCGCGCGCGCAGGTAGCTGTTGGTCGAGACCTGCCCAGCCGCCAGCTCGCTGCCGAACGCCTCTTTCATGCCGGTCATGTCCGGGTTCATGAGGCGCAGGTGGCCGTCGTTGACCTCGCCCAGGTGCCGCCACTCGGTGTAGATGACGCGCCCGTCGGCCAGCAGCGACGGCGCCACCCGGTGCGAGACGTTGCGGGCGCCGAGCGCCATGTTCGTGCCGTCCATGTTGATGGTGCCGACCTGCGCGGTGGTGGCGCGCTCGTACTCGTCCTGGAACTGGGGCGAGCCCTCCTCGACGCTCTCGTTCGTGGTGAACATGAGCTTGTGGCCCGGCAGGAAGGTCGGGAAGACGTAGTCGTGATCGTCGGCGGTGAGCTGCTTCAGGTTCGACCCGTCGACGTTCATCGTGAAGAGCTGGTAGTGGCCCTCGCCGGCCAGCCGCGCCGAGAACGCGATCTGCGTGGCGTCGAAGGACAGGTCCCACGCCATGACGTCCGCGTCGGCGAAGCTGACGCCGGCGCCCGGGTTGGCCGCGTTGGCCTTCTCGGCGGCCAGCGCCGTCAGGTCCGTCAGCTTCCCGTTCGGAGACGGCGGCTCCAGCTTCATGAGCGCACCGCCCGGCAGGTAGCTGTCGTAGTCGAACACGTTCCCGTTGCTGTTTCGAGCCGCGCGCTGGATGAAGACGATGGCGTGCACGTCATCGGGCAGCAGGCTCTTGGCGGTGCTCCCACCGTCCTGGCCGTTGCTGCAAGCGCCTCCGACCAGCAGGGCGAGGCCAGCGGTCGAAGCACCGAACCGGAACAGTGTGCGCGAAGGTCGCATGCGGGGACTCCTTGGTGGGTTGCCGAGCCTCTGCGTCGAGTGTCTCGGCGTCTCTGCCTTCGAGCAAGAACAGAGCCAGCGAAAAACGACGTTGATACCGCCAAGATCGCGCGGATCGGCGCCGGTGGCGTGGTGGTTTCGAAGGCGCGGCCCCGTTGCAACCGCGACCGTTGCGCAACCGCTGGATTCGGCCAGAACCCGCGAAAAGCCGCGCCCGGCGCGCGGTCAGGACCAGGTAACCGGAGGCATTCCTGGTACTTGGCGAGCGCGTCTCTGGTTGCGCAACAGCGAATAAAAAGAGGCCCGGACCTTCGGAAGAAGGCCCGGGCCTCGACTCACGACGGCCTCACGTCAGGGCGCGACGGCCGTGCAGGCGTTCAGGATGTCACCGCCATCCTGGACGCACATGTCGGAGCCGCCGCCGCCCGACAGGGTGTCGTGATCGGCGCCCCCCCGCAGGAAGTCGTTGCCGGATCCCCCGTCCAGGACGTCGTCGCTGATTCCACCCTCGAGGGTGTCGTTGCCGGCTTCACCGTAGAGGTGATCCTGCCCCTGCCCCCCGCCCAGCCAGTCGTCGTTGGCGCCGCCCCAGACCTGGTCGTCGCCGTCGCCGCCCGAGAGCGTGTCGTTCCCGTTCTCACCGCGGATGGTGTCCTGGCCGGTTCCACCAAACACCCAGTCGTTGCCGTCTCCGCCGCGGAGATCGTCGTTCCCCTCGCCGCCGCTGATGGCGTCGTTGCCGCCGTTGCCGCGGATGGTGTCCTGCCCGCCCCGACCAAGGATGCAGTCGGCGCCGCTGGTGCCGTTCAGCGTGTCGTTGCTGAGCGTCCCCACGATGATGTTGCTGCCGGTCGGACAGCACGACACGTCGTCTCCCAGCTCGGTGAAGACGGTGGTGGTCTTCGTGGTGACGTTGCCGGCTCCGTCGGTCGCCGTCCAGGTGACGATCGTCGTCCCCAGCGGGAACTTCGCCGGGGCGTTGTTGGTCACGGTCACCCCGCCGCAGTCGTCGGTCGCCGTGGCGGATCCCAGGTTCAGGCCGGCCGCAACGGTGCACAGCGTGGTGTTGATGGTGGCCGGCGGCGACGTGGTGAACACGGGTGGAGTCGTGTCGGCGAAGGTGAGGTGCGGCGTGGACAGGTTGCCCGCGACGTCCTCTCCCCAGAGCTCGACCGCCGAGCAGGTCCCTGCCAGCGTGACCGTGCCCGACGCCGCGGTGAGGAAGGTCGAGCTGATGCCGCCCTGCACGACGTGAACGCCCGCCACCCCCGAGCCCGGCGTCGGATCGGTCACCCCGTAGGTCAGCTTCACGCCGCTCGTCGTGCTGACCGAGCCGGTCGTCGCTGGCCGCTGGCTGTCGATCTTGAACGCCTGGATGTTGGTCGGCTCGACGTTGCCCTCCTTGTCCCGCGCCCGGAAATAAAGCGTGGTCGCCCCCTCCGTGGCGTAGGGGAACGGCCCGGCGTACGCGGTCCAGGTGACGCCGTCGGTGCTGTACTCGGTGACGGCGATGCCGAAGCCGCCCCGATCTTCCGTCGTCAGGGTCACCGTGACGGGCGCCGTCAGCCACCCGTTGTTGCCGCTGACCGCGCCGCTCATCGTGAGCGTGGTCTTCGGCCCCAGCAGATCGATCTGGCTGCTGCCGCCCGGGATGGCGACCGTGCCCAGATCGACCACGGCGCCGCCCGGTCCGCCCTTGACGCGAAGATGGGTGGTCGTGGTTGGCCCGTTGTTGTCGATGAGCGCGCGCCGGCCGTTGTTCATGCTCTGAATCTTGATGGCCTGGGCGGGCGACATGCCGAGATCGCCGAGCTCCATCCAGCGCTGCCTCTCCGCGCCCGAGACCGTCCAGGTGATGGCCTTCGCCACGCTGCCGGCGGGCACCGCGAACGAGATCGCACGGTTCGTCGTGTTGATGTCGTGGGCGATCACCTGATCGGGCTTGCCGCCCGTCGTCGGGAACATGAAGCGCGACGACATGGTGCCGGCGTTGAAGGACGCCTGGACGTAGGTGCCGGGTGAAACCCCCGGCCTGGTCGTGAGCTCGTAGGTGTGGTTGGCGCCGGCGCCGCGACCGACGAGGAGCTGGCTGTGGAAGCCCGGCACGACGTCCGTCAGCGCGATCGGCGCGAGGTCCGGGATCCGCAGGCTGTCGTTCTGGCGAATCTCATCCCAGCGGGTGGGGACACCCGAGAGCCCCGGCTCGAACAGCGTGCGTCCGCTGGTGTCGGTCACCTGGCTGACGGATCCCGAGCTGCCCACGACCATGAAGTAGCCCAGGTGCCCGAGGAGGTAGGGCGAGTTGAACGGGGTGACCTGCGGGTGGTCGTAGACGTGTCCCGGCTCGACCATCATGCGACCGCCCGACCAGACGTACCCGTGATAGGTGACGTCACCTTGGTAGAAGTACTCGTCACCGTCGTCGGAGATCTCGACGAAGCGATC
>Ga0068853_100004791_pt1 | contig 10522 bp, 14 predicted proteins | sample KBSCornC32_FD_65655 | JGI IMG/M metagenome (GOLD analysis project Ga0068853, IMG submission 65655) | Corn rhizosphere microbial communities from Kellogg Biological Station, Michigan, USA - KBS Corn C3-2 | ecosystem: Host-associated > Plants > Roots > Rhizosphere > Soil ... | reverse complement strand
CTCGAGCCAAGTTGATGTCGGTGATAAGGTCAGGGTGCGGCTGCTGTCGGCAAATCCTCACAACGGGTTTATCGATTTCGCTGTACAGCACTGATAAACTAGAGCTATGAGCGACACCGACCCCGACACGTACGAAAAGCACGGTCTAAAAGATCACATTAGCGGCCTCGGACAAAAGATCATCGGCGAGGTCGAGGAGATCGGCGGAGCACTCACTGGAGACCCGACGACCCAGGCCGAGGGTCAATTGAATGTCGAGGTCGGCGATATTCGCGAGGACCTTGAGAGCGAAGTTGGTGAAGAACAGGGAGACGGATGACCATGGTGACCACAACTATTGCTGACTTGACTGTCGACCAGCTGAGAAGCCTTATCTACGAATTGGTCGATGAAAAAATAACAGAGATCCTTGACGACGAGGCGCATCTGGAACTGACAGACGAACTAAAGGCACGACTGCTTCGACAACGTAGTGAAATAGCAGGTGGAGCTAAAACTATCTCTTCACGTGAACTCGCCGCAGAACTTAGTCTTGACTGATGTATACAGTTGAGTACTCCGTGGAGGCAGCGCACGAACTTCGTTTGCTGGACAGATCCGTGGCGCGTCCGATTTACAAGAAGATCGAGTGGCTCGCCGAGAATTTTGAAATGATCGAGCCAAATTGGTTACGTGGTGATCTCGCGGGTTTTGCCAAACTTCGGGCGGGTGATTACCGCGTCATATACGAGCCGGATAGTAGCCGACGCGTTATATTGGTGCAGTCGATCGGGCACCGGAGCGGAGTTTACAAACGTTGATAACCATCGCCGAACAGAGATCTACCTTCATCCCCGCGCGCCGGATGCAGGGCCTGCAGCCGACGCTCATCAGGCAGTTCTTTGAACGTGCGTTGCCTGATTCGATCAACTTTGGGCTGGGCGAGCCTGATATTCCGACGCCCGATTTCATGCGCCGTGAGGCGGCGCGCGTCGCGATCGAGGAGCAGAATGGCTACACGTCGCATCCGGGCATTCCCGCGCTTCGCGACAAGATCGTCGAGCAGTATCCGCACCTGAATTTGCAGCGAACGGACATTGTTGTCACTTGCGGCTCGCAGGAGGCGATGACGGCGGCGTTTTTGTGTCTGATCGACGCCGGCGACGATGTGCTGCTGCCGAATCCGAGCTTCCCGGCGTACGATGCATGCGCACGTATCGCGCAAGGGAATCCGATCTATTATCGCTTGCCTGCGGACAAAGATTTTGCGTTTGACATTGATGAATTCAAGCGTCAGATCACGCCAAAGACCAAAGCCGCGGTCATCATCTCCCCATCAAATCCGACTGGCAAAATACTCACGCCGGATGATTTGCGTGCAATAGCCGCCGCACTCGACGGCACCGGAGTTTACCTGATATCGGACGAGATATACAGCGACCTTTATTTTGGCGATCGGCCGCATTCCGCGTCAGAGTATTACGACAAAACGATCATCGTTAGCGGCCTCTCAAAGTCGCTGTCGATGACCGGCTGGCGGCTCGGATGGGTCGCTTCGTCACAGTCGGACGTCGTCAACACCATTCAGGTGCTGCACGGATTTTTAACCGTCTGCACGTCGGCGATCACGCAAAAAGCATCGCTCCTCGCATGGACATCTGAGGCTGAAGAGGCAAAGCAGAACGCCCGCGATCTTTACAAGAAACGAGGTGAGTTTATTGTCGATCTTTTTGATAAGGAGCTTGGCCTCAAGGCAACATCACCGGAAGGCGCGTTCTACACGATGCTCGACGTTCGCTCGATGGGTGACGACATCGCGGTCGCTGAGAAATGCCTGCAGAATCGGGTAATCACGGTCCCGGGCGTTGCGTTTGGAGATGAGGCGAAAGGTTTTTTGCGAATTTCATTCTGCAACCCTGAAGAGCGGATGGTAGAAGGCGTGCGAAGGATGAAGGAAGCGTTCTTTCCGAAATAGCTGATAGGTGATAATTGATAACTTAACTGATAATTATTAGCGATTAGCTAAAAGTTATCAGCTATTTCGGACCAAAATTGTGAAGAGATATAGAGTTGGAATCTTAGGTGCCACGGGCACGGTCGGGCAGCGGTTCGCGCAACTGCTCGAGGACCATCCGCAGTTTGAGATAACTGCAATGGCGGCGTCGGACAGGTCCGCGGGAAAGACTTATGCGGAGGCTTGCGCTTGGAAGCTGCCGGGCAATATTCCGGAGAATGTTCGCGAGATAGTCGTGCAGCCGATCGCTCCGCCGCTGGATTGCGACCTCGTTTTCTCAAGTCTGCCGTCGAATGTGGCACGCGAGACGGAGGAGGCTTTTGCACGCGCGGGTTATCCCGTGATCTCGAATTCATCGAGTTATCGAATGGATGAGGATGTGCCGCTTATCATTCCCGAGATAAACGGCGATCACCTCGGATTGATAGACCGGCAAAAAGAGAAGCGTGGATTCACCACAGGCTTCATCGTGACCAATCCAAATTGTGCTGTCATCAGCTTTGCTCCGCCGCTCGCGGCTTTGCATCGTAAGTTTGGCATCGACTCGTGCATTGTGACCACTATGCAGGCGATCTCGGGTGCTGGTTATCCGGGTGTCGCGTCGATGGACATCGTCGACAACGTCTTCCCGTACATCGCGGGCGAGGAGCCAAAGGTCGAGACCGAGGCGCAAAAGATACTTGGTCTGATGACTGAGAGCGGTGTTGAAAAGGCGGATTTTCCGGTCTCGGCACAGTGCTTTAGAGTGCCGGTGGTGGACGGTCACATGGTTTCTGTCCGCGTGAACCTCAAAAACAAAGGCACCCTAGAGGAGGTTTCAGATTCGATGCGAAACTTCCCGTCGCTCGACCTTCACTCGGCACCGGATCCTTTTATCGAGGTCACGAATGAGCCCTCGCGACCGCAGACGCGGCTTGATCGGGATAATGGAAATGGAATGGCGATCACGGTCGGACGAATTTTCCCCGATAATGTTTTTGATTATCGGTTCGTCTCGCTGAGTCACAACACGGTTCGTGGCGCTGCCGGCTGCGCGATCTTGAATGCGGAATTGCTTGTTAGTAAGGGGATCATTTAACGCAAAGTCGCAAAGATGCAAAGACGCAACGGAGATCTTGATCACTCGAGTGATGTGGACGTGGCATTCGTGCCTTTGCGTCTCTGCGTCTCTGCGTTAAAAAATTTCGAATGATCGAACGTTACACATTGCCCGAGATGGGTGCGGTCTGGTCGCTGGAGAATAAGTTCCAAAAGTGGCTGGACGTCGAGATCGCCGTGTGCGAGGTGCATGCTGAGGATGGCACGATACCTCGCGAGGCTTTGGACAAGATCAAGGCGAAGGCGGCATTCTCGGTTGAGCGGATCACCGAGATCGAGAAGACGACGGATCACGATGTCATCGCGTTTACGACAAATCTTGCCGAGAACATCGGTCCGGCGTCTCGATTCGTACATTACGGCCTGACATCGAGCGATGTTGTCGATACTGCCAATGCGTTGCTGCTGCGAGAAGCGTGCGACATTCTGCTCGCGAAAGTTGATGTGTTGATGGATGTGCTCAGGCGGCGGGCGTTCGAGTTTAAGGACACGCCGCAGATCGGTCGCACGCACGGGATACACGCGGAGCCAACGTCCTTTGGGCTTGTTTGGGCCTTGTGGTACTCGGAGATGCAGCGGAATCGGCGCAGGCTAAGCGATTCCCGGCAAGCTGTTGCCGTCGGCAAGATCAGCGGCGCAGTCGGAGCGTTTGCGCACCTCGACCCGTCAGTGGAAGAGAGAGTTTGCGAGCGTCTCGGATTGAAAGCCGCGGATGTCTCCACGCAGGTCATTCAGCGCGATCGCTATGCAGAGTATTTGTCGATGCTGGCGATCATAGCGTCGACTCTGGAGAAGATAGCCTTGCAGCTACGTCATTGGCAGCGGACGGAAGTCAGAGAGGCACAGGAGGCGTTCAGGGCAGGCCAGAAGGGATCGTCGGCAATGCCGCACAAGCGAAATCCCATCCTATCGGAACGCATCTGCGGCATGGCACGTACCGTTCGAGCAAACTCGATCGTCGGCCTCGAGAATGTCGCCCTTTGGCACGAGCGCGATATTTCGCATTCATCTGCCGAGCGGATCGTGCTGCCGGATTCCTCCGCGACACTCGATTACATGCTCGCGAAGGCGACCTTGCTCCTCGACACGCTGGTCGTCTACCCCGAGAACATGCTCAAGAATCTTGGGCTGACACGCGGGCTTGTATTCAGCGGACAGCTCCTGCTCGCCCTGACCCAAAAAGGCATCTCGCGTGAGGACGCCTACGCATGGACACAGCGCAATGCTATGAAGGTATGGGATGAGGGCGGCGACTACCAGCAGCTAGTAAAAAGCGACGCGGACATCTCGTCTCACTTGTCGCAAGAGGAAATTGCCCGCGTCTTTGATATCAAACACTACCTACGGAATGTAGATCGTGTGTTTGAGCGAGTATTTGATTAGGCGGCGATGAGTTCTCTTTTTGGCTCGGGAAGGGGAATTCCGCCCTGCTTATATGTTGCTATCATGGCATCGAGCGCGACCTGCGCTTCGCGAAGAGCCTGTTCTCGGCTCTCGCCAAAGGCAGACAAACCCGGGAATTCCTCGCACACGGCGATAAATCCCGCATCCTCGTCGCTCCAGTAGATATGAAGGGCGTATTTTGTATTCATTTCTTCAGCAGCTTTATCGCCTTGACTAATTGCCTGACCTGGTAAGGTTTTGCCTTCCCGTGGACATTCTGGAAATTCTGCATGCGTCCATCTAGAATATTCAGGAGCGGGTTCTCGTATATCCGGTGAGAGCCACTCTGTCTGCGAAGGACCCAACCGAAGCTTTCCGCGAGCTCACAAATATCATCGAACGAGCAATTATTTGGCGAGTTCGTCGCTCTCACCAAAAGTTTATCACGGCCTGACATGTTCCTTTTGTAAAAACCGACGCGGACATCTCCTCTCACTTGTCGCAAGAGGAAATTGCCCGCGTCTTTGATATCAAACACTACCTACGGAATGTAGATCGTGTGTTTGAGCGAGTCTTTAATTAATTTGACCAATTGTCAGCCATCCCGCCGATGATGGGAAGCTTGAACTCCTTGCCCATAAATCCCATGATGCAGCAGATGAGCAGGGCTATCACCACCACAAAGATGAGGAGGTAGATCAGCAGGCCAAGCAAGCTGATCAAGCTCGAGCCCGCAGCCATACCGGCGAGAGCGATCACCACGCCAACGATGTACAGCACGATTATGGCGGCGTGGAGCAATATCGACTGAAATGCCGCAAACCGAGCGAATTTATTCGTCTTATCGGTCGCGATAATGATGATGCTCATGATCAGGCCGATAAAGCATACCGGAAGGTATGCGAGACCTGCCGCGACGTTTGGGTCTAGCCCGAGGGCCGACTTTCCAGAATTATCCATGTTTGTTTAGAACTCTCCTTAACTTTTTGAATATTCGAAACAGATCTGTTGCAGGAAAAATTACGTGAAATCTAGCACAAGCCATTGCCAAATACAATGAACTAAAGCAAAATCTACAATTTCTTTCGCCCTAGTAAAATGAAAGCCAAAGTTTACGTCACCCTAAAACCGAGCGTGCTCGACCCACAGGGCAAGGCTATTCACCATTCCGTCGAGACTCTCGGCTATCGCAATATCGCCGATATCAGGCAAGGCAAATACTTCGAGATAACATTCGACGCCGCGGACGCATCGGATGCAAAGATAATTGCTGAAAAGCTCGCAAAGGACGTTTTGGCGAATCCTGTGATCGAGGATTTTAGAGTAGAGATAGTCGACCAATGAAATTCGGAGTAGTAGTTTTTCCAGGTTCTAATTGCGATCACGACGCTTATCATGTCGTGTCGAAGCAGGCTGGGCAGCCGGTGGATTTTATTTGGCACCAGGACACGGATTTAAGTCGTTTTGACGCCGTGATATTGCCGGGTGGATTCTCGTATGGGGATTATTTGAGGGCTGGTGCGTTGGCGAGATTCTCGCCGGTGATGCGCTCGCTCAAGGAATTTGCTGCTAGTGGGCGATACGTTTTTGGGATCTGCAACGGCTTTCAAATACTTTGCGAGGCGGGGCTGTTGCCGGGTGCGCTGAGACGCAACGCGGGCCTGCATTTTGTTTGCAAGCATGTAAACCTCAAGCTCGAGAATTCAAACACGCCATTCACGTCAGAGGTCGATCCTGGGCAGGTGCTCTCGATCCCGATCGCCCACGCCGAGGGCAACTACACGTGTGACGACGAGACGTACGATCGTTTGCAGGAGAATGGTCAGATCGTATTTCGCTATTGCGACAGCAGCGGTGAGATCACTCGCGAAGCAAATCCGAACGGCTCACGCGGCAATATTGCGGGGATCTGCAATGAGAACCGAAATGTGCTCGGCATGATGCCGCATCCGGAACGCGCGTGCGAGCCGCTCTTGGGCTCAAATGACGGACGGGATATCTTCAAGTCTTTAACAAATACGATCTATCGCCTGGCGGCATGAAAAACGGAGGCGGTGGGGCCTCCGGCGTTTCCTTCTTAACATTGTCAGCTCATGCTATGTCGTTTCCCGACGACGTTGAGCCCTTACTTATGTGCGGGCTACTGACACTAGCTGGCTACTGACGCGGCTATTCAGGTGTGCCGATGTGGACGCCGCCGTTTGTTGTGATCAGCTTGATAGGTGGACCGCCGCCGTTGAGGTCCGCGCTGATCCGGGTCTTTCGCGGCCGGTAGCCGACCCAGCCATTGTTGTCGCGGGTGTCGTCTTTCGGCGGCTGGAGAGCGGCGATGTCGCTGGAAAAGCCGCCATTCACCGTTCCGGTCTCGACATGGGCCGCGTAATTCTGCGGCATCTCGACATTCACGCCGCCATTGGTGGTGGTCACGTCAAGACCGCCGCCGCGCCAGCTTTGGCCGGCGAGTTTTACAAAGACACCGCCGTTCGTCGTCTTACCGCTGAAGTTTCCCGCATCATTGCTCAGGAAAACGCCACCATTCATAGTCTCAAACTGTGCCGTGCCGTCGATCCCGGTGATCGTGATGCCGCCGTTGTGGGCGGTGAGATTTACGTTGGTATTTCGCGGAGTCAGGATCTGATAGGAGACGGACCAGCCGTTGCTGTTCCAGCCATTGTTGTTGGTTTCGCTCGGACCATCGGCACGAATGGTGCCGCTCGTGTTGATAGTGACGCTTTCGCCGAGAGCCTTTGCGGTCTCCTCGCTCGTGCCCCACGCCTGCACGCACGCACGAACGAGAATGTCGCTGCGCTCTTCGCCGCGGACCTGAATGCCGCCGTTCTGACGGCCGTCGACCGCGAGTGTGCCGCCTGCGGAGACTGTCATCTCGCGTAGCTGCGTCGCCGAGACTTTGTTGTCCGACGACCAGTTGTTCTCGGAGCAGAAATCTCTGCCCTTGTTGTCTATCCTGGCGACCTTATCCTTGATCTTGTCCTCTTTTTGACCAAACGTGCCCACGGCTGCTATGCCAACAAGCAGCGTCACGAGCGCGACGGCGATGTACCTTGCGTTGATGAACTTCATTATCGGGTGTTCCTCCTAAAGAATGACTTGCTTCTGAAAGTCAAAACACCGGGACGAGTAGTTTTGTGACAGCTTGACGCGTCTTATCGTTCTTTAATACTGAACAGGGGCTTACTTGAGCCCTTACTCACGTGCGGGCTACTGACACCTGCGGGCTACTGACACGTGGGGGCTACTGAATGGTGAGGGTTAGTCCGTCGGGATCAATCGAGCAGTCGAGGACGCGTACACCTTGCTCGTGAGAGAGTGCGGTCTCGACGTCGTTTCGCAGGCCGTCCTCGCAATAGAACGCGATGCAGCCTCCGCCGCCGGCTCCGCAGACCTTTGGGGCGATCGCGCCATTCGCAAGAGCGACCTCGATCAGGTGATCCGTTTGAGGTGTTGTGATGTTTGGAGAGAGGCGTTGGCGATCGATGTGCGCCATTTTGAGAATATCGCCGAGATCACCCCATTCGCTTGCGAGAAGCGCTGAGCGAACAGCGACTGCCGCATCGCGAATGCCTTCAAAAATCTCAAAGATCTCGCGGTCGCCGTCGATGTGGCGTTTTGTGATCTCCCAGTTGTTGATGCCGGAGTTGCGCGGTTCGCCCGTGTAGCAGACGGCGATCCGGCGTTCGAGAGCGTCTTTGTCGATATAAAGACCTTCTCGATTCATGCCTTCGACATCAAAGTGAATTGCCGCGACGCCGCCAAATTGTGCCGGATAATAATCCTGGTAACCGGCGGGCACGCGAATGACCTGCGTCTCGACTCCCGCGGCGATCGAGATGAATTTCTCAGGCTCGTACTTGTCACCCACAAGCTTGTTGAGCGCGGCGACTGTCGCAATGTTAAGCGTCGACGATCCGGCAAGACCCGCGCCCGCCGGAGCATCCGAGCGCGTCGTCATGTGAAATCCGGTCTCAGGCCGAAAGAAATAGACAAGCTTTGACAGCAACTCGAGCCTCGGTTCAGTCCTGAGCGTCGTTAGGTCCGCGAGCGTGGTTTCAAGCCTCGAGTTTTGATCGACAGATTCGATAATGATCCGATCGTCATTGCGAGTCTCGATGCGGCAGTGCGCGCGGATCGAGAGAGCAAAATTCACCGTCATCGCTCCCTCGTGAAACAGGTAAAGCGGCGGGATGTCTATCGTTCCGCCCGCGAGATCGACGCGGGTAGGTGCTGATGTTTCGATGATCACGTTAGAAAAATTAGAGTTTAGCTGATGGCAAGGCGGGGCAGGAAATCACAAGTCTCTCGTCTTGAACATGCTTAATGGAAGAATTGAACGCAGATGACGCGGATAAAAACGGATGAACACAATAGAAACGCCGCGAATTAGCTCCTTCTTATCTGCGCCTATCCGTTTCTACCCGCATCATCTGCGTTCAATTCTTAATAAATCAACGGAGCTGAGCTTGATTATCATCACAAGCGAGAGGCGTGAAATCAGGAGTTGTGTTTTGAGGTTTCGACAGGCGGCGGTGTGACGATATCCTTCTGCTCCGGCGCCTCGCGTGTAAGGTGAATGCGGTCGGCGAGATTGTGAAATTTCTCTTGTGCGGCCTCTTCGACGACGTGGAATTTTTCCTCGATCATTTGGATGGTCTCCGGATTTGCCGCCTCGACCTTCTCTGAGAGCCAATACCGCTCCATCACGTAAAAGACGATCACGCCGATCATCACGATCATGAACAGACCAAATCCGATCCGCCTGTAATCGCCGATCATCGAGGTGATCGCTCCGCTGAAAAAATAGCCGACGCCCGAGAGTATCGTCACCCAAATCCCGCAACTGAGCGCGCTGAACGCCAGGAAGCGCGGGAATGGCGTTTGCGCAACGCCGTACGAAACACACATTGCGACGCGAATGCCGTAGATGTATTTGGAAATGATAATCGCAAAGCTGCCGAATTTATCGATCAGCTTCTCAATGCGAGGCTGCGCAACCTGATAAAAGCGATATTCCTTTGCGTTCTCGTGAGCGATGCGGCCGATGGTGTAGGCAAAGCAGTCGCCGACGACTCCGCCGAGCGTCCCAAAAAAAACGACCTTGATCCAGCTCCACGGGCCAAAAAACTCGCTGTGCGCCATCACGCCCGAGATCAGCAGCGTGATATCACCCTCAACCGTGCAAAGGGCGAAAACGGCAAAGATGCCGTACTCGGCGATGATCTCGTAGAACTGATGTTCCAATTCCATAAGGACAGGCAAGAGCGGGCGTCCGAACAAAGAGTAACTTTCAGCCGCGCTTGCAGTCAATGAGTTTGGATGGTGCATCCAAGTTGAGAATAGGTTTGCGAATGTTATCTTCTGTTAAGCAACTCATCATATGCTGCACGCTTTGACCCGTCCGCGACGCGTCGTTATCACTGGCATCGGCTGCATCACTCCGCTAGGCAAGGGGAAGGACGAAGTCTGGGCGGCGATGGTGCGCGGTGACAGCGGCGTGCGGCGGATCGAGACCTTTGACGTCTCTGCTTCGCCGGTGAAGATCGCGGCACAGGTGCAGGATTTTGATTGGGAATCGGAGCTCAACCCAAAGGACCGCAAACACGTTGCCCGCACAGTCCCGCTCTTGCTTGCAGGAGCGCGTTTGGCGCTTGCCGATGCAGGTATCGATGCGGAGGCACTCTCTCTTGACGAAAGGCGCTCATTCGGTGTCGAGATCGGCACAGGCGGCGGCGGATTTGAATTTACCGAGAGGCAGTATGCGTATTGGTATCTCGGCCCGGTGAGCAAAGGCAGCGTATACACCATTCCATCGTCGACACACGGAGGACTTTCGTCGGAGGTGTCGATGGCGTTTGGGCTGAAAGGGCTCTCGCACATTGTCTCGACCGGATGTACGAGCTCGACGGACGCGATGTTCTATGCGGCGCAGCATATTGCTTTGGGACGGCAGGACGTTATGATCACGGGCGGCGTCGATGCTCCTCTTGCGCCCGGCATATTCGCCGGCTTTAACGTGATGACCGTGCTGACCGG
>Ga0068853_100004790_pt1 | contig 10524 bp, 5 predicted proteins | sample KBSCornC32_FD_65655 | JGI IMG/M metagenome (GOLD analysis project Ga0068853, IMG submission 65655) | Corn rhizosphere microbial communities from Kellogg Biological Station, Michigan, USA - KBS Corn C3-2 | ecosystem: Host-associated > Plants > Roots > Rhizosphere > Soil ... | reverse complement strand
ATTTGCCGAGCTCGACAAGGCATATCAAAATCACGACTGGTTCCTGCAGCGGCTCAAAGTCGATCCACTGGCTGATCCTCTGCGTGACGATCCGCGATTTGACGCGATGGTCAAGCGACTGAATTTTCCTAACCGATGAAACGCTGCCCAGATTGCAGAAAGGATTACGCTGACGACAGTCTGATGTACTGTCTCGATGACGGTACGGCGCTGGTTCAGGGGCGCATCGCAGATGAGCCGGCGACGGTGCTGCTGTCCGGCGATCGATCGTCCGAAGAGGGACTGACTGCGACTCTGCCGGCAGCCGTCAGTAAGCGTTCTTTGAACACGTCAGCGTGGATCGCGGCTGCGGTGTTCGCCATTGTTGCCGCATTTTTTGCGTATGGTTATTTCGACCGCCCGTCTAAGCATGACTCGCGAGCGGTGCGAGTGTCGTTCGAACCACCGGCTGAGCTTGCATTCAACGATACGGTACCGGATGCAGCGATGATCTCGCCCGACGGTCAGCGAATAGTGTTCTCTGGCACGTCATCCGATGACAAGAACATGCTCTATGTACGCGAATTGAACTCAACCGAAGCCAAGCTGCTTCCAGGCTCGGATAATCCGCTCGAGCCATTTTGGTCGCCGGATAGCAAATCAGTTGCGTACGGCTCGAACGGGAAGCTAAAGCGTTCAGACCTGAGCGCGGGTAATGCCCAGACGCTTTGTGATTCAGCGAGGATGGTGGGCGGCAGTTGGAGCAAGGACGGCATTATTGTCTTCGCACCGGATTACCGCAAGCCGGTCGTACAGGTATCAGCCAAAGGCGGAGAGCCATCGCCAGTCGTAATGGACGTGCCGGCCGACTCCGAGGAGCGGCACCGATACCCTTATTTTCTGCCTGATGGACGTCGATTCCTGTTCTCTCGTGAGACCAAAGGCATCTGGGAAGGCTCGCTCGATTCGCCGGAGATCAGGCAGATCTTGCCGGACAATACGCCGGTCGTATATTCAAAAGACGGGCATCTCATCTTCGTTCGCAGCGATACGCTCGTTGCACAAGCTTTCGATGAAAAAACTCTGACCCTTAGCGGCGAACCCATTCCTCTGATCGCAGATCAAAAATCGTGGATCAACAACTTTCGCTTCTCTGCGTCCGACGATGGAACGCTTGTATGGCAAGGCGTCTGGGAACGAGACTATCAACTCATCTGGTACGACCGCACCGGTAAGCAGGTCGGCACCGCCGATGCACCTTCAAAGGTGGCAGCGGGTGAGGACCCGCGAATCTCACCGGATGGGAAGCGGATCGCAATTAAAAGGAATCCGCCGAATACTATATGGGTCGTCGATACGGAGAAAGGCAACAGCCTTCGGATAACCAACGACTTTGGACAGATACCGGTTTGGTCGCCGGACGGCTCGCGTATTGCCTTTAGCGGGGTCAATGGGCTGATGGCTAAGGCCTCTAATGGTCTCGGCGACACAGAGACGTTGCTGCCGGGCGGGGCACCATTTCCTCGCCAGTGGTCACCTGATGGCAAGTACTTGATCTATCTAAGGCGAGGCGTCAAGACGCGTCTTGATATGTATGCGGTTTCGCTGCAAGGTGACCCGAAAGAGATGCTGCTGCTCAACTCGCCTTTTGACGATGATGATCCGGAGCTCTCGCCGGACGGAAAGTGGCTTGCATACGCGGCTGACGACACCGGAAGTCCGGAAATATACATTCAGCCCTTTAATAACGGAACGCTCGGATCTGATCGCAAGCGTATATCGACGAGCGGTGGGCGCATGCCGGTATGGGACCGCCGCGGCACTGAGATCTACTGGGTCGGACCCGATGGCAATTTGATGTCGTCGACTATCAAGCCGGGAGCCTCGGGGCCCGAGTTCGGCACGCCGACCGCACTTTTCAAAACTCGAATGATCGGTACCGCCCGCCTGGGTTATGGCTCGGTCCACGAATTTGACGTTTCGCCCGACGGGCAGCGATTTCTCGTCGGTACTGTGCTAGGGGAAACGAAAGTTCCAAAACCGACCATGATCTTGAATTGGCCCGCTCTGACGAATAAATGATCTTGCGCGCGACAACCAGGCTCTCATCGAGTGAGCTATCCGCGAGTTACGCGCGTACACGAAAGTAACCAGATGAAACGCTGCCCCGAATGCGGACGAGAATACGATGTGACGATGAGCTACTGTCTCGACGACGGCAGGGAGCTGCTCTACGGACCTGCAAAGGGGGAACCACCTGCGTCAGCGGGTGGGCTCTTACACGACTCAGAACCCCAGACCGCGATCCTTCCTGCGACCGCCGCTCTGAGTGAGGCTGCAACGAAAGCCCAGATAGATTCAGCAAAAGCTTGGCAGGCTGATTTTCCGCCTCGACGCGGAGCTAAATTTTCGACAAAGCCGATCGTTGCGATCATCATTGCGATCGTTATCCTCACCTGCGGATTTTTCGGCTACCGATACTTTTCTGCAAGTGCCAAGCAGATCAACTCGGTCGCGGTTATGCCGTTCGTGAATGAGAGCGGTGATGCGAATGTCGATTATCTCTCGGACGGAATGACCGAGACGCTCATTCGCAGCCTCACGCAGATCCCGGGCTTGAACGTGAAATCGCGTTCGTCGGTCTTTCGATACAAAGGTAAGGACACCGACGCCAAAACGCTCGGCGCCGATCTCGACGTCCAAGCCGTTTTGACCGGGCACGTCGTGCAGCGTGGAGATCAGCTCAGGCTTAGCCTCGAGCTTGTAAATGCGGAAAACGAGAATGTTATTTGGACCGACACCTACGACCGCAAGGCCGGCGACCTCGTCTCTCTCCAAAACGACATTGCGCGCGACGTCTCGAATAATCTGCGGATCCGCTTAACCAACACGGATCAGCAAAAGCTCGCAAAAAGCTACACATCGGATCCCGAGGCCTACAGGCTCTACCTGCAGGGACGCTACTACTGGAATAAGCGCACTTTCAGCGAGGTCGCCAAAGGTGTGCCGTATTTCAAACAGGCGGTCGAGCGCGATCCGAATTTTGCCCTTGGCTACGTCGGCCTCGCCGACAGTGACGAGGATCGGGAGAGACCTCTGAAAAAGGAGTATATTCGGCGTGCGCTTCAGATAGACGATCAGCTTGCGGAGGCACACGCTTCGCTCGGCTATCAATACATGCTCGACTACAATTGGACGGCCTCCGAGAAGGAACTCAGGCGAGCAATGGACCTCGATCCGAAATATCCGCAATCTTATGCGTGGAATGGAGCACGGCTGATGATGATCGGCAAGTACGATGAATCTATTGCCGAGATCCAAAAAGCCCTGGATCTAGATCCAATGTCCAACGGGATCAACTTTTACAAAGGAGTTTGTCTCGGCGTCGCCGGACGGCCTGACGAGGCGATACAGCAGTTCAAAAAGATCATCGCGATGGACCCGACATTCCCTTGGGCACACAGTCACTTGTCGCGTATTTACCGAATGAACGGTGACCTCGCCGCCGCGGCCGAGGAGCGTGCGACCTCGCTCGAACTCGATAGTAAGCCGGACCTGGCCAAAGGCGCGAGGGAAAGCTTTGCAAAAGGCGGCTGGGAAGCGCTGCAAGAGTATATGCGTCAGCACAACACTGTAGAGCTGTTCTCGGCGATGTTGACCACAGATGACAAAGACCATTGGATCGAGCAACTTACGAAACAGGCTAACGATGGGAGCTTTTGGCTTTTTTTGATAAAGACCGATCCCATATTCGACCCGCTGCGAGGCGACCCGAGATTCAATGCTCTCATTCACAAATTCGATCCGCCGCAATAATATGAAACGCTGCCCCGAATGTGGACGTGAGTACGATCTAACGATGAGCTATTGCCTCGACGACGGCAGCGAGCTGCTCTATGGACCGGCCTCGGGCGATCCTGCGACCGAGGTCTTTCCTGTACCGCTAGCGATGGGCAGCGGATCACGTTCTGGTGAAGCAGCGACCGCTCTCTTTAACGCCTCCGCTGACTCGCAAAACGACATAACCAGTTCTATCGCAGTGCTGCCTTTCGCCCACCTGAGCAGCGACCCCGATGACGAATATTTTTGTGATGGCCTCGCAGAGGAATTGCTCAACGCCCTGGCGCGCATCGACGGTCTCAAGGTCGCGGCGCGAACGTCATCGTTCTCATTTAAAGGAAAGGACGTACATGTCGCCGAGATCGGACGCACACTTGGCGTCGAAAAGGTTCTCGAGGGCAGCGTTCGCAAGTCCGGTAATCGGCTCAGGATCACGGCACAGTTGATCAACACTGCAGATGGCTATCACCTATGGTCCGACCGTTACGACCGCGAAATGCTCGATATTTTTGATATCCAGGACGAGATAACCCTTGCCGTCGTCGAGGCTCTAAAGCTCAAGCTGTTTGGTGACAAGCGATCGGCGGTTTTAAAGAAAGGAACCGGCAACCCAGAGGCACACGAGCTTTATTTGCGCGGACGGGCTCTATGGAGCCGCCGTAAATATTCTGATTTTGAGAAAGCGACCGAGCATTTCCAGCGAGCGATAGAGCTTGACCCGAATTACGCGCTCGCCTATGCCGGCCTGGCCGATTGTTACACTTTTTTCGCGTATTTCGAGGCTTATTCACCGGCCGAGATGGCACCAAAGGCGAGGGCCGCGGTCGAAACAGCTATTACGCTCGACCCTGATCTCCCGGAATGTCATTCTTCGCTGGCTATATATAAGACCTTTTTTGAATTTGATATCGCGGGTGGTGAAAGAGAACTTCGAAAGGCTGTAGCGATCAATCCAAATTCATCATTGGCCCATTACTGGCTCTGTTCCGTGCTCGCCGCGCTTGGACGGGTTGAAGAGTCGCTGACCGAGGGGCGAACGGCATTGAAGCTCGACCCTCTCTCGCCGGTTGTCAATGCGACCTTAGCTCGCGCGTTGTGCTGCGCGGGCCAATTTGAAGAAGCCATAGAGCTGTCGCACAAAAATTTTGAGATCCTGCCCGACTTCTTCTTTTCGCATTGGGTGCTTGGCTGGGCACATGAGCAATTAGGCGATCTGGACAAAGCGATCGAACATTATCGCAGGTCAGCAAAAGACAGCGGCCTGACACTGTGCGGTTATCTCGGCAAGGCACTCGTCAGGTCCGGACGTCCGGACGAGGCCCGCGCTCTGCTTGGCGAATTGGAGCAACGATCAAAGGAGCAATATGTCTCTCCGGTCGCCTCCGCCGTAATTCTTGCGGAACTCGGCGACATGCCAGCAGCACTCGAAATGCTGGAGCGAGCCTGGCAGGTCCGAGCGATCCATCTGATGTGGACACGCTGCGATCCAGTCTACGAACTATTCCGATCTGAGCCGCTGTTCAAAAAGATCAGTGACAACACATTGCCGGACTGAGTCGAGAAGACGATGAAACGCTGCCCCGAATGCCGACGTGATTACTACGACGACAGCCTGCTGTACTGTCTCGAGGACGGCAGCGCGTTGCTCGAGGGGCCGGCGACCGCTGATCCGAGGGAATCAAGCACGGCGATACTCCAGGACCTGGGTGCAGCGACTGCGGTGTTGCCGCGCTCGGATACGCTCTCGACACATCGGAGCGGCGGGCGATGGTGGATCGCCGTTGCCGTGGTTGTCCTATTGATCGTCGGGTCGGCCGGGTATTTTATTTACCACCGATTTGGCAGTGCGGCCCGTCATTTCACATCGACCGCGGGTTTGAAGATATCGAAGCTTACTAATTCCGGCAAGATCATCGACATCGCGATCTCGCCCGACGGTCGTTATGTCGCGTACGTTCAATTCGCGGATGGGAAAAAGAGCATTCGTCTTCGGCAGACGGCGACCGCGAGCGACGTTGAGATCGTTCCGGCCGTCGATACCAATCTCGTCGGCCTGCGCTTCACCCGTGACGGTGATTACCTGTATTACGTAAACTATGTCCAAAACGCCGGGACGCTGTACATGGTCCCGGCGCTTGGCGGCCCATCAACAAAAATTCTTTTTGACATCGACGCGGGTCCAAGCATGTCGCCGGACGGTAAGCAACTGGCGTTCATACGCTATAACGAAAAGGCCGGAGCCTCGCTGCTGATAGCAAATTCGGATGGCAGCGGTGAACGGTCTCTCGTTGACTATCCCGATTCCACGACCAGTTTCACCGGAGGATTGGCTTGGTCGCCGGACGGCAAGAGCATCGTATGTCCCGTCGGTATCGCCGGCAATGGCAACACGACCCTCAATCTGTATCAATTTCAAGTTGCAGATGGCAGTCGAACGCAGTTTACGACGGAGAATTGGAATTACATTTACAACCTTGATTGGCTCGCGGACGGCGATGTCGTCGTGTGCGGTGTACTTGAACAATCCGGCAACGGCTCCGGGACGCGTCAGTTATGGCTGGTTTCGCCGGGAAAGGCTCCGCAGCAAATTACAAACGACCTTTCGGAATTTAAGGGCGTAAGTGCCACGTCGAATGGCTCGACCCTCGCAACGATCCAGGTCAAGCGAGTAGCGAGTGTCTGGACACTATCTGGAGATCAAAAGAATGCCCGTCAGGTTGCGGACATTTCCGATCTGGCCAACAGTATAGCCGTCACTCCCGATTCGCGGCGGATCATTTATAACGCGCGCTCCGGACGCGGAGCTGATATTTGGAGCATGAATGTCGATGGCTCCGACCGGAAGCGGCTCACCAAAGATCAGGGCTGGAATGACGAGATTTCGATCACTTCGGATGGGCGATATATCCTTTTCGACTCGGACCGGAATGGCGGTGTTACGCATCTGTATCGAATGAACGTCGATGGCACGGGTGTCAAGCAGTTAACGGATCACTATGTGAGTTTTCCCTCGATCTCATCGGACGGGAAGTCGGTGATATTCATCGATCTACCTCCAGGCGAACAGCCCCACGTTTCTAAGGTCTCGATCGACGGCGGCGAGGTCTCGTGGGAGCTACAGGATGTAAATAGCTACCGGGTGGACGCTTCGCGAGCCGACGACAAGATCGCGATCGAGGTGATCGGCAAGGGCGAGCAAGTGATTCGGCGTGATCTGTCGATCGTGCAGCTCTCAACCGGCCAGGTTCTCAAAACGATGACCTTGCCTCCGACGATAGGTACTTATGATCGGGTATTTTTTGCTCCAGACGGCAAATCTCTTCAGTATGTCGATACGCGCAACGGCAGCTCCGACATTTGGGCGATCCCGCTCGAGGGTAAGAATGGGGACCCAAAGCCGCTGACGGACTTTAAAACGGAAAGGATCTTTAGTTTTGGGTGGTCGCTGGACGGCAAGATGCTCGTCGTAAGCCGCGGCGAGGATATAGAAGACGCCGTGCTGATCGCCGACGTGCAATAGAATGAAACGCTGCCCGCAGTGCGGACGAGAGTACGACCTCACGATGAGCTACTGTCTCGATGACGGCAGCGAGCTGCTCTATGGACCGGCAAGCGGATCGAGTGATGAGCCACGGACCGCAATTCTCAACGACACGTCTCCACCGAATGAAGCCGCGACAAAAGCACAGATTCACACGACGAATACGCCGGTGTCTGGTATGGTCCCGCAAGGAAAGGGAGTCGGGTTTCCGACAAGGTTAGCGGCAACAATCACTGCCGTCGTTCTGCTCGCTGCGGCCGGATTCCTCGGAATTCGATATTTCCGAGCAGACGCAAAGCAGATCAACTCGATCGCGGTGATGCCGTTCGTGAATGAGAGCGGCGATGCGGATGCCGAATACCTCTCCGATGGCATGACAGAAACGCTGATCGGCAGTCTCTCCGAGCTTCCGAATATGAACGTGAAAGCTCGCTCGACCGTTTTCAATTACAAGGGCAAGGTGACCGACCCGAAAACGATCGGTAAGGAGCTCAGCGTCCAGGCCGTGCTAAACGGTCGCGTGCTACAACGCGGGGATGAACTAACGCTGAGCCTTGAGCTGGTAAACACTGACACTGACAACGTCATCTGGAGCGAGCGATACAATCGCAAGCAATCCGACCTCGTTAGCTTACAAGGTGATATCGCGCGCGACGTAGTGGACAAACTTCGCTGGAAACTGACAGGCGAGGAACAGAAGAAATTAACCAAAGGAAATACGCAGGATACCGAAGCCTACCAGCTTTATCTGAAAGGCCGTTATTACTGGAACAAACGCACAGATGAAGGCACTACCAAGGCAATGGAGTATTTCCAGCAGGCGACAGATAAAGACCCAAACTACGCGCTGGCCTACGTCGGAATAGCCGATAGCTATATCGTCTCGAACTTCCCACATGGTACGGAGGAGCGGGCGAAGTCAGCCGCCATGAAGGCCTTGGAGATCGACGATACGCTGGGTGAAGCTCACGCTACACTCGGAACCATCAAAGAATGGGAATGGTACGCATATACCGGTGCGGACGCAGAAAGTGAATTCAAAAGGGCGATCGAGCTAAATCCAAACTATCCGACAGCACATCATTGGTACGGCGAGTTCCTCGCAACTCGTGGGCGGTTTGAGGAGGCTTTTGCCGAATATCAAAGAGCGCTTGAACTCGATCCGCTCTCGCTCGCCGTCAGCACCGATCTTGGCAATGCTTACTACAACGCTCGTCAGTCTGACCGGGCCATCGATCATCTCAAAAAACTGATAGAGATCGACCCCAGCTACGTCCGAACACACTTCTACCTCGCGCAGATCTATGAGGACAAGGGGATGTTTGATGAAGCCATCGCAGAGAACGAGAAAGGTCGCGTCCTCAACGGCATTGATCCCGAGTCGGCCGCAAAACGAAGGGTGTTGTTAAAAGAAGCTCTCAGGTCGTCTGGGCCCAAAGGTTACTGGCGAAAATGGCTGGATCTCGGACGTGAAGACGATCACGGTCAGCCTCATCCGACCGTAACAGCCGGCCTGTATGCGCGACTTGGCGATAAGGATCAGGCGTTTGCATGGCTGGAGAAAGCTTATGATGCTCACCTTCACATGGAATGGCTAAAGGTTGACCCGCAATGGGACAACTTGCGCTCAGATCCCCGGTTTCAAGATCTCCTGCGCAGAGTGGGTTTGACGCAGTGAATGGGAGCTCTTGCTGAATTATGACCGAAACCATCCAACACCCCGACGGCCGCGTCGATCTGACGCCTGAGGCACACGACGAGCTCAGGTCGTCGCCGATGTTCAACGAGGACCTCGCGCCCGTGCCAGTGGCAAAGCGCAACTGGTCGACGTACAACTACGCCGCGCTTTGGATCTCGATGGCGCACTGCATCCCCACGTACATGATGGCGTCGGGACTGATCTCTGCGGGCATGAACTGGTGGCAGGCCCTTATCACGATCCTCCTCGGCAACACGATCGTGCTTGTCCCGATCCTGCTCAATTCGCATCCGGGCACTAAGTACGGAATTCCGTTTCCAGTCTTTGCACGCGCAAGCTACGGAACGACGGGCTCGAATCTGCCGGCACTTATGCGTGCGATCGTCGCGTGTGGATGGTTTGGCATTCAGGCGTGGATCGGCGGTCAGGCGCTGCAGACTTTTTTTGCGGCTTTCATCCCGGGCTGGCAGGACCTGCTCGGCGGGCCAATTGGCGGGCACACGGTGACCGAGTGGCTTTCGTTCCTCATCTTTTGGGGGATGAACATCCTGATCATCTTCAAGGGCATGGACCTGCTGCGCATGGTTGAGAACTGGGCCGCTCCGTACGTCCTCGTGATGACCGCGCTCCTGCTCGGCTGGATTCTTTATCAAGCGGGCGGCGTCGGATTTTTGCTGAATGAGCCGGGCAAGTTTCGCACGTTTGGCGAGTTTTGGCCGGTCTTTATGCCTTCACTAACGGGAATGATCGGCTTTTGGGCGACGCTATCGTTGAACATGCCGGACTTCACACGCTTCGGCCATAGCCAGCGTGAGCAGATGGTTGGCCAAACCGTCGCTTTGCCGACGACTATGGTGATCTTTGCGGCGATGGGCGTCGTTATCACCTCCGCCGCGGTCGTCGTTTTCCCGCACATGAATCCGGCAGACGCGTGGGACCCTGTGAAGCTCGTTGGGCAATTTTCGCAGCCGGTGGTCGTGGCGATCTCGATGTTCACTGTTGTTGTTGCGACGCTGTCGGTAAACATTGCAGCGAACGTCGTCTCTCCCGCAAACGATTTTGCAAATGCCTTCCCAAAGCTCATCTCATTCCGCGCTGGTGGATTGATAACCGGAATTATTGGTATCCTTATGCAGCCTTGGAAACTGCTCGCCGACCCGTCCGCATACATTTTTGACTGGCTCGTCGGCTATTCGGGCGGTCTTGGCTCGATCGCGGGCGTACTGATCGCGGATTACTGGATCATTCGGCGCAAGCAGCTAATTCTCGGCGATCTTTACAGGACAAAAGGCGCGTACGCGGGCTGGAACTGGCGTGCCGTCGTCGCAACTCTCCTCGGTTGTTTTTTCGCCTGGATCGGGCTGCTTGTCGCTCCGCTCAGGCCGCTTTACGATTACGGATGGTTCGTCGGCTTTGGCGTTGCGTTCTGTGTACATTTTATATTGATGAAAACGATGCCTCCCGC
>Ga0068853_100004787_pt1 | contig 10528 bp, 11 predicted proteins | sample KBSCornC32_FD_65655 | JGI IMG/M metagenome (GOLD analysis project Ga0068853, IMG submission 65655) | Corn rhizosphere microbial communities from Kellogg Biological Station, Michigan, USA - KBS Corn C3-2 | ecosystem: Host-associated > Plants > Roots > Rhizosphere > Soil ... | reverse complement strand
GCGTGCGCGTCATGACCTGTAAGGCTCCTTTGGCGGCGGCATAGGGTCCGGCTCCGCCGGCTCCGCCAGTCTGCACTGAGAGCGAAAGATTATTGATGATGCTTCCGTGTCCGCTGCGTTTGAGGTGTGGAATCGAACGGCGTGTCACGAAAAACGCCGCCGTCACATTCACATCGAAGGCCGCTCGCCAGAGCTCGGTCGGACATTCTTCCAGGCTCGAACGCCGCAGCGGATCGCCCGCGTTGTTCACGAGAATATCGAGCCGGCCCGCCTGCTCGACAAGCTGATCGACGACGCGGTTGGCCTGGTCTTCTTGCGTGAGGTCGCCCTGCAGGATGAATCCCCGGGCGCCCAGCGCAGTAATTTCGGCGAGTGCCTGCCGCGCCTCGGCTTCGCTGGAACGGTAATGGATGCCCACGGTGGCACCGGCCGTCGCCAGGGCCACGGCCGCCGCCCGGCCAATGCCAATCCCAGCGCCGGTCACAAGGGCCACACGGCCAGTCAAATCAAATGATTTCAAATTTGGTCCCGCTGACATTGGCAATTCACCCCAGTAAAGAACCGACGAAACAAAGACTTACGCGAACTTTGTTCTCCATGTTGGCTTCTGTCAATTCAGGAAAGAGGATCAAATGAACAATGGCCCTCGTCGCAGTGATTTTCCTTTGCGTCTTTGCGTCTTTGCGTGAGGTCCTTTTTTCGGGGGGTATCGAGGAATCAGCTCACGCAAAGGCGCAAAGACGCAAAGAATTCTCCGGCATGGTCACTCGGCGCGCGGAACCTTTTAAGCAGATAACATCTGTGTGCATTCCGTGTTTCATCCGTGGCTCAGTTTGTCTCACGGACCGTGAGGGCTGGCAATTGCGTCGCCGAATGGGCAACATGAGAATCCAATAACCCAAAGATCGCAATTGGAGATCATTTGAACATGCAACAACGTCTGCTGGGTTCGAGCGGCCTGTCTGTTTCTCCCGTCTGTCTGGGCACGATGACGTTCGGCACGCCCGTGTCGGAGGCCGATTCGATTCGCCTCATTCACGCGGCCATCGACCTGGGAATCAACTTCATCGACACGGCCAACGTCTACGAAGGCTACAAGCGCTTTCTGGGGAGCGCCGGCGGGGTCGCCGAAGAAATCGTCGGCAAGGCGCTGCGCGACCGGCGCGACAAGATGATCGTGGCCACAAAGGTTTGCGCCCCCGTGGGACCGGGCCCGCAGGATCGAGGATTGTCGGCCGTGCATATCCTGCGGGAAGTCGACCGCAGCCTGCGCCGCCTGCAGACCGACACCATCGACCTGTACATCATTCATTGGCCCGATAAGCAGACGCCGCTGGAAGTAACGCTGGAAGCGATCGACAAGGTCGTCCGTGCAGGGAAAGTGCGGTATTTCGGCGCGTCGAACCACTCGGGCTGGCAACTGTGCAAATTGCTGTGGCTGGCCGATCGGCACGGGCGACCGCCGGTCGTCAGTTCGCAGATTCCCCTGAGCCTCTTGCGCCGCGAGTTTCATCCCGATCTGGCTTTCTGCCAGCAGCACGGCATCGGCGTGACGCCATATCAGTCGCTGCAAGGGGGCTTGCTCACCGGCAAGTACCGGCGGGGCCAGCCGCCACCGGCCGATTCGCGCGCCGCCGAAAAACCCGACTGGATGTGGAAAACCGATGACGCGTTGTTTGACCGGTTGGAAGGCATCGAGCGTCTGGCCGCTGAAGCCGGTGTTTCGACGACCCGGTTTGCTCTCGCGTGGACGCTGGCGCAGCCGGCGATCAGCTCGCTGATCGTGGGTGTCAAGCGGCTGGAACAGTTGCAAGACGCGATTGCTGCCGCCGATGTGCGCGTCTCAGCCGAGCATCTTCAGAAGCTCGACGAGATCTGCCCGCCCCCCTGGCGCCAACCCGACCCGATCCGCGGATAGCCGCGTCGCGGCCGCAATTGAGACGTTTAACCCCGAGCCACCGGCGAGGCCGGCCAAACTCGGGGTGAAACTTCCTGATCGCTCCCGGTCGCGATCGTGGGCATTGCAGAGCATATCATCGCGACCGGATGCAGTATGTCAGTCGATGCGAACCGTGGCCGGCCTCGCCGCAGGCTCGGGGTTAAACGAATCGGTGCGAGGCGTTCGCCAAAATCTGCGTGCCGCGGATGCCCTCACTTGCGGCGGGGCCCTTTGGCTAGCTCGCCCGCCAGTGCACGTTCTTTCGCCGCGGCCTCGGCATCGCCCAGCTTCTCGTGCAGTTGGGCCAGAGCTTCGTGGATATGAGGACGAAACGGTGCGATCGCTATGGCCCGCGCGAGATCGCGCAGCGCCGCGTGCAGGTCGCCCGCGCGCTCCCGGCACTGCGCCAACAGCAGCCAGTCTTCCGACAGTCGCCGCAGTGTCACGAGTTTCTCCAGCGCCAACCGCGCTTCCTCAACCTGACCCGTCGCCAGAGCAGTGTCGCCCACGACAAACAGGCAATTGACCCGTGAACCCGCCGAGAGCGAGTCGGACTCCAATGCTTCGCGAGCCAATTGCAACGCCACCTGCGGGTCGCGCGCCCAGTAGATCTGCGCCAGCGCCGCAGTTACCTCTGGGTCGGGCAAGTCCTGGGCGCGAACCCGCTCGAGCAGCGTCAGGGCACGATCGAGATAGATCGGGGCGCCCGACACCGGGTTTCTCTTGTGAGACAATTCGAGGTATGCCAATCCCAGATTCCGGTCTCGGTCGAGATTGGAAAACTGCGACACATCGTCAAACGGAACCAGTTCGACGATCTCTCCGGCATCAGGCCGCGGAGCGTCGCCGGTATGCACGCCGATCCGATGGTGCGTAAACGCGATGTGGGCAATATCGGTGTCCGCTTGCGGCATGTGGCACGCCACGCAATCGTCGCCGCGCTTGTCGCGCAGGCGCAGCGCGAGATCGAGTCGGCAACTCTCGGCTGTATGACATTTCCGGCACACGGCGACGTAATTTTTCCGAATCTCTCCGTCTGCGGACGACCGTGTTGCGTGCAGGGAGTGACAGGTTGCACAAGTGAGTTGACTGGCAGCCTGATAGCAGCGGCTGGCTCGCAGTTGTTCGACGTGCCCCACGACTTTCATCGTCGAATCGGCGACCGCAGAGTGATAATTGATGGCGAAATCCGGGAACGGCAGGCCGGGGCGGAAGTCGGTCAACCGCCTCCCCCGCACGACGACGGTGGCATCGCCGCGCAGATGGCATTGGGCGCAAATGGATTCGGCCAGCTCGCGGCTGAGTTGTGCGGGATTGACGATTGTCGCCTGGCGGGCTGCCTTCGATTCGGTCCCCTCGTCGCGGAGGGCACGTTCTTCAGCCACGTGCAGCGAACCTGGACCATGGCACCGCTCGCAGCCGATCGGCTGTTCCAGGATCGTCGCTTTTTGATAGACGCCTGCGGGATTCGCGATCCGCCCCACATGACAGATCAGACACCCTGTATTAGCCGCCCTTTCGAATCCCAGCGGACTGGGATTATCGTAACCGGGAGACATACCCCAATCGTGCCGTGAAACAAACCACGTCAGCGGAGATTCGGCCAGGAATCCGTCGTCATCGATCAGGTAGCTGCGCGTGTGCCGTCCCGATCCGATCAGGTAACGAATCGGGAAGTCGGATGAGACGATCTCATTTCCGTGGCCATCCTGCACCGCCTCATGGTGATGCATCGAGCCTTGATCGCGATACACGCTGTAGACCCGGCCGCTGCGCGCATGAGTGAACGCGGCGTCGCGAGGCTCGACGGCCGGGTCGAGATCGGCCAAAGCGCGGCTATGGGCCGTCGCCCGATACGTGGCGTGCTGGTCGGCATGGCACTCGGCGCAAACGGCGATACCGACGTAATCCGCTGCGCTGGACACATTGAGATAGGGGCTCTCGGAGATCTGCGGCAGATCAAATTCCGGCGTCGGTGCTGCGCGTTTATCTGCCGGAGCACGCAGGCGAATGGCGGCCACGGCGACGAATACGCCGACGGCTGCCGCCGCACCAAGTTGCCAGTGTTTTCGTTGCATCGTGCCGAGCCGAGAGTGCTCCAGAATGCGTCGGGTTTTCGAAAACGCCCGCTAGATTGTGTATTTGCTGCACCGACTATGCAACCGCCTGAACGATGCGGATACGTTCATGGCACGACAGGCGCCGAAAGATTACGGATAAACTTCGTCGTCCCGATTGAGTCTGACATGGCGATTGGTTCAGAGTTCAACTGAATGGTATCCATGGATATAATGCGTAAATGAATGTTGCCGATTTCCTCAAGGAATTCGGCGTCCCTATTCAGCAGCCTCAAAGTGCATAACATGCCTGCGGCAAAAACAAAATACGACAAGAGCAGCCGGCGAGTGAAAAGAACTCCGACCAGCGACGTTCTCACGCTGCCCGAGGTTGCCACGTACTTGCGGCTTCCGCAGAGCACGGTGTTGGCATTGGTAAGCGACCAAAGTTTACCCGGCCGGCAAATCGGTTCGGAATGGCGGTTTCTGCGAACGGCCGTTAATGACTGGTTGCGAATGCCGACGAACATGTTGAGCAACGGAGCATTACTCGCAATCTCTGGCAATTGGAAAGATGACCCGTATCTCGACCAAATGCTTAAGGAGATTTATGACCAACGCGGGCGCCCGATGCTGGAGAACGGTGAGTGATTGTTCTCGATTCAGACACTCTCGCGCTATTCGCGACTGGAAATCCACGCGTGGCAGAGAGGTTGAGCGCAGCAACCGAGATCGTCGTGACGACGGTCATCACGCGAATCGAATTTCTTCGAGGCCGTTTCGACTACCTGCTGAAGGCCGCGAATGGCGATGAGCTTCAGCGCGCGCAACATTGGCTAATCCAAAGTGAACGGGATCTGCGTAAATTTGTCATCCTGCCGATTGATAATGCGGCTGCGGCTGTGTTCGATCGACTGCGAGTCGACAAAAAGTTACGAAAGATCGGTCGCGCCGACCTGCTTATCGCCTGCATCGTCCTGGCCCACCGAGGGACATTGGTTACCCGAAATGTGCGGCATTTTCGTCAGATCCCGCAGTTGCCGGTGCAGAATTGGGCTGACTGAGAAGCGACTTCCCAACGGGCCTTCACCGGTATCTCACTCAGTGGCTGGCACCAACTTGCCAATGATTTTGCCGTCGAGAACGATGCTAATTGATCGCCCTTGACGGCATAGATCCACCGCTTGGATCATCCCGCTCAGTGAGTCTCCATTTGCGATCTCGTCAGTTGCCATATGGACATCGCGCTTTGCGACCTCTCGCCAAAACTCGCTCCGATTCCGATTGCCGATCAAATCGCGAAACGTCTTTCCGAGTGGGGGATTTTTCGCGGGATCGTATCGTCTTGCATATTCCTTCATTTGTTTCCAATCACCACTGAAACATCGCGTGCAAACTTGAGTCATTACTTTGGTCGGCAACATCATCACTCCGTCTAGTAAAGGATATTCCAAATGGATTATCCAATTTTCGACAACTTGCCGACGGAAGTCAAGCCGTAACATGAAATAGATGTAGTCCATTACGGTTGCGTATCGGATGGCGCCATTAGAAAGGAAACCTACCCCACGACGTTGCGACCACTCCCGGCAAACGTGCGGTATCGCAGGGCTGGGCCTGGTTCGGCGGTCTCGTGCAAGGCATCCTCCACGAGACTGTGCCGCGGCGACAAATGACACACTGGGTCGGTCGCGCCTACGTCGCCAGTCAATAGAAATGCCTGGCAGCGGCAGCCGCCGAAGTCGATCTCGCGGCGATCGCAACTGCGGCACGGCTCGGGCATCCAATCGGTGCCGCGGAAGCGTTGGAAAACCGGTGCGTGGGCCCAGATTTCCTCGAGCGATGAATCACGCGAGTTCGGAAACTCCAGCCCGGGAATTTCACGGGCGGTCTGGCACGGAAGCACGGCCCCATCGGGAGCCACGGTCAGAAAGACTCGTCCCCAACCGGAAAGACATGCCTTGGGGAACTGCTGGAAATAGTCGGGCAGGACGTGCAGGATCTCGGGCCGGCGGCCGAGCCGCTCGCGGGCGCTGTCGACGACCGCCGCCGCGTGCTCCACCTGCCCGCGCGTGGGCAGCAAGGCGGCCCGGTTGCGAAACGCCCAGCCGGTGTACTGGACGTGCGCGAGCTCAAGCCGGTCGACATCCCACTCAGTGGCCAGTTGGATCATGTCTTCGATGCGATCGAGATTGTGGCGGTGCAAAACGATATTCAAGGTCAGCGGCAATTCGAGTCGCCGGACGGCCTCGATCGCGCGGCGCTTTTGCTCGAACGACGGCGTTCCAGCCAGAGAATCATTTTCCGTTGGGCGCGAGTCCTGCAGGCTGATCTGCAGCGCGTCGAGGCCGGCGTCGCGCAGCCGCGCCAGCCGGCGCTCGTCGGCGCCGACACCGCTGGTGATGAGGTGGGTATAGAGGTCACCGCGCCGGGCGTGTGCCACCAGTTCGTCGAGATCGTGACGCACGAGCGGCTCGCCGCCGGTGAAGTGCACCTGAATTACTCCCAGCGCGGCGGCCTCGGTCAAAACCCGTTTCCAGCCTTCCGTGTCGAGCTCTTCTCGCGCCAGCCGCAATTCCAGCGGATTGCTGCATTACGGGCACTTGAGCGGGCAACGATACGTCAATTCGGCCAGCAGCGCGAACGGGCGAGACGTGGGAGGCGGTCCGAAATTCATGATCAAACAGAGTGGACAGAAAGATAAAAGGGACAGAAAGATCGAGTCTGTGCAAAGTTAACGAATAATCTTGTTGATCCACAGATTACGCAGATTATCACAGATTAACGGAAGCACGGTCTGGGTCGTATCTGTGAAAATCTGCGTAATCTGTGGATAACTGAACGCGATGATCTTTCTGCCCAGTCGTTAATCGTCCTTTCGCGGATTTTGTTTTCGTGTATTTCGGGGTTCCTCCCGTTCGTCAGCCTTTGTGATCAGCGCTTTCTGGCAAATCATTCAGGAGTCCTTTTTCGACCAGTCTCGCCAGGAAAGTGGGGACGTCCGTTTCCAGGGGAGCGTCTTGGAATTCGGTCTCCAGCGCGGCGACCACTTCGCAAATCGGCCGGCCGTCGCAGTGGCGGACGATCGCGGCCCCCGATTCATTGAGTACCAGCACACCCTCGGGAAACACGATCTGATGCTGTTGCCGGAGCGCATCCCAGCGATAGCGGGCATGGCGCGCGAGCATCGGTCGATTGAGGGCAGCCGGCGGTTGCATCGGGATTCAATAATTCATGCGTTTGTCGCGGACGTAATGATCGTACAGGGCATCGAGCTGCGCCCACAAGACGTCGCACTTGAAACTCAGGGCGGCGACGGCCCGTTCCTGCTCGTCGCGAGTACGGCAGTGGGCGTGAACCAGTGACAGGCCGTGGTCGCTGTCGCGCGTCGCGAGCGGCGGACGCGAACGGAAGTAGGCCAGCGCCTCGGGGGCGATCCAGGTGTAATGCTGCTCGAACGCGGCCAGGCGCTTCGTCATCAGGTCGGGTGCGAACAGCTCCGTCAGCGACGAGGCGACTCCCTCGATCCAGGGCCGGCTGCCGACGAAGTTCACGTAGGCATCCACCGCGAATCGCGTGGCCGGCAGCAGGAGCCGTTCGCTATCCAGATCATCACGGCTCAAACCAACTCCTTCTCCCAGCCTGAGCCATTTCTCGATCCCTCCCGGGTCGTCGCCGTAACCGTCGTGATCGAGAATCCGCTGCACCCACAGCCGCCTGACTTCGCGCAGCGGACAACGCGACAGCAAGTGGGCGTCCTTGATCGGGATGCTCTTCTGATAATAAAAGCGGTTGGCGACCCACAGTTGCAGTTGCTCGCGGTTGAGCCGGCCGCTGTTCATCAGGTGATGAAATGGGTGCTTGTCGTGATACTTGCGCCGGCCCACATCGCGCAATTGTGCAGTGAACTCGTCATTCGACCAGGATTGCATGGAGTGTGTTCCAATGAACGGTTCGTTAAATCCATCCCGCTTACGGTCAGAACTCAATAAGGACGAACCACGAAAGACGCGATGACCCAGCGCGGCCTTCGGCCGCAACCAAATGAAACGCAAAAAAATAAAGTGTCAAAAAATGGTCGCTTGAGAGATTTGGCTACGACGTTCCAAGCACTCGTATTTCTGTCCTTGTATTTTTCTGTCCACCGTCCTTCCATGCGAATGCGGTTACCTCAGCAACGAAAAAGTGGACAGAAAGATAAGGGACAGAAAAATACGACGACGATAGCGGCCAAAAATCCGGGGCCAAAGATCGCTGCTTGACTGGTCACCGGACTGCCCCTCGGGTCAGCTTCCCTCGAAATTCTATATCTCGAACTCGTCTCCATCCGCGCCAACTTGAACGCCGCCGTTATTGACTTCGCGGCACTCAGGGCCGGCGTTGTTCAGCATGGGATTCGTGTTGTTGATGTGCACATAGATACGGTGCCGTGCCGAGAGATACGATAGCCAGGCCAGCGTGCCGTCGGCTCCGGTAACGGGGACGTGCCCCATATTTCGGGCCGTCGAATTCGTGATGCCCATCTGCCGGGGCTCGTCGTCCGACCAGAATGTGCCGTCGATCAGCAGGCAGTCTGCCCGTTCCGCCGCCGCGCGCAGCGACGGGTTGATAACGGGGACACCGGGAGCGTAAACCAGCTTGCCGCCGCTGCGAGTGTCTTCGATCGCGAGCCCGATCACCGCGCCTTGCGCATCGGCGGCGCTTTCGGGCACGAATCGCGGAACATCACGCCCCAGTTCGAACGCGCATAGCCGCAATCCGCTGGAAGTGCCGTCCGCGAGCGGAAGGTCGAGCTCCGAATCCAGCGGCAGGTCGTGCCATGACCGGTCGGCAAACGGCGCCAGGATCGGTCCGATCGGAAGGTACCGGTGCAGCCAGCGCCTCACGACCGGTGTGCTGAAGATTCCGAACGTGCAACCTTCGCGCAACTGCAGGAGGCCGCTCGTATGGTCGATCTCGGCGTCGGTCAAAATGCACCCGGCGATCGGCGTTCCGCGGCGCGTGCCTGCCGGCGGCCACAGGTCGTTCGAGGCCGCGAGTTGTGCCCGCGCGTCGGCCGAGACATTGAGCAGAAACCAGTTCTTACCATCAGCCGTCACGGCGACCGATGATTGTGTTCGCGGACGAACGTGAGGTGAGCCCTGACGTGCTGCATCGCAGTTGGGGCAACGACAATTCCACTGCGGCAATCCGCCTCCGGCCGCAGATCCCAGAATGCGAATCCGCATGAGAAATCACTGATTCAGACGATGAAAATCAAGGCAATTCGTGACTCCCGGATCGAGACATTTTTCTGTCCCCAATTTTTCTGTCATTCATCGTCATTCGCGATAGGACGGGGTCATTCGCGATGGGACGGGCGATCTGGGGGACAGAAAAATGGGGACAGAAAAATATGACGATTCAGGCGCAAAGTGCTTGCGGAGAGCTATTACCAAGGGAAATACGCCCACGGCATCCTTGGGAATCCTCCGTAATTCACGCCGGCTCTAGTTGCCGACAGTTGTTACGCAGGCGGCTGCTCAGCGGTTGCCGGCTCGACTGCCGGATGCCGCAATTCGGCGGCGCGAACTTCTTCGTCGGTGTTCGCGTAGGCGGTCACTTCGCCGCTGAGATTGATTTCTTCGAAATCGGGAGTGTTCCAGCGCATGCTCGTGTCTCCTGCGAATGGTTGAACCGAATTGAAGGCTACTCCAACGTCATTAAAAACGCAAACAGATCGTGCAATTGCTTGACCGTCATTTGTTCGGGGATGTTTTCGGGCATCAGTGATTTGTCCATCACGCGGAACTCGTCGAGGTCCTTTTTCAGCAGCGAATGGAACCGGCCGTTTTCCTCGCGCAACTGGATGCTGAAGTTGGTTTCGTTGATCCGCAAACCGACAATCACCTTGCCGTCTTTCGTGGCGATCGAGACCGCCTCGAACAGAGGGTCGATGAATTTGGAAGGAGTCACGATCGACTCCATGATGAATTCGGGAGATCGCCGCGCGGCGATGCGATCGAGGGCCGGACCCACGCGCCCTCCTTTGCGGTTGACCGTGTGGCACTTGGAGCAGGGGGTCTTGGCCTTTTCGTCGAAGAACAACTGTTCTCCCGCCTTGGGATCGCCGGCCATGTAAGGCTTCCAGTTGCTGTCCGCCGGAGCGCGGGCCAGGCTGCGGACGTAGGCGATGATCCTGGCGATCTGTTGCTCCTTGAGCGATTCGCCCAGCTTTTTCATCGTCGTTCCCGGCACGCCGTTCTGGATGACCCGTTTGATGTCTTCGTCCTTGTCGCCGTGCAGCCAGCGATTGTCGGTGAGATCGGGCCCCTTGCCCCCGCGTCCCAGGCCACCGTGGCAGCCGCTGCACAAACCTCGAAACAAGGCCTGCCCTTCCGCGAGGGCGGCTTTTTCTTCGGGAGAGAGTTCTTTGGAGGGTGGTTCCGGAGGGGCGGTTGATTCGGGAGTCGGGGCGGCGGCTTGCGTGTCGTCGGCGAATGCGAGGGCAGCAAGTTCAACGACGCGCAGCGTCGTCTTTTCTCCCCCCCTT
>Ga0068853_100004782_pt1 | contig 10532 bp, 6 predicted proteins | sample KBSCornC32_FD_65655 | JGI IMG/M metagenome (GOLD analysis project Ga0068853, IMG submission 65655) | Corn rhizosphere microbial communities from Kellogg Biological Station, Michigan, USA - KBS Corn C3-2 | ecosystem: Host-associated > Plants > Roots > Rhizosphere > Soil ... | reverse complement strand
TTGCCCGACGTGAACACCACGCGCTGCGACGACGTGCCCGATACCTGCAGCGAACCGCGGATGCGCAGGATGTAGTTGCCGAGGAACTTCAGCGTCGTGCCGGCGGGGATCGTCAGCGTCGCGCCCGCCGCCACTTCGACCAGCCCGAGAACCTGGTATTCCTGCGCCGCGAGGGTGGTATTCGTGGTGATCGGCCCATCGAGGGTCGGACCACTGAAGACCGGCGTTCCGCCGGCGCTGCCGAGGTAGCCGGCGTAGTTCACGATGGGTGAACTGGCGCCGTCGGTCCAGTCGTTGATGTGGCTCGAGATCACGGCGGCATCGGTCGTGCCCCACCAGTTGCCGGTCGCATCGAGAACGGTGCCGCCGGGATTGCCGAAGTTGGGATACGCGTAGTAGTCGTAGACCACACTGCCACTGTAGACGTTGTCGTGGATCGAATTGCCGGTGACCACCGGCAGCGGATTCTGCGCGGCCACACCGTTGCCCTGGACGTACAGACCGTAGCGATTCGCGGTGATCTCGTTGCCATTGGCGATCGTCGGCGACGCATTCGGCGCAACGATGCTGATGCCGGTCGTGTTGTTGCGCACGAGCGTGTGACTGACCGTCCCCAGACCGGCCGCCGTGCCGCTGAACTTGAGGCCCGCGGCGGCATACTCGACCTGGCCGTAGTCGATCGCGATGCCGCTCGCCGCCGACGCGAACTCAACACCCAACCAATAACCCACCGTCGGCGTCGTCTGGCTCGAGGTCAGCATGACGACATTCGAAGCGGTGCCTCGAACGACCAGTCGTCCCTGGACCAGCAGCTTGACGTTCGCGGAGAACTTGAGCGTCGCGCCCGGCTCCAGCCAGAGCGTCGTGCCCGCAGGCACCGTGAGATTCGATGTGATCGCGTACGGCGTTCCATCGCCCTTGGTCCAGGCCGTGTCCGCGGCGAGCGTGCCGCCTTGCGTGCGCGGGACCGCATTCGTGTAACTCACAGCCACGGTGTTGGACGCCGGACTCTGGCCCGTACCGTCTTCCGCGATCGCATACAGCGTGTTGGCACCGTCTTCGATCGGAACATGTGCCGAGAAATTACCGCTGCCGTCGGCCACACCCGACTGGGCGAGCACACCGTTGACGAAGAAGCGGAGCGTCACGCCGGCGAGCGCGGTGCCGGTGACGGTGATGGGGTTGGTGGTGGCGGGGCTGGTCGGGGCATCGAGTACCGGCGCTGTCGGCGCGTCGATGCCGGGGCTACTGTCCGGGGCCTGCACCGACTTCGTGTCCGCGCGGGCAGGCGCGTAGTCGACCGACGCGACACCCGAGCGCTCGCTCTCCCTGCCGAAGTCGACGGCCACGACCTGGATCGCATTGCGCCCCGGATCGAGCAGCAACCCCGCGGCGAAGTCACCGCTTCCATTGCTGCGCGTCTCGATTTCCGCCCGACCCTGCCGATAGATGCGCAGCAACTGATGGGCGCGACTGAAACCCGTCACGTAGAGATGCGCGTCGATGACCTTGGCAGGCAAGGTATTCATGACGGGTTCGTCGCCGGACCGGGGCGCCGCGTCGCCGGTGCCCGCCATGACAGTCGGAGCAGCTGCCATCATGGCGATCAACAAGACACCGCGCAGCGCTGCGTGCGCCACCTGCCGGGCGACAACCCGTGCTACCTGTCCTGTCAACATTTCGTATCTCCCCAGTTCTTGAGCACGATCACGCGAGTGTCATGGCGCCTGCTGCACCCGCTGTTCGGCATCGATCGAATTCGGCTTGCGGTAGAACACCTCGAAGTCCTGCTGCAGCTTCGATCCCGGCGTTTCGTTGTGGCACCCGCCGTTCGCGCACGACGAAGGCGACTCGAACTTCGCGCCGTCCTCCGGCGAAGTAATGCCGGGCGCATGGCTGTGCAGGTGATACTGGCCGCCGACCTTGACGGTCACGGGCATGTGGCAGTTCTCGCACTTCACGCCGGCGGTGGTCGGACACGGCACGTGGTCCTTCAACGCGACGGCTTGATGATGGAACGGCCCCTGGTCGTGACACGACTCGCAGGTGGATCGCGTTTCTTCGAGTGCGCCGTGCACGTTGTGGCACACGACGCACGTGATGCCGTTCTTCGCATCGGCCATCGCCAGCGGCCGCCCCGGGTACACCGCGGCCTCGGCCGAATGGCATCGCAGGCATTCCGGGCCCGCCTTGCCGTACCGGTCGTCGTAACCCACGGTGAGTACCTTCAGCGCGTCCGCATGACCGCCACGACGCCACGCCGGATACTCCTGATGCCGATCGCGCTCGCGACCGTTGCCCCACCATTGCGACGAGTTCTGGATGAAGTCCGCCTTGACCTCACTGAACGAAGCGTCGAGCGGCGAGCCCAGTTCGTAGTTCACGGGGAAGAAGTAGGGCCCCGTCGGCGCATGCCCGCGCGTGTGGCACTGGCCGCAGACTTCGCTGTCGAGCTTCGCGTAGACGGGGCCGTGGCCGCTCGCTTCGGCGTGCCACAGTCCCTGGCCGTGGCACGACTCGCAACCGATGCCCGGTTCGACGAAGTGCCCGCTCTTCACGTCGAGGCCGACGACATGGCATCCGTGACAGCGATCCTCGGGGACGGGCGCCTGCCAGCCATCCCACCCCTGCATCGTCCAGTTCTTCAGGCCGACCGACCACGCGCCGCCGAGCATGGTGTCGCGACCCTTGTCGCGACCCATGAACTGTTGCTCCCACTTGCTTCCGACGACCCAGACGGTGTCGTCGAGTGAGAATGCGGGCTGCGCGCCCGACCCTCCCCATTTCGCGAGAACCGCCCCGGGCTCGTCCGTCCGGCGCATCATCTTGTGATGCAGCGAGGCCTTCCATTGGTCGCTGATGCCGGCATGGCAGCGGCCGCACGCTTGCGACCCGATGAACGCATTCGCATGGTCGGGGGCGAACTCCACGTGCCTCAAGGCGAAAGCGACCGTCGCGATGACGACGATCCCCACGAGGGCCGCTACCGTAGTACCAGCGCGCATCCGCCTATCCCCGGAGTGACTCCTGCGCCGGGCGCAGGCTCGACGATGGTCACACGCGATCGAAGACTTTGGCAAGGTAGCTATTTGGCAGTTTTCCCCATATAGCATCGCTATAAAGAAAGCCAAACGCTCGCAGCATTCCGTTGCGCCTCGCGCTCGTCCGCACAGGCACGCAACGCAATCCATGAAGACGTTCGCAGTTCGACTCCAGGTGCACGGCCCCTTCGCGGCTGCGTGGCAGACTCGCAAGGCGGCAACTCGATTCCGCCCCGCCACAGCGACGGCGACCGCAAGCTGCGTGAACGCCACGACGCGCGTCGACGACGTGAGCAAGGCGCTGGCGATCGCCTTGTGTACGGCAGATCCTGCTCGCGCAGGAACGCCACGGGGAACAGTGCCCACACAGATCGCCAGCGCCGTAACCGGCAACGACCACGACCCGCTGCCGTTCGACGCGCTGTTCCGCGCGAACTCGATGCATTTCTTCCGCCTGGATCGCGACGGATCGCGACGGATCGCAGCGGAGTCGGGCGATGGGCGCGCTGGCGCAGGTGCCGGCGCGGTTTGGGGGTTGAGGGCAACAAGCGCGAAGGCGGAAGCGTCAAGGTGCGATGTACGCAACGCTTCGCTCCGGGCGGATGACGATGCGAAAGCTATCCGGTCGGATGCGGCCGTTCGCTACGAGCTGCCTTGGCTTCGGCTTCCAGTCTGTCGGACAAGAATCGCGAGAGACCCGGAAATGGCCAACGAGACAGCCAACCCGTTGAGCAGCACGAAAGCCAGCGTATTCGGCCAAAGGAAGCCGAACGGGAAGCAGGCTATCCAACGGAGAATGGATTCATTCGTCGAATGCACTCCATGCGGAACAACTTCCGTCAGGGCATATCCGGCAAAAATGAAGTAACCGATCAGGACGGCAGCAACCATGCGCCACATCGTGCTCGCTCCGATTCCAGAGGATGCGTCCGACCCGTGCCGGCCCGAGTCTATTCCCGAACAAGATGATCCGGCCCCATTGGTCGATCAAGGTACGGTGATCTGGAGCCAAGGCGCCGGAGGCGCATACCAACCACGTGCCTCCGCCTCCATTTCGTTCCTGTACACGCTGCCGTCACGTGTAACGACGAGCCATCCCGTGCCGTCGATGGCGTCGAATCCGAACCACGTACGTTCGTGCGAGAGCGCGACATACTCGAAGTGGTAGGCGCAACCGAGCGCACGGACCTGCCAGGGCCGCGGCGGCATGCCGCGAGGATGCATGAACGCATCACCCAGCACACCGCGCGCGATGTCCAATACCTGATCGTCCCCGAGCGGAGCGCCGCGACAGGGTGGCTTCTCGTCGAGCACCGACGAGAGATCGACCTGGCTGACGGCCACGGCAAGTACGAACGATGCTGCCAGCATGGACACCTCGGGCTTGCCGGTCTTCGGGTGAGACGACGCGTCGCCCTCGGTCGTCGCACCGTCACCCGACGCCCGCTGCGTTAGCATGCACGCCTCGCCCGGCGTCGTCCGACCGACCGCATGACCGAACCTTGCGTCAACTGCCGCACTCCCGTCGACAGCCGCTACTGCCGCAATTGCGGCCAGAAGCGCCTGGAGCCGGAGGATCGTCGCTTCGGCCACCTGTTCGGCGAGTTCGTGCACAGCCTGTTCGATCTCGACGGCCGCATCTGGCGCTCGCTCGTCGCGCTGCTGTTCCGCCCGGGGCGGCTCTCGCTCGACTACAACGAAGGCCGGCGCGCGCGCTGGGTCGCACCGGTGGCGTTGTTCTTCGCGGTCAACGTGCTCTATTTCCTCTCGCCGCTGCACGGCGACTACGCGATGCAGTTCGACAAGCAGGTGCCCGGCCGGATCGCCGCGGCGGCGGCCGAGCCGGGAACGGACACGCATGGCTACACCTGGAACGGCCAGGTGCACAGCCCGTTCACGGCCGCGTGGGTGGATCGCAAGGCGGCCGAACTCGATCCCGACGGCCACGGCGACGGCTACCGCAAGTTGCGTGAACGCTATGACGCGCGCGCCGACGACGTGAGCAAGGCGCTGGTGATCCTGCACCTGCCGTTCGTCGCGCTCGCGCTCGCGCTGCTCTTCGTGGACCGGCGCTATTACTACGCCGAGCACTTCGTCGTCACGCTGCACTACTTCGCGTTCTCGCTGATCATGGTGAGCGCGCTCGTGCACGTCGACGGCGTGCTGCGGCGGCATTCGCCATGGTTCGACGCCACCGTGCCGATGTCCGCGCTCGACTGGGCCGCGCGCATCCTCTACGTGCTGTACGCGGTGCTCATGCTGCGGCGCGCGTATCGCACCGGCTGGCCGCGCGCGATCGTGTCGGGCGCCGCGCTGATCGCGGCGATGATCGCGGTGAACATCTACATCTACCGGCCGGTGCAGTTCGTCGCCACGCTGTGGACCGCTACGCACTGAGCGCCGGATCATCCGCACCGCGAAGCGCGTCGGACGATCGCGCCGGAACAGGCGCCGGCGCGTCGCGCACTCCGTCAGGGCGAGGACGGATCGAAGCCGTCGCTGAAGATCAACGGCGCGCCGAGCACGAGATCGGACGTGCCGCCGAGGCTGCCCGCGCGCACGAAGGTCGTGCCGCCGTGTGCCGCGGCCACGACGAGCTCGCCGTAGCCGCACGCGAGGGCGCCGATCGGATCCGAGCGTTCGAGCACGGCCTGCGACTGGATGTCGAACAGCACGACGCGCCGATCGATGCATGCAACGGCCTTGCCCGGCACGCCCGGAAGGGCACGCACGGCGCCGGGTTCATCGCCACCGACCTGCACGATGTCGATCGAGCCGCCGCCCGGTTGCAGCAGGCGAAGATAGCTGTCGGTCGTGAGCAGGCCGATCACGTCCGTGCCGTCCGCGAGCCGCAATGGGGTAGCCGACACGACCCGGCCCAGATCGCGCCAGACCACCGTGCGCGTCGTGGTATCGAATGCAACGGCGTCGAGTCCGGTCGAAATCAACACGACGCCCGGTCCGGTCGTCGGCGCCGGTTGCAGGTCGAGCACGTGCGGTCCGGCTGACGTGTCTTCGAGCGCGACGCTCCACAGTTCATGCAGGCTGCTGTCGAACATCTTGATGCGCTGGAGGCCGGCGGTCACCGCGAGCACATGGCGCTCACCGCCCTCCTGCATCACGAGCAGGCGCTCGATCGGCGTCGGCGAATCGATGCTCGTATTCGACGCCACGACGCGATGCGTGGCGCCGTCCACCACGTACAACGCCTCGGCGAACGCCCCTGCCCTCGCGCCCACGACGATGTCCGCCGGCGCCGACGTGCGCAACGCGCCCACCGCGACGGCGTCCAGTGCGAACGGAGCGAGCGGCGTACCGTCGGGGGCCAGCAGCGGGCCGCGCCAGCGCTCCTCGCCTTTCACCGGATCGTAGACGTGCAGCAAGCCGCCCGAGTACTGCGCGCTGCTGAACGCGGAAATCCACACCGCATCGGCGACACCGTCGCCGGACACGTCCGCCGTCGCGGTCGCGTGGAACGGGCCGATCTCCTCGCCCAACGCGTACTCGACGTCGCCGCTTCCCGCCGCCACGATCCGCGCGGTGTCGCCACCAGCCCAGTTGAGACGCTCGCCGAACACGTACGAACGCGCCGCGTCGCCGCGCAGGTGGCCGACGCCCATCGGCCCGAGCGGTGCGAAGGGGTATTGTTCGCGCACGGCCTGGGTGAGCGCATCGACGACGGTGAATCCGCCGGAACCCGAGCGCAGGATCTCGGCGACGCCGTCGAGGTCGACGTCGGCGACGGACAGCGCGTCGGTTTGTTGCGCCTTGACCGTCCAGATCGGCGAGTACGGCACGCTGCGGTAACCGTTGAAGTAGCCCCACTCCATGCCGGCGACGAAACCGTCGCGCGATCCACCGAGGATGCGGCCTGCGCCGAGCTTCGGCCCGAAGCCACCCGCGTCCTGCCAGTCGACGGCCTGGGTCGCGCCGTCGACGACGAGACCCGGCGTTCCGGCGATCACGATCTCGAGCGCCGCATCCGCATCGAGCTGGGCCAGTTCGATCGACGACGACGCGCGCCCTGCGTAGTCGCGCTCGAGCGCACCGCTTTCGAGCGAGTACGCGGCGATGCCCGCGCTTTCGTCGGCAAGCAGCACGTCCGCATGACCGTCGCCATCGACGTCGCCTACGCGCATCGACTGCACCGCGTGGCCGGTCGCGAAGCGCGACGTGCGCACCAGCGGCCAGCCGGTGTAGTGCTCGATCACGCCGTCGAACGAAACCACCACGAGGCCGGGACGCGTCCCGTGGTCGCTCGCGATGCCGGTGAGACGCGACTGGTCGCCGACCAGCCACTGCGCCAGGCGATACGCCGCACGGCTCGCGTCGTAACGGACGACGGCCACGACGCCCGCCTGCGGCTGCTCGTCGCCGGTGTCGGACCTGCTCGCGCGTTGCACGCCGGCAATCGCGGCGTCGTCGCGACCGTCACCATCGAAGTCGGCGACGACGACGCCCGCGACGCCCGGGTCCTGCATGCCCGGCGCCTGCACGCCGGCGGTACGCCAGGTGTACTGGGCACGAGCATCGGCGGCGGCGCCGAGCGCGATCGCCACGAACGCGGTTGCGAGAGTGCGATTCATGGCTCGAATCCATCCTTGAAGATGAGTGGCGCATAGGTGCGCGTCGGGAAGGTCCAGATGCCGACGTTGTTGCCGGCGTAGAACGTGGCGCCGCCACCCGCGCGCGCGCGCGCGAGCAACGTGCCGCCGTCACCGAGCATGTGGCCGACCGCGGGCGAAGAACCTTCCTGTTCGCGATGCGCGACGTTCCAGGTTTCGAGGTGATCCCGCGCCGCCACGGCGACGCGGTCCGGATCGCCCGGCATCGCGGCGATCGCGCCGTAGGGGCGATCGGGCAGCGGGATGCGATCGATCTCGGCGCCGTTCGTCGCATCGACGACGACGAGCGCCTGCTGCGTCGCGTCGACGAGCACGATGCGGCTCGCCGCCGGATCGGACGTCACGGTCGCGCCCGCCGCATCGGCCGGCACGCTGTAGTCGACGAGGTGGGCCGCGAGATCGATCGACCACAGCCCAGCGCCTTGCACGGTCAGGACGAGATGCGGGGCGGCGCCGGCGACCGGCCGCAGGAACGTGCTCGTCACGAGCGTCTGCGGCGTGAGCACCGGCGACGTCCACAACGGCGCCAGCGTGTCGGCGCGCAGCACGTGCACGCGTACCCCACTGGTCTCGCCCGAGTGCGGCGTGCTCAGGATCACGATCTCGTCGAGGCCGTCGCCGTCGACGTCGACGAGGCGCAGTCGAACGCCGTCGCGCCCGCCGAGGTCGACGTGCGATCGGCGCAGCACGGCATGCGAAGTGCCGTCGACGACATCGATGATCGGCTCGTACAGGCCCGTGCCGTCGCGTCCGAGCACGACGATCTGCCGATGCGCTCCCGCCTGCACGTGGCCTATCGCTGCGTCGAGCATCACGTCGCTGCCGGTGACGCCGAGGCCGGCGGGAATAGCCGAACGCCAGACGAGCGCGTTCGTCGCCCGATCGCGGATCGACAGCCGCCCACTCGGGCCGATCGAGGAACCATTGCCCCAGGGAATGCCGGCGATCGAAACCACCTCGTCGTCGCCGTCCCCGTCCACGTCGCCGATCGCGATGCGGCCGAATGGTCCTTGCTGGGCATCGGCGCTCGTCACGACGGTCGCCAGGTCGAGCGAACGCACCTCCATGCGGGCGCCCGTGAAGTCGGACGACATCGCCACCACGCGCGCGGGCGCCGCATCGATCTTGGCGACGACCACGCGCGGCTCGACCGGCAGCACCACGGTGGGGCCGACCTTCAGGCCGCTGCCGTTGATCCAATACGCATCGCCCGTACCGAGCGCGACGAGGATCTCCATCACGCCGTCGCCGTCGCGATCACCGAGCGCGATGTCGTTGGCATTGAGCCCGTCGCTGGTCCAACGCAGCACCGGCGGGTTGCTGTCGTAGATCGACACGCGCCCGCCGCCGAGAGCGACGACCTGCGGCGATCCGGTCGCGCGAACCTTGCCGACGAGCACCTTGCTGGCGTACTGGCTCGTCGTCCACAGCACGTGGCCGTCCGACGCATCGATGATGCCGCCCGTGGTCGCGATGCGCAGCGGCAGGGGGCCGCTCGCCGGCAGCAGTGCGAGCGATTCGCCCGCCATATCCGCCTGCCAGGCCGGCGTCTTGGCCAGCCCATGGAACATGCTCACGGTGCGCGAGCCGCCGACGACGAGGTCGAAGTCGGTCGGGCTTGCCACGCGCGTGAATACCGCCGCGGTGGGGAATTCCAGCGCAGGGTCGAGGCGAACACTCGATCGCAACGTCGGTGGCGTCCCCGAAAATACCTGCAGGTCCATTTCGCCATTGCCGTCGATGCTGCGGAAGCCGACGGCCGCCACGATCGGTTCGGGCACGGCCGTCGCCGCCGTGGCGAGGGCCCAGAGGTCGGTGAGGGCCGGCCACGCCACCTGCGTGGTCGTGCCCGTCAGCGGGCCAAGGTAGCCGATCGTGCTCTCCTGCGTCGGCTGCGATTCCGAGTCGCCGACGACGAACAGCGAGGCCGTCGCGCCGGGCGCGGCCACCGCGGCGAACTCGTACAAACCGGTGTTCGCGCGGTACGGCAATTCCATCGGCGCGGCGTCGTAGGCGACGTCGGCGCGCGCGGGCAGCCCCGCCATGAGGGCGAGTCCGGCGAGCGCGCCGGCGAGGATGACACGAAAATCCATGATGGAACGTCCCCTGGATGAAAACGCGGCGCCCGCACCGCAGCGCCTTCAATTCAGGGAAGACGACGAGCTCGCCGGCGGGGCGCGCGCATTGTATGCAATTTGCGAAGCGCGGCCACGCGCGGAGTGCTGGCGTCGACCGGTTGCTGAACGGGGACTACCGCGACCGCGCCAGAGCAAGACGCCGTTGCGAAGAGCGACACAGCACACGCTCGCCCTTGCGTCGATAGTTGCTCCGTTGCTCGATCGAGACGCCACATGCCCATCGCCCATCATCCCGCCGCGCTCGCCAGCGCCACCCTCGTCGCGTTCGGCGTCGCCATGGGAACGACACCGTGCCGCGCAACGACACTCGGCTCACACACACTGCTTGCACATGAAGACGGCAATGGTGCGCCGGTCGCGAACACCGCAGCGATCACCACGGCGGCCGCCGGCAGCACCCTGATCGCATTCAGCGCCGGCTACACCGACAACGACCAGCCGCCGACCGACACGCACGGCAACGCGTGGGTTCGCCTCGGCGATCCGGTGTTCTACCGCGGCTACAACGGCCAGTTCGACGTCACCGCGTATCTCGTGCTGCATGCCGCGGGCGGCGCGGCGCACCGCGTGTCCGTGGTGAAGAACGGCGTGCCCGCCGGCGAGATCACCGTGCCGTTCATCGAAGTGCGCGACGCGGGCCTGTTGCAGGACATGGCCGTCACCTATCCCGACGCATCGACGTCGCTGCGCAGCGGCGACGTGACCACCACCGGCCCCGCGACGCTGGT
>Ga0068853_100004778_pt1 | contig 10534 bp, 9 predicted proteins | sample KBSCornC32_FD_65655 | JGI IMG/M metagenome (GOLD analysis project Ga0068853, IMG submission 65655) | Corn rhizosphere microbial communities from Kellogg Biological Station, Michigan, USA - KBS Corn C3-2 | ecosystem: Host-associated > Plants > Roots > Rhizosphere > Soil ... | reverse complement strand
TCGCCATGTCTGTTCCTCCTGAACAAAACCGTGTCCTGACAAAGCGCAAAGTGGAACAAAAACGAGTAAAATCACCAAGATCAATTCTGCCGATAACGGCTACTTTTGCGCAGCCCAGGCTGTGCCTGACGCGATGTGCGCCCAAATGTATTGACGGTTGCAAAGCCAATTCGAATGGGTCGCCTCCATCTCGACGCAAGGCAATCTTGCCGGCCCGGAATCCGTCTCAGCCGACAAGAGCAACTCGCGTCAGGCACAGCCTGACCTGTGTCACTTCACGTTTCTGACAGACTTGGCAGTGCCATCTGCCGTTCCGACAGCCAGCGGCAACCAGATTCAGTCACGACGACCATTTCTTCGATTCCCAGGCAGCCACAGCCGCCGGCGTCTACGATGCTGGGCTCCAGCGTGAACACATTGCCCGGCTCCGCTTTGCGAAAGGGAGTCTTGCCGTAGCGTTCCCACGTCGGGCCGAGGAGGCCCCCGCCGTCATGGGCCGTACGACCGACGTGATGTCCCAGGGCGTGACCGTATTCTGGGTAGCCGGCGTCGGTGATGACCGCTCGGGCTACCTGGTCGACCTCCCAGCCAAGTGCGCCCGGCTTGAGCAACTCTGCTCCGGCGGAAATGCCTTTGTTGATCGTCTTGAACGCGCGAGCGACGGGCTCTGGCGGCGCGGATTCGCCGGGCCGCGGCACATACCAGCAGCGCTGCAAGTCCGAGCAATATCCCTCGTGCTGCACGCCGAAGTCGATGTGCAGAATGTGCCCCGGTTCGATTTGAATCTCAGAAGGGACGCCGTGACCGATCATGGAATGCGGCCCCGTGTTGACGATCGGGCACGGTTGCGCCCATGCCAGCCCAGCTCCGCGCTTTTCGGCCGCGTCCTGCATGAAACGGGCGACTTCGCGTTCGGTCAGGCCCGGTTTGGCGAATCGACCGACTTCGTCGAAAATCGTCTGCGCGATGGCGATCGCTTTCTCGATCCGCGCCAGTTCATTCGGTGATTTGCGTCCGCGTAAAGCGCCGACGACTTCGTTTGCACTCACCAGCCGATCGGCATACGGCGTACCGGCGAAATACTTGAGCAACAGGAGATACATACCATGCGTGAGCCCGTCGGCGGCATAGTCGTCGACCGAAAAATCAATCGCCAGCGACCGCGGATCGAGCCGCCGGATAACTTCGACGAGCGGCTCGCGGATGCTTTGGACGTAGGGAATGACTTCCGTCCAATGCCCCGTCGCGCGCACGGCCCCATCGTCGAACTTACCGACGATGGCGATCCGATCTCCCGCCCGCGTGACGATCAACGCCGATTGCCAGGTAAACGACCCTTCGTAGATATACGACAGTGCCGGGTCGCCACCATGACTACTCTCGCGGACGAACACCATCCAGGCGTCGAGATCCATTTCGTTGAGGATTTCCTGGACCTGATCCAGCTTCTCGGCGATGAGGTTTGACATGGCGGTACTAGTTGATCGCAACGCTCCAGGATCGGTAACTGATGTGCAAGTCGTGGCCCACGAGCAATCCGACGCCCAGAAGTGGATACGCGCCTTCATTGGCGACGACGTCCAATTCTTTGGTGACTCCGAACCATTCGATCAGGCAGATAAATCGCTGCAATGCAACTTCTGAACCATCCGCAAGCCTTGCCTTAACAGTTCCGGACGGCGAAAGAGAAAACTCGTCGATCTGCTGCTGCGGCAAGACGAGATCCCCATTGAATCCCGCGTCGATCCACGCGTCAAAAGCGTGAGTAGATGAAGCATCCGACGCTCGAATCGAAATGGTGATGAGTGCGCGGCCCTGGCCGTCGACGTGCCCGTTCATCGAATCTGCATTCCGATATGGAGTGCAACCGTATGCCCGACGCGCATCGCGTGCGTCAGTCGATCTGGATACGTGACCCGGGCGGCGCGAGTCGCTTCATTGAGCGTCTTTCCAAGAAAATAATCACCTGAATCAGGTTCGATCGCAACAAATTGATCAATGTGCGTCGGCTCCAGAATCGCGCGCAGCCGGCTTATATAGATTGATTCCGCTCTGCGGACAAATTCGTCAACATCGGATTGAGTCATTGGTAGTCTCCCAAGTTTGCCGCAATCATTTTACTTTCTGCAGCTTGACGCTGGCAATGTTCTTTTGGCACGGGCAAGGGGTTGGCCGTAGCCTGCGAAGAATCCAAAGCTTTCAGGAACCATCATCAGCAATGGATGCTGCACACCCTGTCGGATAGCCGCTTGGCGTACTTCTTTCAGCGATGCGCCCCCTGCAATGGCCGCGTGCGACTCCGGGTGCAGGGAAACCCAGCAATTAGTCTGTTGCTGCAGGTCAACTTGTGGACAAAGTCGCTTCATCTTGCTCATTTTGGACGCTCGTGCGACCGAACATAGGGCTGACACTTTCCGCAATGATACCATCTCGATTCCTCAAACATTTTGCAACCTTTCTTGCAGGTCTGGCACTTTAAAGAAAGGACGCCGGCAGCTTCAATGAATGACGTAACCTGCGATCGGGCAACTCGTCCGGTGGGAAAACTTTTAGCATGACAGCCGACCAAGCCTATTTGGATCAACTCAAGGCCGGTCACGCCGCCGCCTACGAGATGCTGGTCGAGCGATTTGAAGGCCCGTTGTACAGGTTCTTTTTCTGCGACCACCGTAACCATCATCTGGCCCAGGAACAGACTTCCGAGACATTTACGCAGCTCGTTCGTTCGCTGCCCAACATGCGCGGCGGCCACCAGCAGCTATGCGCGTTCGTTTTTGCCACGGCGCGGCACATTCAGCAACGGCGGTGGAGAAGCCCAAAGACGCAAAACGTGCCGCTATCAGGAGCAGCGAATGTGATTGACGCTGGGCCATCGCCCGTTGCGCAGGCCGCCGATCGTGAGCAATTGGAGCGCGTGCTGAATGCCATCGGCCAACTTGATCCCGCAGTGCGAAATGGATTGCTCTTGCGATTCGTCGAGGGCTATTCGGTTGAGGAAGTCGCACACGCAATGGAGATGCCAGTCGGCACGGTCAAAAGCCACATCCATCGAGGCAGGCTGCGACTGAAACAAGTCTTTTCCGAAGAGGAGTGCGAACATGAACGATTCCCATGATCTCTTCCCTGAGGATAGCGACGAGCGAATGCTTGCCGACTTGCTGACTTCTGTCAAACGCGTTGAGCCGTCGCTCGAAGCACGAATTGCTGTTCGGGGTGCTCTTGCCGCCGAACTTTCTCGCCTGGCGATCAGTAATCAAAATCGGCGAATGCCCTGGTGGCAACGTACAATTTCGGTTCCGTGGCCGATTGCCGTCAGTGCCGCGGCGCTCCTGTTGGCAGTTCCTGCGTTGCAGCTCCGGGCGCCGCAAGCAGCGGTCCCGTCAACGGGCAATGCGGTCTCTACTGACCAACCCGCGGCACCAAGTGCCATAGCGCCACGCGAGCGTCCGCAAGTCGCGGTGCACACGCCGGAAGTATCTCCAGAATTCGAAGACTACCAGACCCAGACATACCTGTGCGGAATCGGCCCCTTGAATTCAAGCTCCAAATCCTTCCTGCGTGAGGATAGACGATGACCGCGACAAATCGACGTTTGACATTGATGATCTTCGCTGTGACGGCTCTGACGGCGTCCGGCCCAGCGCTGCGGGGACAAGAGCCGGAAAAAGACGATCCGTCGTTTGGGAATTGTGTTGTTGATGTCGCGATCTTTTCGCTGCACCCTGACAAGGGAATTAGCACGTATCGCTCTCTCGGGGCGGGCAGCGCGAGTCCGAGGGGCGAATGTGGCTTTGGCGGGGAACGATTCAGCGTCTCCATCAAAGGCCGGCTCAAATCACAACGATTCCTGGCAACTGTGGAGATCAAGCCGAGTGCCGGGGAAACCCGGATCCAACATAAGGAAACTGAGTACGACCTGTCGGACCTGCGCGCACGAACTCTCGACATTGCCCGCGACGACGACGGACGAGTGTATCGGGTCAATCTGGTGCCCCGCATGCAGGAGATCGCGGAGCCCAGTCAATTTCGAGTCAAAGACCTGCGCTTAGAAAACTGGAGCTTTCCCGGTTCGCCGGTCGTGCTGAATGATCAGGATTACATCGGGGAACTGAGCATGAGCAGCGGAGCGCTGGCCTGGTGCGACATTCCCGGCGTGGCGAAGGTCGAATTTTCACTTTTGCAACTGAAGGATTCCCAGCCCTGGGGCCGCCTGCGAGACGGCGTTATCGAGATCACCCACAAGAACGGAACGTCGCTGAAAATCACAAACGTCAAGAATGGTGTTCACCAACAGTCGCTCGCTGGCGGGCCTTATCAGGTGTGGATCCGCTGGAAAGAGCCCACGCAATCTGTCGAGGAATACCGTAAATCGATCAAAGAGCAGATCGCGCTGATCGGCGAACGGGCAAAGAAGGGGGACTTGTCGCTCCCGCCGGGAACGCTTCAGCGTCTGGAAAAGCTCCGTGAATCGAACCGGATTATGCTGATGTCGAACGGACTGCGGGCTGTCAAGCCGGATGAGATTGTCAGCCCGGAGTGACCGCTACGCCGTCACCGGCGGCGGTAGATCCAGCGCCGGGTTTCGCTCGAAAAAGCCGTCGGGCTTGAGCATAAAACCCAATGAGGCCACCGGCATCACGGGCCAGTCTTCCAGACGGGGGACGTGGTTGTGCCCGAAGACGTACCAGACGACCAGGTCGGTGTTCACCAGGCTGCGGTCGGCGGCCGTCCACTTGGGCAGGCCGTCGCCGGTCGGGTGCTGGTTGGGGTAATCTCCGGCGGCGTAGCGCTCCTTTGGCTCGTACGGTGTGACCCAGAGCTGGTGCGCGAGAAATCCGGCGCGGCGCATGACAGCGGCGTCGGGCTGCACGAATGGCGGGGCGTTCTCGCCGGGAATGAGCCGGTAGCCGACGGGTTCCCCCAGCCGGTTTTTCCGATTCGGGTTGACGATTTTCCAGAACCGGGCCGAAGCGCCGTTTACCGAACGCTGAGCTTGCGATTCTTTGGCCAGCAACGTCGCCTCGGCGCGGAAGGCGTTGCCGTGCGGATTCTGCTTGCCGCGCGGCAGCGACACGGTGTTCACTTCGTATATCGAGTTCTCGTCGCCGTCGACGCTCATGTCGAGCCGCGCCGTGAAGACGTGCTCGTGGAACGGCGCGTTGAGCTGCGGAGCGACTAGGTTACCGAAGGCCGGTTTCTCGCCGGGGGCCGCGGTCGTCGTGTGCATAATGCCTGTCAGCTTGACTTCGCACTGGATCGTGCCGTCCTGATACAGGTACCAGAAGAAGCCGTATTCGTAATTGCCGACTGTGGCGACGAATGACACGGCGAGACGCCGCGAGCGGCGTGTTTCCGATTGGCTAGTCCGCCAGTCGGTGTGCTTCCAGAGCAGGCCCACATCTTCCTCGTGCAGGCAGATGGCGTTCTTGATCGTGACCGGCTGGCCGCGGCTGTCGTTCATTCGTGCGTCGAAATAGCGGATCGTTCCCAGGCAGTCGCAGCCCAGCTCCAGCGAATTGGCGAACATGCCGATCCCGTATTCGCCGATGTCGAACGCGTTTTTGCGAAAGTGCCTTTCGGCCGGGTCGCCGTAGGGGACGACCATTTCGCAGAGGGCGGCGCGGTGGATGACCGGCCGGCGGCAGCCCGCGTCGTCGTACGCGATGGCGTGCAACACGAGTCCCTCGCGCGGCGTGAAGCCGATGCGGAAGCTCCATTTCTGCCACGAGACCTCGTAGCCATTGACGGTAAAGCTCGGTCCCTCGGCCTGCGAAATTTCGAGCGGCCGGGGCGCGGCACGAAATTCCTTCTGATAGCTGCGATACCAGTTACCGGATTCCGGCGGCAAAGGAATGACGCCGTAGTCTTCGACGCGGAGCACCTGCATCTTGTTCAAATCGACGACGGCGACGACACCGTCGAGCGGGCGGGCGTAGCCGTTGTCGGTCGCTTCCGAGCGGACCCAGGCCAGCGCCCGCGACAGGCGCAATCCGGCCTCGTCAGGGCGTTCTGTGCCGTACATGCCGGCAGACCACGGGTCGACCATCACCAACTCGATATTCGAGGCGCCGCGTTTCTTGAGGGCGGCCAGGAATTCGGGCGAGCGCTTGATGGCCTCTTCGCACTCGGCAAATTCGTCGAGCGTGATGGAAGGCTGGATCCCGGCCGGCAAGGGATCGAAACGTTCGAGCTTGCCGGTGACGAGATCGACGATGCCGTCGTAGGGCTGTCCCTTCGCCCGATCGATGGCGATCACGAAGGCCCGCCGCGGAATCGGCTCGCCCGGCTTGAGCGATCGCAAAACCTGCTTGGCCGGCTCGGCGAGCGTGACGGTGACAATCCGCCAGGTGTCATCGACCTTTTTCGCCTGGCGCACGATTTCGACGGCCCGCACGATTTCGTCCGCGGTGAGCGGGTCAAGCGGATGGGTTGGCCTCGCCGTCGCCGCCTCGCCGGATGGTTTCTTGTCGGCCGCTTGCGTGACCGGTTGAGTCGCGAGCCCCAAAGCACCGGCGATCGCCGCACTGGTCTCGAGAAAGTGTCTACGCGTCAAGCCGGCGTCGCAAGGCAGTTGTGGCACGGCAGGATTGGGCATGGTAATACCTATGGCTGGACGTCTATGGGGAATCGGCGTTGGATTTGCGAGCGATGACTCTTATTGTGCGCATCCTGATGCATTATTTCGAGTCCTTCGTAATTCTATCCGTGGATAAACATCATCGAACAGCGATGTTCCAAAGCGGCTGATGTCTTGCGACATCCGCCTCTGGCAGAACGGACGATAAAGGGAACACTAATGAAGCACTAATCGACACGAATTGCGTCACCTGTCGCTCAACCCGCGCCATCGCGCAGCTAAGCGGCGGTTGCCCAGGCTCGCCGATGATTCTCGTAGATCAGTGTTTCATTAGTGTTCCGACTCCTTTTCCGTCCGTCATTCGTCACTTCGAATCCATGTTGCGAAAGCGATGCGACTGAAGTCGCACTTAAACCCAAGAGCTACTTAAAGGAGAATCGCACCGTGGAGATTGTAACCAAACGTCACATGCTCAGGCATTTTCTGGCGGCACTTGCTTACCGTGGCTCGAATGTCCTGAAAGGCATGCCCGCACACATACCCGATTTTCGGCCGGCGCCAACCGTACGCAGCCCAGTCGAGATTCTCAATCATCTGAATGGCGTATTGACCTACGCTCATTCCTTCATGGTGCATTACGATTCGACGGAACCGCCGTTATTAATTTGGGACGCCGAGGTCGGCCGGTTCAATGATATCCTGGCGAAAATCGACGCATCATTGAGCAGCGACGTCACCCTGCGCGGCATCGACGAAGAGGACCTGCTCCAGGGACCGTTTGCCGATGCCATGTTGCACCTGGGCCAGATCGGTATCTTCCGCCGCCTGGCCGGCTCGCCGGTGGCGGCTGAAAACTACGTGTTTGCCAAGATCACCGCGGGGCAATTGCGAGCCGTTGGTGAATAGATGGGACGCGTCCTGAAATCATTAGATGCGGCCAGAAAAACGACGGAGTACGAGACCACGGAATTCCCAACCTGACCTTCGGCCGGAACCAAAATCCAAAGGGACCACGGATTTCACGGATAGCACAGATGACGGACGAGAATCTTTCTTATCCGTGTCATCAGTGTAATCCGTGGTCCTTTCAATTCTCGGTTCCGGCCGCATGCCGGGATTGGTGTTTCGTGGTTGTCTCAATCACAATAGTAACCGGCTGGCGCGGTCAGCCGGTTCCGTTCAAATCGAGTTGATCTTTGGTCGTCAACAAGCGTGCGCTCACATCGCTGTACGCGGCAGCGATCAGGGCAATCAACGCAGATGAGTCGAGCTCGCGGCCGGGTTTGAGCTTGACGTGACGCATCCGTTTGCCGCTGCCTTCCAGCAGGCGGGCGGGGTCAGCAAGCTCGGCACCGAAGTAGAAGCCGACGTTCACATGGGCCTTGAAGACGTTGACATAGCCGAAAGGCACGTCCTCGACGCATGCGACAGGACATCCGTCGTGGATCAACTTAAGCACATCGTCGCCGCAGTCGCGGAACGCGGCGAACCACTTTCGCGCAAGCTCACCCAGCTTGCCCGGCTGTCGTTTCAGCCACGAGTCGATGGCGGGGTCGTGCTTCACGGCTCCGTCGAATCGGAGAAGACAATCCATCAGATCGTTCCCGAAGCTCCTCGCGCTTCATTCAATGGTTCATTGCCGACGATTGGCTTGGCAGTCATTATCCGTGGTATTGCCCGTGTCGAATTGATAGGGCATCCGTGGGATTATCTTTGACGCGTGGACTGAAGTCCACCCTACGAGGGATGGCGTAAAAAAAACCGGCTGCATTTCATGCAGCCGGTTCGATTCGTTCCGGTTCTCGCCGCGCCCAGATCAGCGGGCCAGAGCCAGCTTTTCTTCTTTCTCTTCGCGGCGGCGGACGATGACTTCTTCCTGGATCGACTTGGGGACCTGTTTGTAACGGTGGAATTCCATCGTGAACCCGCCTTTGCCCTGCGTCATCGAGCGCAGCTCGTTGGCGTAGTCGAACATCGTCGCCAGCGGCACTTCGGCCCGCAAGACCGAGACACCTGCCTGGATTTCGCTGGAGGTGATCAATCCCCGCTTGCTCGACAGGTGTCCCGAGATCGAGCCCTGATATTCCGACGGGGCTTCGACCTCCAGCGTCATGATCGGTTCCAGCAGAACCATGCCGGCGTTCTTCAACGTCTCGCGCATGCAGTTGAACGAGCAGATGTTGAACGCCATTTCCGACGAGTCGACGTCATGGTAAGTGCCGTCTTCGAGGATCGCCTGCACGTTGACGACTTCGCACTCGCACAGCGGTCCCTTAGGGAGCGCCCGCTGGAAGCCGGCGTCGCAGGCGGGGATGTATTCGCGGGGAATGCGGCCGCCGCGAACTTCGTCGACGAACTCATAGGGAATCGCCGAATCTTCGGGAAGCGGCTTGATCCGTCCCACGACGTGGGCGTATTGCCCGGATCCGCCCGTCTGCTTTTTGTGCTTGTAGTTGAACTCGGTCTCGCGCGTGGGGGTTTCGCGATAGGCCACGCGCGGCTCGCCCACGATGCAATCGACCTTGTACTCGCGGCGGATGCGTTCGACGTAGATTTCCAGGTGCAACTGGCCCATCCCGGCGATCAGCGTCTGGCCGGTCTCTTCGTCGCTGCTGACGCGGAACGTGGGGTCTTCACGGCGGAAGCGTTCGAGCGCCTTCGACATGCGGTCGGCCCCGTCTCGCTTCAGCGGTTCGATCGACAGCTTGATGACCGGTTCGGGAACGAAGATGCTTTCGAGAGCGTAATCGACGCCGGGCCCGCAGAACGTATCGCCCGAGGCGCAGTCGAGGCCGACCGCCGCCACGATGTCGCCGGCGCCTGCCGAATCGAGGTCTTCACGCTGGTCGGCGTGCATCCGCACGAGGCGGCCAATGCGCACCTTGCGGCCCGTGCGCGTGTTGGTGAATGTTTCGCCCTTGGCGATCTTGCCCTGGTACAGGCGGACGTACGTCAACTGCCCGAATTGTTCTTCGACCGTCTTGAAGGCCATGCACACCAGCGGCGCGTCGTCGACGGGCTCGAGCTTGACCTTCACCGGTTCGGGCTTCGTCCCTTCGGGGGCTTCGGCCTTGGCCTGGTCCATCGCCTTCTTCGAAAGATCGGTCGCCTGGACCGTGCGGTCGAGCGGACTGGGCAGATACGCCACGATGGCGTCGATCAGCTCCTGCACGCCCTTGTTCTTGTACGCGGTGCCCATCATCACCGGAGTCACTTCCTGCGAGAGGGTGGCTTCGCGGATCAGCGGAATAATTTTCTCGACCGGCACCTCGCGCTCTTCGAGCAGGGCTTCCATCAGCGAATCGTCGAACAGCGACAGCGTTTCGAGCAGGTGTGCGCGACCCGCTTTGGCGACGTCGGCGTAGTCTGCGGGGATCGGCTCTTTGCGGACGTTCTCGCCCTTGTCGCCGTCAAAATAAATGGCCTGCATATTCACCAGGTCAATCACGCCCTGGAACCGCGATTCGGTCCCGATGGGAAGCTGCAAGGGGAGCGGCGTCACGCCCAGTTTTTCCTTGACCTGCTGAATGACCTTGTCGGGATTGGCGCCGGTGCGGTCCATCTTGTTGATGAACGCAATGCGCGGAATGCGGTAGCGCTTCATCTGGCGGTCGACGGTGAGCGACTGGCTTTGCACGCCACCCACGGCGCACAACACCAGAATCGCGCCGTCGAGCACGCGCAGCGACCGCTCCACCTCGATCGTAAAATCGACGTGGCCGGGCGTGTCGATCAAATTCATGTGCGTATCGATCAGCTCGCCGGCCTCATCCTTCATTGGCCCCTTCCAATGCAGGTGCGTGGCGGCGCTGGTGATCGTGATCCCGCGCTCCTTCTCCAGCTCCATGTGATCCATGGTGGCGCCGTCACCCCCGCCTTTGACCTCTTCGATCTTGTGGATGCGGCCCGAGTAAAACAGGATGCGCTCGCTGAGGGTCGTCTTGCCCGAGTCGATAT
>Ga0068853_100004777_pt1 | contig 10534 bp, 7 predicted proteins | sample KBSCornC32_FD_65655 | JGI IMG/M metagenome (GOLD analysis project Ga0068853, IMG submission 65655) | Corn rhizosphere microbial communities from Kellogg Biological Station, Michigan, USA - KBS Corn C3-2 | ecosystem: Host-associated > Plants > Roots > Rhizosphere > Soil ... | reverse complement strand
TGCTCATAAAAAAATATTTTGGAATTCCTCCTTCACCCCTCTGCTGATCATCTCCCCCCGCACCCCATTGATCCCCAAAATATAGCACGAATTAATCGAATTCTCCCGAAAAATAACCTCCGGAAAAACAACCTGATTACTAAAATATTTAGTATTTTTATAGCACAAACCACCCTTCCCTCTTACTATCCCAGCGCAACCATCCCAATTCCCAAAAAACTGAGCCAGAAAAACTAAGAATCCGGCCCAAAAAAGCTAAGAAACCGAGCCGCGCCAAGCGATAACTATTATAAAATACTTTCTTTGACTATGATGAGGGATCAACGGTATCAATCCATTAGACCTTTGTTCTTGAAGAATAAGATCCAGACCTTTCGGGACATTTTTAATGTCGTACCACGTTCGGTTGTTGCATCGGACCTCGGGAAAGAGAACGACCGGTTTATGGAACTGACCGGCAACCTGGGCGAGTTTACCATCCAGGAGCTCGCACTGATCGGCAATTTCTGTTCACTGACCCTTTCCGAAATGTTCACACTGATCGGGAAAGAATACCCTGTTCCCGGGATCATAGCCGACGACCGTGACGACTATCGCTACGAGATAGTCCGGTCCAACTACGACGAAGGAAACATCCAGCTCTTCGGCGACATCTTCAACTATATCCCGGTATCGAAGGTCGCCGTAACGATTCATAAGAACAGGTCCCGCCTCGCCAAATCCATAAAGACCCAGATCAAAAACCTAACCCTCGCCCCGCTCGTCACCATCGGCACACTCTGCCACCTGACCGTCAGCGAAACACTTCAACTGATAGAAACACAATATCAACAACAAAAACTAACACAAAAAAAGACTCTGAAAAAATCGTCCTGACCATCAAACCATAACCATCGCCTCTCACGCAGGCACCTTTCCTATTTCGCTCGTATCAATTTGGACCTTGATCAGCCTTTCTGCCTGCCGGCTCGCAAGAGCCGGCTTTTTTATTGAAAATCCCTTGCCCACAGAAACCTTCATCCCAAACAAAAACCGCATCACCGGATAAGGCCTTATAAAAAAGTGGAAGATCCCCACCGTAAAAAAGAACGTCCCGAATATCGTGAACACATACTTCATTCCAATCCCGTCATGAAACCGCGTGATATAATAGACCAAAACCACCATCACCGTCTGGTGAAGGATATAAAAGGGATACACCGCCTGATTCACATACCCAAGCACCCTGTGCGAACGATTCAGATACTGCTTCCCGTATCCTATCAGCCCAAACACCCACGACCAGGCCATCACCGGCCGCAACAACACATTCAGCCAGGCCAGCGACCCGCCGCGCGCCCCCGGATTCAGCGCGAAATAATACAACCCCACCAGACACAGGAAGCCAATGCTCATCGCAAACCGCCTGTTCCGCTGCAATGCATCCATCAGCTGAGGCGTAAGGATACACACAAATCCCGCCAGCACGAACAACAGCCAGTACACAAAATACGCCCCGTCATGGATCAGATCCGGAAACTCATCAAAAGGGTTGCACAAACCGACAAACCACACGATCGACGGCAACGCCAGCAAAAACACCAGTTTCCCCCTGCTCAGCCAGCCCAGTGCCCGCTGCAGCTTCGAACTCCTCATCATCCACGCGAACAAAGGCGCAAATACCAGATCATAGATGAACAGATAGGCGATGAACCACAGGTGATGCCAGCTCAGGCTTCCCTGCGGATAGAACTTCAGCTGGAATACCGTCTTGTAAAACTCCGCAAAATTCCCTTTATAACCCTGCCCCAGCCGCTCCATATAGATTTGCGGCGGCACAACCACCAGCATTCCTACCACCAGCGGTACCAACAGACGCGTACAACGCAGCCCGATAAAACTGATGGCGCTCCTCTTCTGCATCATATAATAGCTGACCGTCCCGCTGATAAAGAATAACAACGGCATCCGCACCAGATGCATCGCAATATTCAGCATCAATATCAGCTGGCTGCTGTTCTTGTCCTTTATGTGCCACCACAGATCATCCGCATAGGCCATTCCGGAATGCAGGATCAAAACCCCCGCTATAGACAGGATCCTCAACCAATCCAGGTAACTCTGACGTTGTGTAGTTTCCATGTTGCTTATTTTTCTGTAAAACAACAGTTTCTACCCCGCCCCCTCAATTTCTTTTGACCAATAGACAAAAAACCCCGCCGTCTGGCGGGGTTTTCAAAGATTATCACCCAAATTACCACCCCGGCGTCTGCTTATACACCCCATTGCTACTCGATATCACATCCGGATTCATCGGCCATGCGATCTTAGCCGCACTATAGTTCCTCGCCGGCCACACCTGCTGTATGGTATATGGCGAGGCAGGATCGGTCTTTGTCGCATGTATCCTTCCGTGCAACGGTGCATTAATTACCGCCACATCACCCCACCGCTTCAGATCCATACACCTGTCCGTCCACTCACAGGCCAGCTCACAACGACGCTCGTGCTTCAGATCTGCCATTGTCGGCACGGCGATAGGCGCCAGCCCAACCCGCGCCCGCACTTCATTCAAAGGCGCCGCAGCATCGGCGTTCTTCCCCTGCTGTATCAGCGCCTCGGCCCTGAACAACAGGATCTCGGCATACCGCATCAGCGGCAGATTCAGACTCGTCGTGGGATAGTCGCCATTCTGATTGATCTTCGAATTGGTCCCCGCATCCCCGTTGCTGCCGTAGGAATAGGGCTCCATATACTTATTGATCTGAAAACCGGACAGACTGTTCGTCGAATAGTATTTCCACGGCAGGCCAAAATAGGTGAACTGATCCCCGAAATTCAGGACAGTAGCCTCCCTGCGCGGGTCACCGGCCTCATATTCATCATACAGCTCCTCGGTCGGCTGAAAATAACCCCAGCCATTGTAAAGCCCCCATCCCGTATTCTCCAGCACAACTCCCATGAACTCCGATCCCCCCAGCGTACCCGAGGTCACGGACCAGATATACTCCGAACTCCAGTTGTTCGCTACCTTGAAGACAGCCCTGTAGTTGCTGGCTCCGCTGCCCTGATTGGCGATCAGCGCCCTTCCGCAATCGTTCTTTATCTTGTCGCAGAGATCCGGGATCAGCGCCCACTTGCTCGCATCGTACTGCGCCCAGTAAGCATAGGTCTTTACCAGATAGCCCAGCGCAGCAGCCTTGTGCGCCCTGCCCTGATCGGCCGAACCGTAGGTGCTGAACAACGGCAGCAGATCGGCAGCCTTTTGCATATCGCTGGCGACGATCGCATAGTTGTCGGTAACAGACTTCAGCTGGGGCGGTATCCGCTTGCCATACTCGGCATTCTCCACGCCGTCATAAGGCACACCCTGATCCTTATGCCCCCACAGATAGGCGATCCAGAAGTGCACAAAACCCCGCATAAAATAGGCCTCGCCAAGCGACCTGTTCCTGAGATCGGCAGAGATATTCTTTGCGCTCTGCAGACCCGCAATAGCCTCGTTGGCCTTCGTCAGGGTCCCATACAGGTCGTTCCAGGCCCCGGACATATATCCTTCGTGACCGGTACAAACGAAATTCTTGATATTCTCCCCATCCGCCTTCGGCCTGCCCACTATGAGATCGTCGCTGGCATTCTGCATCCAGAAGAGGTTCCGGCCCCAGGTGTTCTCGTAAGCCATGGACACATATAACCCGGCGATCCCCTTTTCTACGTTCGTTTCCCCATCCCACAGATTCGCAGTGGACGGATTTCCGTTCGGCTTCGTATCGACCCAGTTCTTCGAACACGAGGCGAACACGACAAGCATTAATATGATCGAATAAATCCTTTTCATAGTTTAATTTTTTTAGAGACTAAGTTTTACACCGGCTGAATACACCCTCGATACAGGGAACTGCCCGCCATCCAGACCACTGCCGCCCACCTCGGGGTCCATCCCGCTGTATTTGGTAAAGGTCAGCAGATTATCCCCGCTGATATATACCCGCAGACTGCTTTTCTTGATGAACTTCGGGAAGGTATATCCGATGATGACGCTCTTCACCCTCAGATAGCTTCCATCCTCGAGGTACCAGTCCGAGGCGGTCTGGAAATTGTTATTGGGATCGTTTGCCGAAATGATGGGAATATTGGATTTGGTATTCGTTGTAGACCACGCGTCGAGTATCTTGTCCCAGCGGTTATACCCCTGCTCCGCGCCATTGAGCGTAGACTCTTTAAAGGCATGGAACAGCTTCACACCGCTCACCCCCTGAAGGAACAGGCTCAGGTCAAAGCCATGATATCTCACATTGGCCGTGAACCCATAGGTGAACTTGGGAGCCGCGCTGCCCATATAGACCTTATCCGCATCCGTTATCTTCCCGTCCCTGTTCTGATCGACGAATTTCAGGTCACCCGGACGTGCGCCAGGCTGTATTTTCCCATTCGGACCGACATAATCGTCGACTTCCTTCTGGCTCTGAAAAATACCGGCCGTCTTTACCAGCCAGTAGGAATAATAGGGCTGACCCACAACGCTCTGGAAAGGAACCAGCGTACCCCTCCAGGCATCGCCGAACGTCCATACCGACTTGGGATTGCCATCGATATAGTCCACCCTGTTCTTCAGCGTCGCCATATTGCCGCCCACTTCGTAGTCTACTCTTCCGATCTTACCCCTCCAGCTACCCGAAAATTCAAAACCCGTATTCCGTATCTTTCCCTGATTGACCAGCGGCGCTCCGATACCCATGGTATTGGGCCAGTTGGTGAACTGCTGCTGGATAAGGTCATAGGTGAGCTTGTCGAAATAATCGAACGTAAAATTCAGCCGCTCTCCCAGCAGACTTATATCCGCCCCCAGGTCCTTCTGCTCGGATGTCTCCCAGGACAGGGAAGGAGTAACCGCGTTAGCCATATACAGAGCCGGAGAATAAGGACCGCCGTCGCCCACCTGATAAGAATTGTCCAGAGTCAGCGTCGGATAGCCGTAATAAAGCCCGATAGAGCCCAGGTTCCCGATCCTTCCCCAACTGGCCCTGATCTTCAGCAGATCCACCGGAGCGACATTGAAGAAAGGCTCAGAACTGATCTTCCACGCAGCCGTGACGCCAGGCAAACCCTTTCCGCGATAACCCGCAGCCAGTCGGCCCGCAATATCATACCGGTAACTGCTCGTCAGAAAATATCGGTCGGCCCAGCTATAGGACAAACGACCTACATAAGAGACGTTGCGGTCCTTCGTTTCATAGTCCGTAGGCTGCATACCGCTGAAGTCCGCGGCATTGACGAAGAACTGCGCCCAGGTCGCCTCGTTATCGAACGTCTTGCCCGCCGCAGTAAAGCCCATATGCCAGTCTTCCTGCGAGGTCGTGGACGCCATGACGCCCAGACTGTGCCGCCCGAAATGATGTTCGTAGTTCGCCGTATTTTCCCATATCCAGTAGTGCTCCCGGTCCGTCTTATAGGTCAGCGTATTCTGATTGTTGGGCTTTCCCGGCTCCGGACGCCTGGGTTCAAAATCCTTATACAGCCAGTTCGACGACCGGTAGGAGAACCGCGTCAGGAAAGAAAGTCCGGGCACTAAATTCGTCACCTTCAATTCCGATATCGACTGAATATCCGTTGTCTTATTATAGGGTTGGTTGCGTAGCAATGTAGCCACCGGATTGATCGCGTCACCGTGAATACCATTGTACGGAGATCCTATCGGACCTACACCACCGAAACTGCCATCATTATAGTAGACCGTAGCCGACCTGGGCATATAGATCGCCGAAAGGATCGTACCGCTATACCCGTTGTCAGTCGCGGTTCCCCGGTTATCGTTATTGTTGACGAACACGTCCTGCTTGAACTTCACGTGCGGGCTGAACACATAGTTGGCATTCATCCGCCCCGATATATTCTTGGCATAAGTATTCAGCAAAGTGCCTTCGTTGTCCTCATACCGTCCCTCGAACAACGTAGAGAACTTGTCCGTACCCGAATTGACGGCAATCGTATGCCGATGGGTCAGCCCCGTCCGGAATATCGAATGGATCCAGTCGGTCCTCGTCACCTGGTCATAGGGATTCTTGGTCGCATCCCAGCCATCCAGCGGCTGTTGCCCGGCATTCTTCGCAGCCAGGTTCGCCACCTGCGCGGTCTTGTCTGCCTCCAGCGACTGAGGAAGCCTCCACGCCGTCTTGGCGCCCGCAAACGCGGTATAGTCGACGCTGGGACTACCCTTCGTCGCCATCGCCTGACGGGTGGTTATCAGGATGACCCCGGCCGAACCGGAGAACGCACCATAGATCGCCGCCGAAGCCGCGTCCTTCAATACCGTTATCGACTGAACATCCGCCGGATTATAGGGCGCATTCGGCACCCCATCCACAACATAGAGCACGTTCTCAGTTCCCCTCGAACCCGTACCACGGATCGTCACCCTGGGAGTCTGATCGGGATGCCCCCCGTTGGATACAACCGTAACGCCGGCCACCTGACCCTGTATCATATTCTCGACATTCACCACAGGCCTTTCCTTTATCTGGTCCATATTCGGCACTTCCGACACCGCAGCAGAAAGATCCTTCTTTCGCACACTCCCGTACCCGATCACCACTACCCTGTCCAGACTCGTATTCTTGTTCTGCAGGATCACGCTCAGCGAGATACGGCCGTTCTCCTTCATTTCATACCCGGTCAGGGTATCGCTGGTATACCCGATATGGGTAATGATGAACTGATACCCGCCGCCAACGGGTACCCGGGTAAAACTAAAAATGCCCTTGTCATTGGTGGTAGTGCTCTGGTTGAATCCGTTAGCGCCATTCAGCAGCCGGACAACAGCGCTTTCCAGCCCTTCGCCACCCTCGTTCCGAACTATACCGGTCGCAGTGTTGGGGGTGCCTTGTGCCATCCCCCGCAAGGCAAGGGCTACTAATAATAGTCCCGTAAACAGTTTGTTCATAAGCCTTAATTTGATGTTTTGTATCAGGTTTTATAGAATAGACCAGCCCATCGGGCCCACGGGCCTCGTCAAAAAGATGAATATGTCGATTGCTTATTTCGCTTGTATAGAAAAGCTTTTCCCCGCCGTCTTTTTAAGCGTTAATTCATTGATCTCGCACAGCGTGCTCAGGAAAGACTCCACAGTCTCCTTCCCGCTGTCGAACACCCCCGTAAATTCCATATTCTGCAGATTCACCCCATCACACGAAATAGTAACGGAACATTCCTTCTGCAGTTGGTTGAATATATCTGCCAAAGATTCCTTTGTAAAAGACAACACTACCGGCTGAGGCCTGGCCGCAATTCCCGTCTTCGGATCCTCCTTCTTTACCTGCACCGTGAAATTGATGCTGTTCAGCAGCACCTGCTCACCTGGCTGCAAATACACATCGGAAAATGACCTTCCTCCTACAACCACCTTCCCACTATACAGCTGCACAGTCGTGACCGGCTTGCTCTTATCGCTGACGCGAAATACCGTTCCCAGCGCCGTCGTAACAATATTCCCCGCATGCACCGCAAAAGGCCTCGCCTTATCCTTCGCGACGGTAAAGATCCCCTCCCCCTCCAGATAAATATCCCGGCGATTATCGATAAAAGGGCTATTATAACTGATCTTACTCCTGCAGGACAGCTTCACCCGGCTCCCATCGGGGAGAATACAGGTTTGTGGTTTCAGCGTAGCATTCTCTATCGTCCTGAGCCCTCCGGCAGCCGCGGCAACCACCGGCGCAACAGCCGCGGCCGGCCTGACTTCACTGACTGCCACCTTCGACCTGTTCAACAGCCTGCTCGCCCCTACGACCACGATCAGCACCGCCGCAGCAGCCAATGCATACCGGATCATCCTCACCGGCGCCCTTTCCACCTTCCTTTCAACTCCATCAACCTTCGTTTCAACCCCATCAACCTTCGTTTCACCCACCTCCAACTTCCTTTCAACCCTCTCCGGCTTCCCCCCGATCATGCCAACCTTCCCCTCGATCACCTCCAGCATCTTCTCCCTCGGGGCGCCCTTCTTTACATCCTCCTCAAAACCCTCCCAACTGCCCTCGGTAAGATATTGAGCCAGCTTCTCCGGATACTCCCTGAAAAACTCCCTTACCAACTCCTCATCCTCCTCAGTACCCCCTCCGGAAAGAACCAGTTCAATTATTTGCTTTGAAATGCGCATATCTATTATTCGTTTGAAGATCCACTTACCCTTAGTCCCTTTAAAAAAATATTTTTCCCCGCAGAACCACCGGTTCCGCGCAGGTCACCCCTCCCAACGCGCAGGTCTCCCGTCCCGTCGCAGACCACCCCTCCCAAAATTAAAAAAATAGGAAAATACTCTTCCTTAGATACTTCAGCGCCTTCGAGATATGAGTTTCGATCGTCTTTGGAGATATAGACAATTGAGCGCTGATCTCATTATGCGAAAGATTATTGAACCGACTCAGCTTGAACACCTGCTGACACTGCTCCGGCAACTCCTCGATGGCCGTCAGCACCGTACCCAGGTCCTCCTTATATATGAACCGCTCGTCCTCCAGCACCTCCGACACAAAAACATCCGACAATTCCCGCGTACTCCTGATCTTCTCCTTTCGGAGCAGATCTACCAGGATGCTCCTCGCAATACGGAACAACTGCGTAGAAATGGTATACTGCTCGGAAAGCCCTTCCCTCTTCTCCCACAGCCGGATAAAACTCAGCTGGACCGTTTCTTCAGAATAATAGACAGAGCCGGTATATCTGTATATATACTGGTAAAGTTTTAAATGATACTGCTCGAAAACTTTATAAAAAGCCTCCTTATTACCTTCTTTTATGTCTTTGATTTGTATGAGCACAGCTTGCGTTATGGGGCTCAAAGGTCTTAGTTAGTTTTGAAAACAGATGTCAATATAAGATTATTTTACTATTAATAACTCAATTGTTCCTGCCCGTCGCATAAGCAACCGATTTCATTTTACCTGCTGTCCAGGCATTTCATAAAAGCGATGATATCACTACGCTCCTGCCCGCTAAGCCCCAGGCTGTCAAAAGGCAGGGTCTGATTCGGTATCCTGATCCCGAGTCCGGCCCCCCCTCCTTTATTATAAAAGTCCATCACTTCATCCAGCGTCACAAATACGCCGTTGTGCATATAAGGCGCCGTCCGCGCCACATTCCTCACCGACGGCGTCTTAAAGGCATGCCGGAAAGATTCATTCGGAACAATGGAGAACCTCCCCAAATCACCATCGATCGCTTTATCGCCGGCCGCCGCCGGAACCCCGATCACCTCGACCTCCGTCTTCACGAACCGCGGCGGGAAATTCCCGTTGATACCGGTCCTCCCCTCCCGCGGGAATGCCGCCGCAAACAGCCGGCGATACATCGTATCCCGCCACAGCCGCTGCACAGACAGCCTCATGGAACCATGCATTTCCACCGCATTCTGGACCACCGTCACCGACTGGTCTTCCAGCGTCCCTACCCGCATATCATAGAACAGCGAAGGCTGCAGCGCCGCATTGATCAGCGTGGGCGTATTCCTCGCCAGCAGAGCCTTGCTACCAAGGTTCGTATTCTTCACCAGTCCGTCCGTAAACGCCTTCCCCGGCTGATGACAGGATTGACAACTCCTCGTCCCGTCCCCCGAAAGTACCGGGTCCGAGAACAGTATCTTCCCAAGCGCGACCTTCTCCGGCGAAACAAAGGAAGCCTGGTCCGGCACATATGCATTGACGTTAAACGCCACCGTATCGAACAACGTCTTTGCGTCCTGGTTCAACAACCGGTTATACCGGATCATGCTGATCCCCAGACTCCCGACCATATTCGTGATTCCCGCAGTAACAGGATTTGCATACCCCTTGATAAATTCAGCCCGGTCAAAGGCATTGAACGCCGCATGGCTGTCCAAATAGCGGACTGCCGCATCGATATCCTTCTCTCCGCCGTAATAACCCAGCACTTTTTTTATACTCTCCAGACTCGCCGCACTCTCTTCCATGCTCTTAAGAGTTAGCGGATTGTCAAAACCCGTGATCCCCAGCGTCTCTATCCGAAACACCTCCAGCTTGGTCGCGTCGAAAACCTGCCAGTCGAGAATATCGATATTGGCGAAATGCATCTTATACCTGTCGCAGGCCCGCTGCAACAACTCCAGCTGCCGCACCAGTTCCGCCCGATTTGCCGTATCGAAAGAAGGGAACAAGAGGCCCTCGATCACCTGCAGCCCGCCCGGATCGATCACCACACCCGAAAGCTCCACTTCCTGCACCGGCGGTCCATTCACCGTCCTTGTCGCAGCAGGTTCGAAATATTCCGCCGCCCACTCGAACCGCAACCCGCTTTTCGGGTTTTACCTTTTGTTCCGTGCAGGAAAAAAAGACATACCCGACCAACAACAGCAGGCCGATACTACCGGCCGTGGCCGTTGCCCTGATCCTGAAAGTCAAATGCATTCTGAAGTGGATTGGCATTTCTGTCGCGCGAAGACAGGGGGCTCAACCCCCACCGGGCTCCCGCCACAAATCCTCATTTTCCTACAAACCGTATCCGATATTCCTGTATCATCGCGGGCTTCTCCGGGGTCAGCGTC
>Ga0068853_100004775_pt1 | contig 10535 bp, 5 predicted proteins | sample KBSCornC32_FD_65655 | JGI IMG/M metagenome (GOLD analysis project Ga0068853, IMG submission 65655) | Corn rhizosphere microbial communities from Kellogg Biological Station, Michigan, USA - KBS Corn C3-2 | ecosystem: Host-associated > Plants > Roots > Rhizosphere > Soil ... | reverse complement strand
TTATGTTGGTGAAAAGGGGTAAGACAGGAAGAAAAGAAAACAGCGGACGCACCTTTCCATGTGTAAAAAGCGGAAGTATAAGGGCTTCTTCCGTGTTTCATAAGCGCTAAATTATTTTTTAAAGGTCTTATGGGATCTCACTACGTTCGATCTCATACCGATAGCTTTTGGCAAAAGGTAATTATAATTTACAACTTTTGGGAACCGTCGGTAAAAGTCAGTCATTTTTTACAGGTTTTCTGTCCCGATGCCGGATAATTTTATAGAAAACCTGGTATATGAAGATCTATTTATTCCTCCTTTCGTTCTATGTCGGCTGTTCTGTGATTGCCCATGGGCAAATGGCCATCCCGGCCGGCTTTTCACGGGGGCTGACACCTGCCCGTGGCCATTACAAGGTACTGGCGTCTATGAGCCCCAAGCCGGGATATGCCAGTCGGGGATTGGACAGTATTAAGTTTCCCTTTGATAAAGCAATGGCAGCGGAAGTGCTAAGCCTGAAACCGGTCTATTTGCGGACTGTTTCGCTGGATGACTTTCAGTTGCCTGCGCCGCCGGCCAACAGCTCTGAACAGACCCGTGCCGAACTGGACTATCTGCTGGCCCTGCAGAATAGCCGCACCCCTGAAGATGTGAGGGCGAGTCTATATATGTCAAATGTCCATGAGAGCCCCGCTGATGTCGGGCGGAAGATCGGCTATTGGCCTGGTCCCCAAAACCTTCCGGTCACAGACTCATTGTTCGCCAGTGTATCCCGCGACGCGGACTATTTCCTCTGGTCCATAAAATTCAAATATTGCCGTCCCAGGCCTTATATGCTGGATCCCAGAATACGTGATCTGGAGGAATCACGGGCGGCCTCCTACCCCAGCGGTCATGTCACGTATGCTTATATCCATGCCTATATTTACCAGGAGCTGGCTCCCGAGTTCACCGATCTTTTTATTCAAAAAGCATACGCAATGGCACATGCGCGGGAGATCATCGGGGTGCACTATCCCAGCGATTCAGAAGTTTCGCGAATTTTTGCGAGGAAGTTTGTCAACCTTCTCTTTCAGAACGAGCAATTCCTGCGTGACTTTGAGAATGCAAGGAAAGAATGGGGGGAGAAAAGATACCGGTAAGCGAGCCGGCCGCCGGTCAATCCGCCCTCAAACTTGTGACGGGATTCATCAGCGCCGCCCTCACCGACTGGTAACCGACCGTCAGCGCGGCGATCAGGAGAGCGCCGAGTCCGGTCAGGAGGAACACGCCGATCCCGATACTGGTCCGATAGTCGTAGCCCTGCAGCCACCGTGAGGCAAGAATATACGCCAGAGGCGAGGCGATCAGATAGCTGACCGAGACCAAAAGGACAAAATCCTTCGACAGCAGCAGCAGCAGCTGGGACACCGACGCCCCGAGGACTTTCCGGATACCGATCTCCCTCGTCCGCTGTTCGGCCATATAGGCCGCCAGCCCGAATAGCCCCAGACAGGAAATAAAGATCGCAAGCGCCGAAAAAACGGCCGCCAGCTTACCGATCAGCGTTTCCAGCGAAAACAGCGTGGAGTAGTTGTCGTCCATGAACTGATAGTTGAACGATCCGTCCGAGTTGTTCTTGCGGAAGATGGGTTCCAGTCTGGACAGGGCGACGTGCGTATTTACGCGTGGGGCCAGGCGAAACATGAATACGAACGTCGCGTCGGGTTGAAAGACATACAACTGAGGCTCGGGCGCGCTAAAGGGATTGTCCGTAAGTATGTCTTTCACGACGCCGACTATGCGCAGCCGCTGGGGGCTGTTGGACACATGCCAGCGGATCGACTGACCCAGCGGCTGCTTCAGCCGCATTCGCCGCACGGCCGACTCGTTGAGTATAACGTCAAGGCTGTCTTCGCCGAAATTGCCCGTAAAATTCCTGCCCGCGACCAGCGGCATTCCCAGTGTCCTGAAATAGTCGGTGTCGGCCACGGCGTTGTATGCCAGAGTGAGTCCTTCATTGGGCAGCCGGCCCGGCCATTCCTCAATGGTGTTGCGGGAGGCGATGTATGTCGCGGTGACCGTCGATCTGGTCATGCTGGTGACCATGCCGGTGGCGAGCAATTCTCTTTTTATGACGGGGTAGTCCGAGATCGCAGCCGTTGCCAGCAGGCGGTTGGAGTCATAGCCGCGCGGCCGGTTGCGTGCGTATTCTATCTGCTGGTAGACGACGACCGTGCCGATGATCAGGGCGATACTACAGGTGAACTGCAGGACCACCAGTGCCTTTCGTCCCCGCGTAGCCGAAGGACCCGTGGTCACAACGCCTTTAAGGACTTTCACCGGTTGAAAAGAAGAAAGATAAAAAGCCGGCCGGCTGCCCGCAAGGAGACCGGTGACAAGGATATAGCCGGCGAACACGAGCCAAAAGACGGGGCTCCCGTAAGGGACCGATATCTGAGTCCCGATAAGGGCATTAAAGCCCGGCAGTATTACCTGCACGATCGCCAGCGCAAGTATCGCGCTGACCGATGCGATGACCGCCGCCTCCGTCAGGAACTGGACGATCAGCCCTTTGCGCGAGGACCCGATCACCTTTCTTATACCGACCTCGCGTGCTCTTTTCTCGCTGCGGGCGGTACTCAGATTCATAAAATTGATACACGCGATCAGCAGCACGAGCAGGCCGATAATGCTGAACAGCCGGACATATTCTATGATGCCGCCGGAAGGATAGCCGTCTTTAAAGTCCGTATACAAATGCCAGTCTGCCATGGGCTGCATCGTCACCTGCCGCTGGAAGGCCGGCCATGAGTCGGGAGAATATTTTTTTACCAGCATCCTCATCTTCGGTTCTACCTGGTCGTAGTTGATGCCCGGCCGAAGAGAGGCGAACAGATCAAAAAAACAGTCATCCCAGTTGGTGACCGCCGCCTTTACCCAGCCCCCACCTGCGACAAACGCGCTGAAGGGTCTGAGAAAACCGAACTGCATGGTCGAGTTTTTGGGGACGTCCTTCATGACGGCTGTTACATGACACTTCTCACCGTATATGTCGACGACGCGGCCTACAACATCCCTGGTACCAAAGACGGCGATCGCAGTGGATTCGGTGACCACAACGGAGGATATATCTTTCAGCGCGGTCTCCGCCTTTCCGCTGAGGAGGGGATACCTGAACAGTTGCAGGAACTCGTCCCCCGCAAGGAAGCCGTTAATATTTAAGCGTTTGTTTCCGACAGTAAACATGGATGCGACCGGTCCAAACTTCGGGACCGAATATTCGATCTCCGGGATGTCGTTCTTCAGCGCTACTGCCAGGGGCAGACAGACATGGACGGTGCTGCGTATGGCGCCGTTGTCACTATACCGGAAGCGTACCTGGTAGGCCTGCTGGTAGCCGGGGAGAAATTTGTCGTAGCTGGTCTGGTCCCGGACCCAAAGGCCGATGAGCAGGGCCACCGCCATGCCCGCGGCGAGACCGAGGATGTTGAGGACGCTGTAAACTTTATTCCGTATGAGGTTCCGCCAGGCGGTGGTAAAATAGGTGGTGAACATATTTGTCGGTTCGCTTTGAAGCAGGTCCCGCCAATAAAATGCCGGTTTAGTTATTATTTATAGATCAATGATTTATGCCAGACGAGGTAGAGGCTCCTGTCCGCCGGCGATACACCCGCTGTACGGTCCGATGCTCAGTTGAGTAACTCCAGGATACCCCTGTGATCCCTCTTCTTCGCCCATTCGAGCGGCCGGGCCCAGCGCCGGTCCCTGGGCCGGTCAGGGTCTGCGCCGTGGGCGAGCAGCCATTTGACCATTTCCTTCTGGCCGTGGCGGGCGGCCCATCCCAGCGGCGTGGAGGCCCACTGCGATTCGATGGGATTGATATCGGCCCCATATTCGAGGCAGGCGGCGGCAATTTCTATCTCGCCTTTGGCGGCGCACCGGTGAAGACAGGTAATGCCCAGCCAGTTGCGGAGGCCGGGGTCGAAGCCGCGCTGGAAGAGCCATCGCGCCTGCTCCGCCGATTGAAAGCCGACGCCGGCCCACCAGGCCGCCTTGTCCTGCCGCAGGTGCCGAAAGACGTCGGGCTGGTACTTTAGTATCAGTTCCAGCTGGTCGCGGAGATCCTGCTCGATGATCCGTCCGAGCCAGGGGGAAAGGTCTGCTGAAGGGTCGGCCGCCAGCATCCCGCGCAGGCGATCCTCCGACGCCTCATAAGCGAGGATGTCTGTCTCGCGATGCTGCGCGTGTGCCGCGACCAGGTCGATGATCTCCTGCGGCGCGTTGACGTGCCGGGCCATGTGGAGGCAGTCTCCTGACGACTCGACCATCGCGTTGGCGTCGGCGCCCCGGTCCAGCAGCAGGCGGACGATATCCCATTGCCGTGCGCCGATGGCAGCGTGAAGGGAGCCGCCCATCGGTGCGATACCCGGTTCGGGTTCGTTGGGGTTGGCGCCCCTGTCGAGCAGCAGCCTGACTACCTCGATATGTCCGGCCGCCGCGGCATTCCGAAGGGGCAGGCCGCTGTAGTAGCCGACATAGTCCGGAAGTTTGTTGACGAGTGTCGGATAGAGGTCCAGCAGCTCGCGTACGCGTTCGTAGTAGCCGATCTTTGCCGCGACGCTGATATCGCATTCGGCCCCGCGGCCCATCAGGTAGCCGATGACCACCTGGTGCGTTCGGAGTCCGGTCGGCGGGAGGTCGCGGTACCAGCTGCGGTAGTCGTAGTCGCCGTTGGTGAGGTCTATCGGCCGGGCGCCGTCGGGTCGCTGTGCGTCGATGTCCGCGCCCATGCTCAGCAGATAGTTGATGACACTGATCTGCCGGGTCAGCGAGGCCCAGTGTATGGGCTGGTTGCCGAAATCATCGGCGGCGCTGACGAGACCAGGGTGTGTCCCAATGATCTCCCTGACCAGGGGCAGGTCGAAATTCTTTATCGCGGCGGCGATCGCGTTGCCTTCCGGGCGTATCTGGTACCGCCCGGCAATCAGCCGTTCGAGCATCTCCAGCAGGTCCCAGTACTCGCGGTCACGAGCCATCGTCACCAGCGAGTCGCCGATAAGGTTCACCGGGTTGACGCCCTCCGAAAGCAGATACTCCACGACCGCCCGCTGGTTCTCCCGGACGGCGAATCTAATGGGCGTAAAGTACTGGTACTCGCATCGCAGCAGGCGCCGGTCCTGAGCGACCAGTCTTCTTACCGTCAGGAGGTCGCCCGTGGCGCAGGCCACGATCATCGCCCAGACGTCCACGCCCCGGCCTCCGGACCAGGGAAGCCAATCGGTGCTCTGCAGCTCGGCCGGCTGAAACATTCCTTGCGGTATCATACTTTAAGTTAGCCCTTTGCCCGTCCATCAACAAGTTAAATTTTGGGTAGTATACGGCAAGAATGAGGAATCCTGCAGTCACAGGTATAGCCTACATTTATCGCGGCGGCCCATTTCGGGTCCGCGCCAAAACTCTACTACACATGATGGCCAGGATCTGTCTGCTATTCATAGTCCTTATTGCGCCCTTTACGGTCCAGGTCCAGGCCCAGATCAGCTGGAATAAGGACGGCAATTCCTACACCACCGTCGAGAATGGGGCCATCGTCGAAGTGACCCTTCCGGCGATGACGAAGACGACGCTCGTGAGCGCGGAGCAGCTCGCTCCTCTCGGGATGCAGGCGCATGAGCGCACCGCGGGCTCCCGTCGCGGCGGTGGTGATCTGGAATATGCGTTTTCGGGCGACCATAGCCGCCTGCTGTTGCTTGCGAAGCCGGTTCGCGAGTATCACAACACGTATCATTCCGCATGGGTGTTCGACCGGAAGACAAACGCCCTGCTGCCTGTCGCGCGGGAGCGTATCCTCAATGCTAAGATCTCCCCCGACGGGACGAAAGTGGCATATGTCCTTAACAACAATATCTACAGCGTGGAGATCGGCAATTCGGTGGGAGCGCCCGTTGCGCTGACTACCGACGGCAACGACAAGTTGCTCAATGGCTGGTTCGACTATGCCTATAGTGAGGAGCTATACTGCGTCGACGGTTTCCGCTGGAGTCCGGACAGTAAGAGCATCGCGTACTGGCAGAACGATATCTCGCACGTGGGCACGTTCTACATGATCAATAACACGGACAGCATCTATCCGAAGATCATCGCGATACCGTTCTCAAAGGTCGGGGAGCCGATAGCCCAGGCGCGTATCGGAGTGGTCAGCCTTGCCACGCGGACGACGAAATGGATGAATATCGACGGCGATCCTTCCAGCCACTATCTGGCGCGGATGGAGTGGACGCCCGACGGCGCCCGGGTCATCACCCAGCAGCTGAACCGCGCGCAGAATAACAGCAAGCTGGTCCTCTCGGATCCTGCCAGCGGCGAGAGCAAGGTTATCTATAACGAATCCGACGACGCGTGGATCGACCTGAAGGCCTTCTGGTCGCACGCCGGGGGAAATGACTGGGACTGGATCGAAGGCGGGAAGGCCTTTTTGTGGGTAAGTGAAAAGGACGGCTGGCGCCATATCTATCGCGTGGGGCTCGACGGCCAGGAGACGCTGCTGACGAAGGGCAATTTCGACGTGACGAGTGTCAGTGGCTGCGATGAGGTTAAGGGGTATCTTTATTTTGGGGCTTCGCCGGAGAATGCGACGCAGCGGTATTTGTACCGGGCTTCACTGTCAAAAACGGCTGCTCCTGTCCGCGTCACACCGGACCTCGCGGGGACGCATGGCTATATTTTGTCTCCCAACGGGCGCTGGGCGCAGCATTCTTTTTCCAGCCATTTGTATATGCCGGCTACCGAATGGGTGAGTCTCCCTGATCATAAGGCGCTAAACGCTGCGGAAAGCATCGCCTCCCATCTTACTCCCACGCCGCAGGGCAGGCAGACGAAGTTCTTTACCATCACTACGGCTGACGGCGTTACGATGGACGCCTGGATGATCAAACCTTTGAATTTCGACAGTACAAAGAAATATCCTGTTATATTCTACACCTACTCGGAACCGGTAGGCGCCACTGTTAGCGACGTCGCCACGCCGGGACGGGCCGGCTTTTTCAACGTCGACGACGGCTATATCTTTATGTCGGTGGAGGGTCGCGGGGCGCAGACGCCGAAGGGCCGCGCGTGGCGCAAGTCGATCTATAAGAATGTCGGATGGATCAACGTCAACGACCAGGCGGCGGCATGCCGGGAGGTGTTGAAATGGCCGTTCATCGACGCCTCGCGGGTGGCGGTGTTCGGCAGCAGCGGCGGTGGGAGTACGACGCAGAATCTGCTGTTCCGCTACCCCGAATTGTATAAGGTGGGGCTGGCGAGTGCGGGGGTTCCGAACCAGCTGATCTATAACACGATCTACGAGGAACGTTTCATGGGCGTGTTGCCGGAGAACCGCGACGCGTATATCAAATGTAACCCGCTGACCTATGCGAAGAATCTGCAGGGTCATTTGCTGATCATGCACGGGACGGGGGACCACAACGTGAACTATCAGGGAGAGGAGATGTTGTTGAACGAGTTGATCAAATACAACCGTCAGTTTCAGTTTATGCCTTATCCGAACAGGACGCACGGGATCACGGAGGGTGAGGGAACGATCCTGCACAAGACGACGCTGATGGCGAATTTTTTGAAGCAGTGGTGTCCCGCCGGTGGGCGGTAGGTTTGGATCGGGTTGCGGGCTGCATTGGGAAATCGGGCGACCGCTGTGAGGGCGACCGCTGGGAACCGTACAATCCCTGTATCGAAACCGGACATCGGAGCGGCCACAAACACTATATAAACGACTAACCCTCAATATCTTAATAACCCGGCACCATCTTCGCCTGATTTGAACCAAATCGCCGAAAGATATGCTCCTCAACTATTTCCGTGTCGCCATACGCCATCTCAGAAAGAACCGGGGTTCTACCATCATCAATATCGCCGGTCTGTCGACGGGCATGGCCATCGCCCTGATCATCGGTCTTTGGATCAACGACGAGTTGAGTTATAACCACTATTTTCCCAACCACGGCCGGATCGCACAGGCCATGATCACGCAGACCAGTAAGGAAGACGCGTATACAGGGCCGACCGTTACGATGCCGATGGGTAAGGCCTTTCGCGAGAGCTACAAGGATCTTTTCAGCAGCGTCGCCCTGACCCACTACAACGGCGATCATCTTTTTGGTTATGGAGACAAACACCTCAACGGTCTGGCCTTTTGGGCCGAATACCAGTTCTCCGAGATGTTCAGGCCAAAGATGCTGAGGGGTAATATTGCTTCGACCAAAGATCCGAGCACGACACTAATTTCTCAATCTCTTGCAACGGCCCTTTTTGGCAATGACGACCCCGTCGGTAAAACGGTCCGCTACGACGACCGCATCGATTTCAAGGTCGGAGGGGTCTATGAAGACTTTCCCCGGAATACGACCTTCCCGAACCCGGCGGCCATTCTGCCCTGGGGCAATCAGGAGAACGCGTATCACGCCAACAATACCAACTGGCAGGATCATAACGGAAGCGTATACGTGACGCTTGCCAATAACGTCACCGCCGGGCAGGCATCGGCCCGCATCAGGGATCTTCCTTCGCCCTATACCAAAGGCTGGAAGGAGACGGCTCTCGTCTACCCCATCGACAAACTGCATCTTTACGATAAGTTCGAGAACGGCGTACCGGCCGGCGGGCGGATAGAGTTCGTATGGCTGTTCGGTATCATCGGCGGCTTTGTCCTGCTGCTGGCCTGTATCAATTTTATGAACCTCTCGACGGCCCGCAGCGAGAAGCGCGCGCGCGAAGTCGGTATCCGGAAGACGCTGGGCTCGCTGCATCAGCAACTCATCTTCCAATTCCTGACCGAGTCGGTGCTCATGGCCGTGGTGGCTTTCGTTCTCTCGCTCGCTATCGCCGAGGCCGCGCTGCCTTTTTTCAACCAGGTCGCAAATAAAAAAATGTCGATCCCCTGGGGCAATGGCGTATACTGGGCGATCGCTGCGGCCTTTACGCTCGGGACGGGTCTTCTGGCCGGCAGCTATCCCGCCTTTTACCTGTCGCATTTCGATCCGGTAAAGGTGCTGAAGGGCGGGTTCAGGGTCGGCAGGTTCGCGGGGCTGCCGAGACAGGTATTGGTCACACTCCAGTTCAGCGTCTCGCTGACGCTGATCATCGGGACGGTCATCGTGTTCAGGCAGATACAGTACGCTCGCGACCAACCCGTCGGCTACGACAGGTACGGCCTCGTCACCGTTGGCATCAACACGCCCGATCTTTATAAACACTACGACGCGCTGCGGGAGGAATTACTGCAAAAAGGCCTCGTCTCGAATATCGCGACCTCTTCCTTCTCCCAGTCCTATTTCTGGAACGGCAATGAAGTGGAGTGGAGGGGCAAACGGCCCGACCAGGCGGCGATCTTTTTCCGCAACGTCAACGTCTCGCGAGACTACGGCAGGACCGTCGGTTGGAATATGACGCGGGGCAGGGATTTCAGCAGGGCCTTTGCGACCGACTCCAGCTCGGCGCTGGTCAACGAAGCCGGGGCCAGGGCAATGGGCTTTGCCAACCCTGTCGGCGAGACCGTGAAGTTCTTCGGAAAAAACTATACCGTTGTCGGTGTCGTCGGGGATATGATCACCAATTCTCCCTATGAGAACATACCGCCCGCCATCTTCCTTGGTGACGGCGACCAGCATGTCATTACCATGCGGCTGAAGGCCGGTCAGCCGGCGCATACGCTGTTAGCGGGTATCGGAGAGGTGTTCCGGAAATATAATCCCAACAGTCCTTTTCTCTATAATTTCATCGACGAGGCCTATGACCAAAAGTTCGCCGATGAGGAGCGGATCGGCAGGCTGGCAGCCGTATTTACGTCGCTGGCCATCTTCATCTCCTGTCTCGGTCTGTTCGGTCTGGCGTCTTTCGTGGCGGAGCAGCGCACGAGGGAGCTCGGCGTCCGGAAGGTGCTTGGCGCCGGGGTCGTTACGCTCTGGGGGCTGTTGTCGAAGGATTTCTGCAAACTGGTCGTCATCTCCTTCTTTATCTCGATGCCGATCGGTTATCTGCTGATGAATAAATGGCTGGAGAACTACCATCACCATACGACTGCGCCGTGGTGGATCTTTGCAGCGGCCGGTGCGGGAACGCTGCTGGTCACGCTGCTGACGGTCAGCTATCAGTCGCTGAAGGCGGCGATGATGAGTCCGGTGAAGAGTCTCCGGTCGGAGTGATACTTAGTCGTTCCTGTACACCACCCCTTCCTTCATCACAAATTTGACCTGCCCCATGGCGTGGATATCCTTTATCGGGTCGCCGTCGACGGCGATGATGTCCGCGAGTTTGCCCGGTTCGAGGGAGCCCAGTTTGTCGCTGACTCCGAGGAGCTCGGCGGAGTTGGCGGTAGCGCAGCGCAAGGCTTCCATGGGCGGCATGCCGGCTTCGGTCATGTAGACGAATTCCATCCAGTTCTTGCCGTGTGCATAGACTCCGGCGTCGGTGCCGAAGGCGATCTTCACGCCGGCCTTGTAGGCTTTTGCGAAGGTCGCCTGAATTTTGGTGCCGATAGCAAGGGCCTTACCTGCAATGATGGGGGGAAAGTAACC
>Ga0068853_100004774_pt1 | contig 10536 bp, 5 predicted proteins | sample KBSCornC32_FD_65655 | JGI IMG/M metagenome (GOLD analysis project Ga0068853, IMG submission 65655) | Corn rhizosphere microbial communities from Kellogg Biological Station, Michigan, USA - KBS Corn C3-2 | ecosystem: Host-associated > Plants > Roots > Rhizosphere > Soil ... | reverse complement strand
TGGTAGAAATCCGTGGCTAATCCGTCCCGCTTTGACAGAAACGCAATGTCCCCGTAGAAGCACGCATTAGATATTTCCTCTGTGGCCTCTGTGTCTCTGTGGTTCCTCCCCGTCGTTCGTAGAACACGATTTGAACCACAGAGGCACAGAGAGCACAGAGGATCCGTGATAACCTGGTGATCGAAGTCGTCTTCCCGGCAGAAGGTCAAGCGATTGAATTCCGAATCGAACATATCTTCGAGTAAACCGGGGGCGATTGTTCCCGACGTGCTGAGCCGGCTCCGCAGCCGGATCAGGCGGTACGTGCTGCTCGAGGGCTCGGCGCTCGTGCTCGTCGTGTTGGGTTGCGCGTTCTGGATTTCCCTGGGGGTCGACTACTGGCTCGAGCCGGCCGTCGGCGTGCGGCAGGCGCTGCTCTTGATCGTGCTGGCCGCCGTTGCTGCGGCATTTGCCTGGTATCTGCTGTTGCGCCTCGTCCGGCAGTTTCGCACGCGGGCCCTGGCGCTGGTGCTCGAACGGCGGTTTCCCGAGTTGAACGACCGCCTGATCACCGCCGTCGAACTGGCGGAAAGCACGCGGCGGCCCGGCGGACTGACCGCCGCCATGTTTCAGCGCACCGCCCGCGAGGCGGCCGAGCTCGTCCAGCGGCTCGAGCTGCGCGAAGTCTTCAACGTGCGGCCCCTGGCGCGGGCGACGGGCCTGGCGGGTTTGCTGGTCATTTCGGTCGCAGCCTTCGGCCTGGCCGCGAGTGACGTGTTTGCCACCTGGTTTCATCGCAGTGTGCTCTTCACCGGCGAGCTCTACCGCCGCGAGACCGAGTTGCACATCTTCGTGCTGGCCGAGCCGGGCGAGCGGCGGGCCGAATTCGAGAACGGCATTTACAAGCACCCTCGCGGAGGCGACCTGACATTCGTGGCCGAAGTGCCCGCAGAAAAAAAGGTGCCCGATAAGGTAAAGTTCAGCTTTCGCAACGTCGAATCGCGCGGCGGCACGAGCGACTTCATGACGAAAATCGGCCAGCGCCAATTTCGGCAGAAACTTGCCGGGCTGCATCAGAGCATCGACCTGTCTGTGCGCGGAGGAGATTTCTCAACCCGCACTCCCTTGCGCGTCGAAGTCGTCGAACCTCCCCAAATTGAACGCATTTCGCTCGACTCGCTGTACCCGGAATACACTGGCCTCAATCGGCTCGACGAACATTCGCACGCACGTCGCCGGCAGCCGGTCCCCGTTTTGGGAGCTCAAGTATCGCTTCCCGCCGGGACCGATTTTCTTTTGGAAGCCCGGTCGAACAAACCGCTGCGGCGTTTCCGCATTCAGACCGACCGGATCGAAATCGCGGCCGAGCGCGGCGCCGCACAGGCTTCGGTCTCGACGGCGGCCAGTGCCGAGAAGGCGCTCTCCACGCGAATGCTGGCGACCCCCGAGCCGCTGTTGTCGGACGACGGCCGGACGATCGCGGTTCCGTACGTGCTCGCGGTGACGCCAGAGCCCGAGCTGGTTTCGGCCGCAGGAGTCGCGCATATTCCGTTCCGACTGCAACCCGACGCCGTGCTGCGGGTCACCCTCTTTGACGAAGACGGAATCGAGAGCAGCGAGCCGATCCGCCTGGCAATCAACTCCATTGCCGACAAACCCCCGCTCGTCGAGACGCGGCTGAAGGGGATCGGTAATTCAATCACACGGCAGGCGACGATTCCCGTCGTGGGCGAATCCGCCGACCCGCAGGACGCGTCGAAGGTCTATGGCGTGACCGACGATTACGGCATCGCCGACGCGCACTTCGAATATAAGGTCGAGACCGCCAAACCCGAAGCCCCGTCCACTGAGGCCGCCAAGGGCGACCCCAAAGGCGACTCCGCGGCAAAGTTCCAGGTTGTGCCCTTCACGAATAATCCGCAAGGAGGAAAACAGTTCGCCGTCGATGAGAAGTTCAAGGTGCTCCCCCTCGATCTGGGAATCGGCCAGCGATTCACCTTGAAAGTCGTGGCTGTCGACGCCGACAACCTGACCGGTCCGCATATTTCATCCGGAACGCCGCACAGCTTTCAGGTTGTTTCCGACGACGAGCTGCTGGCCCTCGTGGCGGTCAAAGAGCTCAATATCCGCCGCCGGTTCGAGCAGATCCTGGATGAGGTCAAAAACACGCGCAAAGACCTGTTGTTGTTCCGCAGCCGGCTCGACGAAGCGCGAAACATGCGCAGCGACCCCAAAGTAGAAGTTCGCCAGCAGTTGGCGGCCCTGGACATGGCGACGGTGACGTTGGTCGAACGGTCCATCAACGGCATCCGCAAAAATGCCAATGAAACACAGTCAATCGAGCAGGAATTCGGCGATATTCGCGACGAACTCGAAAACAATGCCGTGCCCGACGTCAAGCCCATGCTGGAGCGGATCGACGAAGGGATCATTATTCCTCTACATTCCATCAATACCCTTGATTATAATCATATTGATGATTCGCTGGTTCTGTTGAGAAAGGTGCTGGAAGAGGCAGTCCAGGAGATCAGGGCCGACCCGTTCGCCCGTTTCGACGAATCGGCCGACCTGCTCAATCTGACGATCGAGCGCCTGGAGGCCGTGCTGGCACAAATGCTCAAACTGGAAACAGTGAACGAAGCGTTGCAGATGCTGCGGGACATTATCAAAGCGCAGGAAGAGCTTCAGGAAAAGACGCGGCTGGAACGGAAGAAGAAGCTGATTGAGGGACTGCAGTGAGATGACGAAGCACGAATGACGAATGTCTAAGGAAATCCGAAATCCCAATTCCCAGAGTTAGTTTCGGAGAGCGTTCAATGTTGATTCGACGCTTGACGGCGGCGGGGCTGTTTCTGGCGCTCTGTTCGTTTTCGCTGGCGGCGGTCGCCGCTGAGCCTGCCGGCTCGGAGACCGACAAGGCGAAGGCTGCTGATCCCGCTGCCCCGGCCGATGCCAAACCGGCGGCCGACCAGGCCCGCGAGGAGCCGCTGTCGTCAGGGCAGGAAGTCATCTCCCGCAGATATAAGCGCTTTGAAGATACTCTCCGCAAGATTGCCGAGTCACTGCGCAAGACCGATCCCGATCGGTCCGACCTCTTGCTGCGGGCCATCGGCCAGGGCAACGCCGATCGCATCTCGCAGCAGATGATCGACATCGTGCAGTTGCTGCGAGACAACAAGCAACTGGGAGACGCCATCGAGCGGCAGGGTGACCTGGTCACGCAACTGCACTCGCTGCTTGACCTCCTATTGAGCGAAGACCGTCAGAAAGAGATCAAAGAAGAACAGGCCCGCATCAAGAAATACATCGAAGAAGTGAACAAGGCAATCGCCAAAGAAAAGGCCAACCGCGCCGATAACGAACGGGGCGCTCCTCTGGACGAAGTCGCCGGCCAGCAGAAAAAAATTGCCGAGCAGGTGCAGTCTCTCGGCAAGCAGATGGCCAAAGACGATGCCGCCAAACAATCGAAGTCGCAGGCGAAATCCCAGGGGAAGCGTTCTGACGGCAAGTCTCAGGACGGAAAGCCCGGAGAAGGCCAGTCCGGCGACGACGCGAAACCTGGAGATGCCGATAAATCTGCGGACGGAAAATCAGGTGACGAGAAACCGGCTGATGGCAAATCCCAGGACGGCAAATCCCAAGACGGTAAATCCCAAGACGGTAAATCCCAAGACGGTAAATCCCAAGACGGTAAATCCCAAGACGGTAAATCCCAAGACGGTAAATCCCAAGACGGCAAATCCCAGGACGGCAAATCCCAGGACGGTAAATCCCAGGACGGAAAATCCCAGGACGGTAAATCTCAGGACGGTAAATCTCAGGACGGTAAATCTCAGGACGGTAAATCTCAAGACGGTAAATCTCAGGACGGTAAGTCTCAGGACGGGAAATCCCAGGACGGGAAATCTCAGGATGGCAAGTCACAGGACGGGAAATCGCAGGATGGCAAACCGTCGGAAGGTCAGCCCTCTGAAGGTCAACCCAGTGAGGGGCAGTCTGGCGAGGGCCAACCGTCCGACAGTCAGCCGCAGCAGACGCCGGGTCGCGACGAGCTCGAAAAGGCCAAGCGCGACATGGAGCGGGCCATCGAGCAACTTAAGAAGAAGCAGCGCAATGCCGCCTCCGACGCGCAGGACGACGCCCTGGCCAACCTGCAAAAAGCCAAGGAAAAGCTGGAAGAGATTCTAAGACAACTCCGTGAAGAAGAGCGCGAACGATTTCTGGCGATGCTTGAAGCGCGGTTCCAGAAAATGCTGGCCTTGCAGCGCGTCGTGCACGTCGACACGATCAGTCTCGACAAGACTCCCGTGGCCGAACGCAGTGGCCGTCACTCGACCCGTTCGCTGCAACTGGCCCGACAGGAAGAAGAGATCGCCATCGAGGCCACCAAGGCCATTACTCTGCTGCGCGACGAGGGCTCGGCCGTGGCCTTCCCCGAAGCCGTCGAACAGATGCGCGACGACATGCGGATCGTCGTCACTCGCCTGGAACGGACCGAAGTCGGCGACCTGACGCAGGCAGTCGAGCGCGAAATCATCGACGCGCTCGAAGAGATGATCGACGCATTGCAGAAGGAAATGGAGAAGAGCAAAGACAAGGACAAGAAGAAAGACGAGCAGGCTAAAGACGGTCAGCAGCAGGACCCGGCGCTGGTCGACCAGCTCGCCGAGCTCAAGATGTTGCGGACGCTGCAATTGCGTATCAATCGCCGCACGAAGGTCCTGGGAATGACGGTCGAAGGCGAACAGGCGCTCGAGGACGACATCCTGGGCCAGTTGCAGAATCTCGCCGACCGCCAGGCCCGCATCCAGAAGGCGACCTATGATATGGCGACGGGTCGAAATAAATGACACAACGATTCAACAGACGGGTAAATGCCCACGGATGCCCTGTCAAGTCGACACAGGCAATACCACGGATGAAAGAGTGAAAGATTTGAGATTGAAATTTGGTCTGCTTCTGAGTTTTTATCCGTGGGTTTGCCACGCCATCCGTGGGAATTCATTAAAATTTTGAACAGGAGTTAAGGGAGTTAACAGAGGATGAAATGGCAACCTCTTCTCTGTTTCCTCTGTTATCTCCTGTTCAAATTCGTTGGTTCCGCCTGAAGGCGGGGCTGGGCTTCATCCTGGGGAGTGACAGGTCATGCTGAAAACCGTCCTGATCGCACAGGTGCTGGTTGTCTTCGCGCTGGCGGGCACGCTGCCGGCGGACGAGGAGGGCCAGCTTCGCCGGCTCGGCGAGATCAAGGTCAAGAAGCTCGGCCCGACCGCCCCCCCCTCGCTCGATTCCGTCCGCACGCGCACGCTCGAATGGGTGGCGCAGAGGGGCGTGACCGATAAGGCGGTGCTCGAAGATGTCGGCAAGCTCTGGGCGCAGCCCGATCAGCCGCCGACGTCCGAAACACTCTTCGACCTGACGATCCAGACATTTGCCTTGGCGGACGCATCGACGCGAACCTTCGTCTCTGCCTGCGGCCTCGCCCACGCGCCGCTGTTGCCTCCCGAGGCCAAGCTGCTCGAACAGGCCGATGCTGGCCCTTACTACCTGGCCAACATGTCGCTGTTCTACGGCCGTTACCTCGCGCACCGCCAGATGTTCGAAGAAGCGCTGGACGTGCTCGAAAAGGCCCCGCTGGCCGACGTCGTCGACCCGGCCAGCCTGCTCTTTTTCAAGGCGGTCTGTCAGCATCATCTGCTGCAAAAGATCGAAGGCCTGGCGACGATCGAGCAGTTGCTCAAGAACACCGAAGGGGTCCCCGTGCGCTATTCGACAGTTGCCGCCCTGATGCAGTACGACCTCGAGTCACTGCAAGACCAGTCGCTGGACGAAGTCGCCCGCAAAATGACCGACGTCGAACGCCGTCTGGAACTGGGACGCACCGGCCAGAAGGTGCAGAAGAAAGAGGACGAGATCATCGTGACGCTCGATGAATTGATCAAGAAGATCGAAGAGCAGAACGGCGGTGGCGGCGGCGGTGCCGGCGGCCAGACGAACCGTTCCAAATCGGGGGCCAATGACAGCGTCATCAAGGGGGCGACCGCCCCCGGCAAGGTCGATCCGAAAGACGTCAAGAACCAGGGTGAATGGGGCGACCTGCCGCCCAAGGCGCGGGCGAAAGCCAAAGATCAGATCGCTCGCAAGTTCCCCGCGCATTACAGCGACGTGATCGACGAGTACACCAAGAAGGCGGCCAATCGCCCCGCAGCCAACGGAAAGTGATCTCAATGTCGGTCTGGTCGTTGCTCCTGGTGCTCGTTGCACTCCCTCTTCCCGCCGTCGAAATCGAAACTCTCTCTGGCGACCGGCACTCGGGTGAACTGGTCGAGCTGACCGACGAAATGGCAGTCGTCAAGCAGGACCAGGCCAGTCTCCGGCTGCCGCTGGCCAGCGTCATTGAGATCCGCTTTCCCAGCGCCGCTGCGGCCGAGGCCTCGACCGGCCCGCGGGTGGCCCTGGCCGATGGCTCGCGGCTGACCTTGTCGAACTTTTCGATCGCCGGCGACAAGGCCCGCTGCGAATCGTCCTGCGGAAAATTCACCGTGAGCGTCACCCGCGTGTCGCACGTGCGGTTCGGCATTTCGACGACAAAGCTGGATGAAGCCTGGAAGTCGCTGCTCGAGCGTGAATCGAAGAACGATCTGCTCGTCGTCAAGAAGGAAGACGTACTCGATTTCGTCGCCGGCGAGTGCGGCGACGTCGCCGGGCTGGGAGATGCCGCTGGCAAGATCGCCTTTCTGCTCGACGGCGACGAAGTTCCCGTCGCGCGCGATAAGGTGTATGGCATCATCTTTCATCGCCGCGTGCCGAATCTGCCCAAGAGCGTCTGTCAGGTGCGCCTGGCGGGGGGCGATGTGCTGAGCGCCGCGAAATTCGCCTGGGACGGCAAAGAGCTCAAGGTGCGGCTGGTCGCCGGGGGCGATCTGGTCATTCCTGTGGCGCTCGTGGCAGCGATCGATTTCAGCGCCGATCGCATCAGCTATCTTTCAGACCTCAAGCCGCGCGACGTCCAGTACGTTCCGTTCTTCGACATCAACCTGTACGAATACCGGCGAGATCGCAGCCTCGACGGCACCCCTTTGACGCTGGCAGGCAAGACGTACGCGAAAGGGCTGGCGATGCACTCGAAAGCGACGCTCAAGTACCGGATCGGTGGGGAATATACCCGCTTCCGGGCAATCGCCGGCATCGACGATTCGGTCCGCGGACAGAACAAGCACGAGAACGTGCAGTTGGTCATCAGTGGCGACGGCAAGAAACTCTTCGACCAGGAAGTCAAGGCGACCGATCCGCCCCGCCCGATCGACCTGGATGTCGCGGGCGTTCGCGACCTGGAAATCCTGGTCGATTTCGGCAGCGACATGCGCGACATCGCCGACCACCTCGACCTGGCCGACGCGAAACTGCTGAAATAGGATTTCGGATTTGAGCGTTGCGAACCGAGGGCAGGCAGTGACTTCAACGAAAGATTTTGAACCACAGAGACACAGAGATCACAGAGTACGAGTAACAATGATGGTCCGATTGCGCAGCCGAAGATATTGATGATCAATTCCTGCTTCTTTTCTCTGTATCTCTGTGGTTCATCCGTTTCGTCGTTTTTCAACGATGCCGACACTTTCCGAATCCGAAATGCGCTTATGCTGAAGATTTGTAATAGGTTATTGATTCTGGTCCTGCTATTCACACCGCGGGCGGCGTTCGCGGTTGATCCGGATGTTGCGCAGGCCGAGCAGGCGCGGGTGGCGGTCGTGGCGCAGGTGTCGCCGGCGGTGGTGGCGATTTTCTCGCCGGGAGGCCAGGGGGGCGGCTCGGGGGTGCTGATCACCAGCGACGGCTATGCCCTCACCAATTTTCACGTCACCAACGGCGCGGGCACTTTCATGAAATGCGGTCTGGCCGACGGCGTGTTGTACGATGCCGTCATTGTCGGCATCGATCCCACCGGCGACGTGGCGCTGATCAAGCTGTTCGGCCGCGACGATTTTCCCGCGGTCAAACTGGGAGACAGCGAAACCTTGCAGGTTGGAGACTGGGCGTTCGCCATGGGCAACCCGTTTCTGCTGGCGACCGACTTCAATCCCACCCTCACGTTTGGAATCATCAGCGGCGTGCACCGCTACCAGTATCCGGCCGGCACGTTCCTCGAATATGCCGATTGCATTCAGACCGACACCTCGATCAATCCCGGAAATTCTGGCGGACCGCTGTTCAATCTGTCGGGCGAGCTGGTAGGCATTAACGGCCGTGGTTCGTTCGAAAAGCGGGGGCGGGTGAACTCGGGGGCCGGTTACGCCATCTCGATCAATCAGATCAAAAACTTCATGGATTCGCTGCGCGGCGGGCTGGTCGTCGATCACGCCACGCTGGGAGCGACTGTCGCCACGCGAGACGACGGATCGGTCGTGGTCACCGGTATTCTCGAACAGTCCGAAGCCTTCCGCCGCGGCCTGCGGGCCGACGACGAGATCGTCTCGTTCGCCGGCCGGCCGATTCGCAGCGTCAACCAGTTCAAGAACGTGCTGGGCATCTATCCCAAAGGCTGGAAGTTGCCCCTGATTTACCGCCGCGAAGACCGCAAGCAGGAAATCTTCGTTCGCTTGCGCGGCCTGCACCGTCAATCGGAACTGACGCTGAATAAGAACCAGCCGCGCCCCGAAGGGCCGCCGCCGCGCGAGAGACCGCCAGAAGACAGGAAACGGAGTGACAGGCGACCCCGTCAACCCGACGATAAGCAACCCGACGACAAGCAGCCGCGCAGACCTCAGCAGCCGGGAAACGCCATGCGTCCGCAGCCTCCCAAACCGCCCGCGCACCTGGCTGCGTTCTACGTCGAGAAGCCCGGCTTCACGAATTATTATTTCAACGAGCTCGAACGCGACCGCACCCTTAAGGGGCTGGCCGGCTTCGGCGATTTCTCGAAGGAAACGGGGTCCTGGAAGCTTTCCGGTACCACCGGGGCCGACAATGTTGCCTTTGAGTTCACGCTGGCCGACAAGCTCGCGGGACTGGTCATTGACGGGGGCAAGAAGGCCTTCGTGCAGGAGTTGAGCGCCGATTCGAAGTTCGAGGACGAACCTCCCGCGAGCGGCGGTTTGCTGCTCGCGCTGGACCACTTGCGCCGCCTGCTGGTGCTGGGGCCGAAAGGGTTCAGCGAGTTCTACTACCTGGGCAGCGAACCGCTCGATGGCACGGGGGCGGCCGTCGACGTTTTGTTCTGCGAGAGGTACGGCGCTCGAACGCATTGGTATTTCAATCGGGCCACGGGAACGCTGGCAGGCTTCGACACGTTCCGCGACGAAGACGTCGATCCGTGCGAATTGCGAGTCGAAGGCCAGATCGAACTGGCAGGACGTCATTTTCCCGAGCTATTGGTCGTGCGCTCCGGCGACAAAGACTTCGGCCGGTATAAATTGGCCAACGGCACTTTCACCCCCCCAGCTGCACCTGCCGCCTCCACGGAAGATAAAAAGACGGAATCGAAACCCGAGTCTAAATGATCCCTATTGCTGCGGCATAATCTGGCAGCATAATTGAAAGAAGACAGAGAAGGCAGAAAATCTGGGGCAGAAAATAGACGCTAAATTGTTAGAGCCGCAGTACCCGTCAACCGACCATTTTCTGCCAGCCTATTTTTCCTTTGAGATAACGAACAAAAAGTCGAACAGGAGTAAACAGAGAGAACAGAGGTTCGTGCGTAGGTCTCTGTTTTCCCTGTTCATGATTGATTGAAAAAGATTTGAACCACAGAGACACAGAGTCCACAGAGGACAAAACGAACAATTGTCATTTTTCGGGCCCGCGATCCGGTCAGGATGCCTGCTGGAAATTCGTATCTCTGTGCTCCCTGTGTCTCTGTGGTTCAAAATTGACGTGTATCAAAAAGAGGTTCGTATGCGACTGAAACTGGTCCTGTTCTGCCTGACGCTTGCCGTTTGCGACGCAACGCGGCCGACGCTGCGCGCGGCTGAGCCGGCGGAGAAGGTGATCGATCATGTCAGCCGCCGGGTGGTGAAGATTTTCGGCGCGGGGGGCATTCGCGGGTTGTATGCCTACAGCACCGGGTTCCTCGTTTCGCCCCAGGGGCACCTTGTCACCGTCTGGAGTCACGTGCTCGATGATCAGTCCGTCACGGTCGTGCTGCACGACGGACGCAAGTTCGAAGGCAAGATCTTGGGGGCCGAACCGCAGCTCGACCTGGCCGTTTTGAAGATCGACGCCGACGACCTGCCCTATTTCGACCTCGACGAGGCCACCGGCGCCGCGGCGGGCACCCGCGTCCTGGCTTACAGCAACATGTTCAAGGTGGCCACCGGCGACGAGCAGGTTTCTGTTCTGCACGGCGTGATCGCCGCCCGTACAAAGCTTTCCGCCCGTCGCGGCAACTATGAAACTCCCTACAACGGCCCGGTCTACGTGGTCGACGCGATCACCAATAATCCCGGTTCCGGCGGGGGGGTGCTCACGACCAGCGACGGCGTGCTCCTGGGCATGATCGGCAAGGAGCTCCGCAACACGCAGACGAACACCTGGATCAACTACGCGATTCCCATCAGC
>Ga0068853_100004773_pt1 | contig 10536 bp, 10 predicted proteins | sample KBSCornC32_FD_65655 | JGI IMG/M metagenome (GOLD analysis project Ga0068853, IMG submission 65655) | Corn rhizosphere microbial communities from Kellogg Biological Station, Michigan, USA - KBS Corn C3-2 | ecosystem: Host-associated > Plants > Roots > Rhizosphere > Soil ... | reverse complement strand
GGGGACTTGCAACAGACGCGCCTGTGGAGACTCCCCCCACCCAGCTTCGCTAAGGCTATCGCCTAAGCTGCGCTACCCTCCCCACGCGGGGGAGGGAGGGGCTCAGCTAGCTCCTGAGGGTGCCGCCTGTGGCTTTGCTTACGGCGGCGACGATTGCGGTGGAGATCTTGTCGATCTCTCCGTCGGTCAGGGTTTTGTCCAACGGCTGGAGCGTCACGCGGATGGCGACGGATTTCTTGCCCTCGGGGACGCCCTTGCCTTCGAAGAGGTCGAAGATCGCGACGTTGGTGATCATTGCCTTGTCGGCGGTGCGGGCGGCCTTGAGCAGCGCAGCTGCGGTCACATCGCGGTCGAGCAGGAAGGCAAAATCGCGTTCTAGCGGCATCAGGTCGGAGAGCTTCAATGCGCCCTTGCTCTTGCTGGCCTTTCGGCGGGGCTCGGGGATGGCATCGAGGTCGAGCTCGAAGGCAACGACGGGTCCAAGCAGATCCATCTCGGCGATCCAGCCGGGATGTACCTCGCCAAACCAGCCGATGATGTTGGTCGGTCCGAGCTGCAACCGCGCGCCGCGGCCGGGATGAGCCCAGGCGGGCGCCTCGGCGACCAGCTGCAGCTTGTCGATGTCGTGCCCAAGCGCATCGAGCGCCGCGGCGAGATCGGCTTTCGCGTCGAACACGGAGAGCGTGGGGCTGCCCTGCCAGTCGTTGCCGGCGCCGGCCGCGCGAACCGCCGTTGCGTAGGTGTGCTGGCCCTCGGGTCTGTCGCTGAGGAACACCTGCCCCACTTCGAACAGCGCGAGATCGCGGACGCCACGGTTCTGGTTGCGGCCAACAGCCGCCAGCAGACCCGGCAGCAGCGAGGGGCGCATGTCACTCAGGTCGGCGGCGATGGCGTTGGCGAGTTTCAGCCCGGGCTTGCCGCCGCCGAAACGCTTTGCGTCTTCGCTAGAGATGAACGACCAGGTGACCGCCTCGTCGAGGCCGCGCGCGGCGAGCACACGCTTGGTGAGACGCCGCCGGTTCTGCATCGGCGTCAGCATGCGCGGCGCAACATGCGCGAGCCGCGGCAGCGGGGTGACCGGCACGTTGTCGACGCCGATCATGCGCATCACCTCCTCGACGAGATCGGCCTTCATGGTGACGTCCGGCCGCCAGGACGGCGCCTTCACCTTGAGCGTGGGCGCAGTGCCGTTGACGGTGAAGCCGAGACGCGTGAGGATCTCGGCCATCTTGCCGGCGGGCACATCGAGGCCGGTGAGGCGGTTCACTTCGCTGACGGGGAAATCGATGACGGTGCCGGGGGCTTCAACCTTGCCGGCCACGACCACCTCGTGCGGCTTGCCACCGCAGAGCTCGAGGATCAGTTTCGTTGCGAGCTCGATGCCCCACATCACCGAATCCGGATCGACGGTGCGCTCGAAGCGGTAGCGCGCATCGGTGACGATCCCGAGCCTGCGCCCGGCCTGCGCCGTCACCATCGGGTCGAACCAGGCGCACTCGACGAAGACGTTGGTGGTCGCGTCCGTCGAGCTGGTCGGCTCGCCGCCGATGATGCCAGCGATACCGACGGCGCCACTCGCATCCGCGATCACCGGGATCGACGGGTCGAGCGTGTAGGTCTTGTTGTCGAGCGCGAGCAGCGTCTCGCCCGCCCGGGCCATCCGCGCATGCACGGGAGATTTGAGCTTGTCCGCATCGAAGACGTGCAGCGGCCGCCCGCGATCCATCGTCACGTAATTGGTGATGTCGACCAGCGCCGAGATCGGCCTGAGCCCGATGGCGCGCAGGCGTTGCTGCATCCAGTCGGGCGAGGGTCCGTTCCTGACGCCCGAGATCAGGCGGCCCGCGAACATGCGGCAGGCCATCGGCTCGTCGGAGTTAAAACGAAGCTCTACAGCGATCGGGCTCTTGCCGCCCGGCGAAGGCTGCGACGGGACACTTGCATCCTTGAGCGTGCCGAGCCCATAGGCCGCGAGATCGCGCGCGATGCCGCGTACGCTGGTGGCGTCGCCGCGATTGGGCGTGATCGAGACATCGAACACCACGCCGTTGAGGCCGGCATAGTCGACATAGGGCATGCCGATGGGCGCATCGTCGGGGAGGACGATGATCCCCTCGTGATCTTCGCTGAGCTCGAGCTCCATTGCGGAGCAGAGCATGCCGTCGCTCTTTTCGCCGCGGATCGTCACGCCCGCCTTGAGCTCGAAATCCTTGCCGGGAATGTAGGTGCCTGGAAACGCGAAGACGGACTTCATGCCCGACTTCGCGTTGGGCGCGCCGCAGACGACATCGATCAGCGTGCCGGTCCCGGCATCGACCTTGCAGACCTTCAAATGATCCGAATTGGGATGCGGCGTTGCCTCGACGACCTTCGCCACGACGAAGGGCTTGAGCGCCTTGCCCTGGTCCTCGACGCTCTCGACTTCGAGGCCGACCAGCGTCAGCGCCTCGCTGATCGCATCGGCGGTGGCGGTCGTCTCGAGGTGATCCTTCAACCAGTCGAGGGTGAACTTCATCGATACATGCTTTCGGTGGCTTCGACCTTGGGCAGGCCGGAGGAGAGTTCAAAGAGTTTGGCGAGCACTTTGGCAAAGCCGCGCGCGTCGTCGATCGCCTTATGCGAATGGACGATGTTGCCGAACCAGTCGGGCGGCACGCGCTGCATGCCCCAGTTGAGGTAGGGCGCGCCGCGCAGTGTGCCGGCCATGGTGTACAGACACACACCGCCGCCGCGAAAAATCTGCCGCGTCTTGAACGGGCCGCCGAGCACACGGGTGCCGGCAAAGGTCTCGAGATAATGGTCCATCCAGAGACCGTCGAACACGATCGGCGCGGCCGCGAACACGCGGAAACCTGGGAGCGACTCGACCCAGTCGGCGTAGCGCGGCATCACCACTTCCGGCGGCTCGGGATCCGTGGTCGCGGCGGCCCAGGCTTCGGGCTGCGTGTGCCACCAGGCCATGGTGTCGGGCGACGGCGCGCGGTCCGGTCGTGGGGTGAGCACGGCCTCGAACTCATCGATGATCTTTCCCTCGACGTCACAAGCGACGGAGGCAAAGCTCAGCATGGACGAGCCGAGCGGCGATGGGCCATCGGCCTCGATGTCGGTGACGACGAAAGTGGTGCTGGGCGCGTCTTCGGTCATTCGCGATCAGTTTCGCAGGTGCCGATGAGAAGACCGCTATTCGGCCCGATACGGACGAAAGGCATCCGATCGATCCAAGGGCTTATGCGGATGAACAGTCCGGAGGCGCGATCGACGGCGATGAAATCGTCGGTCCCCTGCTGGCCCGTCGGCGTTCCGGGATTGACGACTTCGAGGACGGCCTCAAGAGTAATGCCCGCCTGCCCGCGATCGAGCCGCTCGCCGTACTCCATGGTTGTGGTGTCTATCCAGAAGCCGATGGTGCCGAGGTCGTCAGTGCCATAGTCGGGCGACGAGGTTGCCAGGGGCTTGCCGTCCCGCCACTCGACGTCGCCCGTGGGGGTGCTGAAGAAGTCGGCCCGCGCGGGCTGGGCCATCGCAGCGGTGGCGAGAATCGCAAGCGTTGACGCAAGGTGTGGCATCGCACGCATCAGCTCGACAGACCGCCGAACAGCGTCGGCATATCGAAGGCGCGGAAGCCGTAGTGGTCGAGCCAGCGTTTGTCGGCGTCGAAGAAGGCGCGGAGGTCGTTCATGCCGTATTTGAGCATCGCGATGCGATCGATCCCCATGCCCCAGGCAAAGCCCTGGTAGACATCCGGATCGAGGCCGCAATTGCGCAGCACGTTGGGGTGCACCATGCCGCAGCCCAAAATCTCGAGCCAGTCGCTGCCCTCGCCGATCTTGACCTCGGCGCCCGAGCGGTCGCACTGCACGTCGACCTCCATCGAGGGCTCGGTGAACGGAAAGAAGCTCGGCCTGAAACGGAGTTTTACTCCGGGCACCTCGAAGAAGGCCTTGAGGAATTCTTCGAGCACCCAGCGCAGCTGGCCGATATGGGAGCTCTTGTCGATGACAAGCCCTTCGACCTGATGGAACATCGGCGTGTGAGTCTGGTCGGAATCGTGCCGGTAGGTGCGGCCGGGCATCACGACGCGGATCGGGGGCTCCATCGCGGGGGTGAGGTAGGGCGCCGCCGGCTTCTCGTTGGTCTGCTGCATGACGCGGATCTGAACGGGCGAGGTGTGGGTGCGCAGCACCTTGCGTTGTCCGTCTGCCCCCGGCTCGAGGAAGAACGTGTCGTGCATCTCGCGGGCCGGGTGCCCTTCCGGGAAGTTGAGCGCGGTGAAATTGTACCATTGGGTCTCGATGTCGGGACCTTCGGCGATCTTGAAGCCCATGTCGGAAAAGATCGCGGTGATCTCGTCCCAGACCTGGCTGATGGGATGGATGCGGCCTTCGGTGGTGGGCGCGGGGCGCACCGGCAGAGTGACATCGACACGCTCGGATTTGAGGCGGGCATCGAGTGCGGCACTCGCGAGCAGCTTGGCTTTGGCCTCGATCGCGTCGGTGATTTCGGTCTTGAGGCCGTTGATGGAGGCGCCGGCGGATTTGCGCTCGTCGGCGGGCATCGTGCCGAGGCTGGCGAGCAGCGCCGAGACCGAGCCCTTCTTGCCCAGCGACGCGACACGGACGGCATCGAGCGCGGCTTCGTCTCCGGCGGCGGCTATGGCGGCGGTGAGCTCGGTTTTGAGCGTTGCGATCCGGGTAGCGAGCGCCATGTCATCGTCCTCGTCGTCAACCCCCACCTGTCCTCCCCCTTTCTGGGGGAGGGACCCGACTGGAGGCATCGGTTCCTGCGCCCCCTCCCCCAGAAAGGGGGAGGGTTGGGGTGGGGGTTGACCCCCAATGCAAAAAGCCCTGCGCGGCAGCGCAAGGCTTTAGCTTGGGGCCTCGATAAAGGCTAGCTGATCGCTCCCTTTGAAGGGATCAGGCGACCCGTGCGGCAGTGGTCTTTTCGATCTCGCCCAGATAGCCGAGGGCCTTCTTGGCCTGCGCAACCAGCGCGGCGAAAGCGGCGGGCTCGGTGATGGCGATATCGGACAGGACCTTGCGGTCGACCGCGATCTCGGCCTTCACGAGGCCGTCGATAAATCGACCATAGGTCAGGCCGTGCTCGCGCACCGCGGCGTTGATGCGCTGGATCCAGAGCGCGCGGAAATTGCGCTTCTTGGCCCGGCGATCGCGATAGGCGTACTGGCCGGCGCGATCGACCGCCGCCTTGGCGATGGTGATCGAGCTCTTGCGGCGGCCATAATAGCCGGACGCGGCCTTGAGGATTTTCTTGTGCTTGGCGTGCGCTGTGACGCCGCGTTTGACTCGGGACATCTCAGGCTCTCCTTAGCGGTTGTAGGGCATGTACCACTTGACCAGGCTCTCATCTCCCTTGGCCAGGATCTTGGTGCCCCGGTTGCGGCGGATGTAGTCGGCGTTGTGGGAGGAGAGACGGTGACGTTTGCCCGCGACACCGGCCTTCACGCGGCCAGACGCGGTCATCTTGAAGCGCTTTTTGGCGCCCGACTTGGTCTTCAGTTTTGGCATTTTGCGTCCTTAAACTGCCCGAAGGCATCGCATTCGGAACTGCCACGGCATGCCATTTCAGCCGGGCGGTTCGCTGGAAGCGGCGTCTATAGAGAAAAGCGTGCGTACGTGCAAGCGCGCGGGGGGCTTCAGACCGATTTCAGGGCCGAAATGACCTCGCCCAGGCGGTCGATGAGGTGCGCGCGCTCGGTGCGGCTGAATTCGACCAGCGCGCGCCGGTTGACCTCGAGCGTGATCCTTGCCGCCTCGGCGGTCACAGCGCGCGCCTTGTCGGTCAGGTGCAGTCCCTGCGACCGGCCGCCCTTGGCCTGGCGCACGACCCAGCCTTCGGCCTCGAGGGTGTTGAGGGTGCGGGCGACGCCGGGCTGCTCGACATCGAGCCGCTCGACCAGTTCCTTCTGGGTCATCCCCTCGTCCTGGCCGATTTCGATGAGGGCGGCGGCCTGTGCCGGAAGCACCCCGAGCGGCGCGAGCGCGTCGCGCAGGCGGATGGACATCAGGCGGCTCAGCTGGGCCGCCTGGAAGCCGATGGTGTCGCGAGGATCGTATGACATAAGGCGTTATCTACCCCACCGATCCTGCGCTCGCCAGCCTGACCAGGCGCTTAACCCCAGCCGCCGCCGGCTCAAAAGTCCTGCCAGTCGCTGGCCAGCGCGGTATTGCCGCGATCGAGGAATGTCGCGGCGGCCTTGCGGATCTTTTCCCGCATGCCCTGGACCGGAGATGCCTGCGCCTCCGGCTCCGGCGTTTGCTCGCCTTCGCCGTCGGACCCGGCCAAGGTGAAGACATCGACAATTTCGTCGAGCTCGCGCGCCTGCGATTCCGCCTGCTCGATCGCGGCGTTGGCCTGTTCGACCAGCGAGGCGTTGTGTTGGGTGATCTCGTCCATGCTGCGAATTGCCGAGTTCACTTCGGAGATGGCGGCGGCCTGGCTGCGCGTCGCCTCGGAGATGGATGCCATCAGGCCGCTGTTTTCGCGCACGGCGCCGAGTATGGCGCTGAGCCGCTCGGCGGCCTCGGCCACGAGCTTGCTGCCGGACTTGACCTCGCCGCCCGACAGTTCGATCAGCGCCTTGACGTCGTTGGAGGCCTTCGCCGCTGACTGCGCGAGGCGCCGGACTTCGACGGCAACGACCGCAAAGCCCTTGCCGGCCTCACCCGCCCGCGCCGCCTCGACCGAGGCGTTGAGCGCAAGGAGGTTGGTCTGGAAGGCGATGTCATCGATGAGTGCGATGATGTTGGAGATCTTGCCGGAGGAAGCGGTGATCCGCTCCATGGCTTCTGTCGCCCGCTGCATGACCTGCCCGCCTTCATCGGCGAGGCTGGAGGCCGCCTGCGTCTTGTCCGAGGCTTCGGTGGCCTTGGTGGCGGTGGCGCCCACGGTCGTCGCCAGCTGTTCCATTGCGGCCGAGGTTTCCTCGATGGTGGCCGCCTGGCGCGTGGTGCGCTGCGACAGCTCGCTCGATCCCGAAAGCAACTCCGAGGTCGCGGTCTTCAGCGAGCCCGAGGCCGCCTGCAGGCGGCCGATAATGGCGGCAAACTTGTCGGCGGCGGCATTGGTCGACACTTTCAGGCGCTCGAACACGCCCGCGAAATCGCCCTCGACCCGGCGGCTCAAATCCGCCTCGGCGATCGTTTCGAGGACGGCGGCCGTCTCGCCTACACCCGTCTCCACCGTCGCCATGACGCTGTTGAGGCTCGAGACGAAATCGTGGAGGTCGGGCGGAGCGCCTTCGAGCGAAATCCGGCCGGAGAAATCGCCGGCGAGCGCCGACGAAACGACGGTGCGCACGTCAGCGAGAACCGCTTCGCGCTTGGCCAGGGCATCGGCGGTGCGTGCCGCGTCGGCTGCTTTACTGGCATCCATTTCGCGTATGGCACGGCCATTGCTGCGGAAGACCTCGAGCGCATCGGCCATCTGGCCGAGCTCATGGCCGCGGCTGCCGGCGTCGAGTTCGGCTTCGAGGTCGCCGTCAGCCATTTGCCGCATGCTGCGGGCCATGCGCCTTATGCTCTTGGACAAAGACCGGCCGATGATCACCGCCATGACAATGCCCAGCAGCAGGGCTGCCGCGCCGACGCCGGCGAGTATCAGGAGCGTTCGGGTCGCTTCGTCGACACCCGTGCTCCCAAGCTGGTCCTGCTGCGCCGCAATGGCGGCGCTCAGGCTCGAGAGCTTGCTGGTAATGTGGGCGCTGACCAGATCGACATCCTGGGTCTCGGTCTTGATAACGGTCGCGACGAGCGCCTTCAGCTTACCGGCCATGTCGAGATAGTCGGTCATCGCGGCGATGGCCGCAGCGTTGGCGTCGCTCGCTGGCTTTGCCTGGTCGTCCGGCAAATCTCCGGCTGCCGGGGCGACGGATTTGAGGGCCTCGATGGCGGTGCCGCCCAAGGTTGGGACCTGCTTGTAGTCGCCCTCGAGCCCGCTCGCCATGTAGCGCTCGGCGGCGGTGAACATCGTCTGTTCGCTGCTCATCGCCTTGGCGGTCGCGACGATCTTGGTGCTGAGGTAGGTCTTGCCCCAAATGTCGAGCAGCGCGCTGGTGGCCGTCAGGGCCTCCGTGCCGCGCTTGCGCATCGCATCCTGGAGGGCCTTGCGGTCCTGGTTGATCTTCACGTCATTCTGGAAGGCCGTGGCGAGACTGGCGAGATCGGTCTTGAGGCCCTGGATCGTGGCCGTCATCGCCGGATCGGAGCCGATGGCCGCCAGCAGCGTCGGATCGTCGAAATTGGCGAGCTTTACGGTTTCACCAAAGCCGACCGCCTGGCCTGCATTGTGGGTGACGCGGTAGGAGGTTGCGGCTTGCTGCACGGCCTGGATGTGCTGCGCGAGGGTCCCGGTCACCGTCGTCTGGGCGGAGGCGCCGCGCAGATCGGTCAATAGACGCGTGAGGTCCGCAAGACCGATCAGGCCGGCAACGCAAACCGCCGCAAGGAGAACGATCAGCAGCCCGAATGACCCGTAGATCTGCTGGGCGATACCAAGTCGACGAAACACGCTTCCCTCCGCAACCGGATTGCGAAGGGCGATAATGGCCAGTTTTAGTTAAGTAAGGCTGAGTGTATCCGAGGCCGATCGGGTGTCCGAAGGGCCGAGGCGGCGACGGGGCCGCCTCGAAACCCTCATTTCGGCGCCAGCACCATCACCATCTGGCGGCCTTCCGAGCGCGGCGAGGACTCGACCTTGGCCTTGGGCTCCATCTCCTGCTGCACTTTGACAAGCAGGTTCATGCCCAGATCCTGGTGCGCCATCTCACGGCCGCGGAAGCGCATGGTGACCTTGACCCGGTCGCCATCCTCGAGAAAGCGCATCACCGCCTTCATCTTGGTCTGGTAGTCGTGGTCATCGATATTGGGGCGGAGCTGGATCTCCTTGACCTCGATCACCTTCTGCTTCTTGCGCGCCTCGGCGGCTTTCTTCTGCGCAGCATATTTGAAGCGCCCAAGATCGAGCATCTTGGCGACGGGCGGGGTCGAATTGGCGGCGATGATAACCAGGTCTAATCCCAGTTCCTGGGCCTGGGCCAGCGCGTCGCGGGTCTTGACCGCGCCTTGATTGACGCCTTCGGCATCGATGAGCTGGACTTCGGGGGAGGCAATATCCTCATTGCTGAGCGGCCCATCCTTCTGGGGCGCTACCGGTCTCATGGGTCGGCGAATGGCAGAGGTCCTTCTGCGGTTGACGGGTCGCTTTTGGGAAGCGGCGCTAAAATCGAGAGTCGGCGGGGAGAAGTCAATGCGCTGGACAGGGTTCAATCCAAATTGTCTATGCCTGTGACGCCTTTGTCGGAGAGCTGAGCGGAATGCCGGATTTTCTGGAAATCGGCGGCCGCTCGATTGCCGTCGAGCGGCGGGCGGGGGCGACGCCGGGCCTCTTCTGGCTGGGCGGATACCGGTCGGACATGGCTGGATCAAAGGCGTCGGCCGTCGACGAGTGGGGCGCCAAGATGGGCCTCGCGGTCACGCGGTTCGACTATTCCGGGCATGGCCTGTCCGGCGGCGATGTCAACACGGGCACCATCAGCCAATGGCTGGACGAGGCCGAGGCGGTTTTTGCCGGCACGTCCGGCCCCCAGATCGTGGTCGGCTCATCGATGGGCGGCTGGCTGGCGCTGCTGCTCAATCGCCGACTGAGGGCGCAGGGGAACGAGCGCGTCAGGGCGCTGGTGCTCATCGCGCCGGCAGTCGACATGACCGAGCTGATGCTGAGCCAGATGACCAAGAAGCAGCGCCGCGAATTCGACAAGGCCGGCTTTGTCGAAGAGCCGTCGGAGTACTCTGAGAAGCCCTATAGGATCGAGCGGACGCTGATCGAGGACGGCAAGCGCCATCTGCTCTTTGGGCGGGCCATCGAGACCGGCTGCCCGGTGGCGATCCTGCAGGGGGCGAAGGACCGCGACGTGCTCAAGGAGCATGCGATGAAGCTGGTCGAGCACATCGTCAACGATCCGGTGACGATCACGCTGGTTCCGGATGGCGATCATCGGCTGAGCCGGCCCGAGGACCTTGCCCTGCTCGGCCGGACGATCGAGCGCATGATCGAGGGCTAGACGATGCGCAGCGGCGTGAGCTGGCGGCCCTCGGCGTCGAAATTGTCCGGCGCCAACCAGCGCTCGTATTCGGCCCTGATGCGCGGCCAGTCGCCGTCGAGCATGGCGAACCAGGCGGTGTCGCGATTGACGCCCTTTACGATCATATGCTGGCGGAAGACGCCCTCGAACTCAAAGCCGAAGCGCAGCGCCGCGGCGCGGCTGGGCGCATTGCGGTCGTTGCACTTCCACTCGAAGCGGCGGTAGCCGAGCTCGTCGAAGACGTAGCGCGCATGAAGGAACAGCGCTTCGGTGGCCTTGCGCGTGCGCGCCAATGCCGGTCCCCAATAGACGCCGCCGACTTCGATGACGCCGTGCTCGGGCACGATTCGCATCAGGGCCTGGCGCCCCTGGGCTTCGCCCGTGGCGCTATCGACGACCGCATAGAATAGCGGATCGTCCTTGGGCGCCGCGGTCTG
>Ga0068853_100004772_pt1 | contig 10536 bp, 11 predicted proteins | sample KBSCornC32_FD_65655 | JGI IMG/M metagenome (GOLD analysis project Ga0068853, IMG submission 65655) | Corn rhizosphere microbial communities from Kellogg Biological Station, Michigan, USA - KBS Corn C3-2 | ecosystem: Host-associated > Plants > Roots > Rhizosphere > Soil ... | reverse complement strand
GGGGTGACGTGTGGTTTGACGGGAAAATTGAATAGTTGTTCTCCGGGAAGGGGACACTGGATTTAGGGGACGTGCGGTAAAAAAGGCCGCCCCGGTGGGGCGGCTGCTGGAGGTTGATTTTAAGGGTGCAGACCCGGGAGGACTCACGGGTCGGGAAATAGGCAAGGCGCCATAGAGGCGATGGTTATGGTAATCAGGACAACTCATTTTTTCCGTTTTGCATAGGTTTGGGAGGTTAGCTGGAATATCTCGCTGACAGAGAGGTCGAACAGGCCGCCGAGCTCCAGCAATTCTCTGACCTGAAAATTCTCGACCTGATTGATGAGGCGGCCCAGGCGCTGCCGTTTTATTCCAATATAGGTCGCGACGACATATCGCGGAATAAACTCGAATATGTCCTTCAGTGTTCTGATCTCCCCCTCGGTGAACATGTCCCGGACGTCCTGATAGCGATCGTCTTTTTTCTTCAGCGACTCGGTTCTAAATTTTTTACAATCCTCCTCGATGGTGAAGAGCATCTCGGGCAGTGTCAGGGCGCAAAATCGCCCGACCAGCAGCAGCTCTTTTACCGTGAACTCCTCCGGATGCCCGATCAACTGGCTGAAGCGCTCTTTTTTCTTGCCAAGATCGTCGGCGATGATACTCTTGGGTACCAGGTAGATGATATCGCTGAATTTCTTTATTTTGCCTTCGTTGAATCTTAGTCTTACGAGCTTGTACCTTGCATCCCTCATATTCAAAGAAAGTTTAAAAAATTAGTTGTAATTGTTTCGTGGTCCCATTTGTCCCCCTGTTTGGCCCCGTATTTTCCCCTAATTTGACCCCTTGTTTTCCCTTTTTTTGGCCCCTATTTGCCCTTTTAAAAGTGGTTAAGCCTTTTTGACCCCGACGGCGCGCACCAGCAGGCCTTCTCCATAGCGCCGTTTGATGGAGTCGATGGACTGATAGAGCCGGATATTCTCCTGTGTATCTTCGTATAGCTTTATCTGGTAGTTGCCCGGTACCAGCCGGGTAAACCGGATGCCCACAAGCCGTACCAGTATCCGCCGGTCGTACAGCTTGTCGAAGATCTCCTGCGCCGTCTGCAGCAGCAGATGGTCCGAATTGGTGAAATCGATCGTCTTTTGCTTCACAACGGTGTCGAAATTGGAATACCGGAGCTTTACTGTCACGCAGCCCGTCAGCCGGTCCTGACTGCGCAGTTCGAAGCCGATGGACTCCGTCATCCGCACGAGTTGGGCGTGCAGGAACTTCAGGTTGATGGTGTCGGTCTGGAAGGTTTGTTCCGTCGAGATCGACTTCTGTTCCCGGTAGGGGATCACCGGCGAGTCGTCCAGGCCGTTGGCTTTCCGCCAGAGGTCGACACCGGTCTTGCCCAGCATCGTCTCCAGCATCTCCACCGGGATCTCGCTGAGGGTGCGGATCGTCTCCACCCCCCGGCGAACCAGTCGGTAGGCCGTCTCCTTGCCGATGCCGGGCAGCTTGCCGATCTTCAAAGGAGCCAGAAAGCTTTTCTCCTGCCCGAATGGTATCTCCAACTGCCCGTTGGGCTTGACCTCATTGGTGGCGACCTTGCTGATCAGCTTGTTGCTGGCCAGCGCATAGGAGATGGGCAGGCCGCTTTCCTTCAATACCTTCTTCTTTAGTTCGCCGGCATACAGGCTGCATCCAAAGAATTTGTCCATGCCCGACAGGTCGATATAGAACTCGTCGATGGACGCCTTCTCGAACAGGGGGACGTTGTCCCGGATGACATCCGTTACCAGGCGCGAGTATTTGGAATACGACTCCATGTCTCCCCGGATGACCAGCGCTTCGGGGCAGAGCCGCCGGGCCAGTTTCACGGGCATGGCGCTGTGGATGCCAAACCGGCGCGCCTCATAGCTGCAGGCGGCCACCACACCCCGGTCACCGGAACCGCCAACGATCAGGGGTTTTCCTTTCAGCCGGGAGTCCTTAAGGCATTCCACCGACACGAAGAAGGCGTCGAGGTCAAAATGGGCGATATGTCGTTGTTCGTCGATCAGCATGGTTTAAGCGATTTGCGCTGCCCGTGATTTAATTCCGGCCTTTTCGATATGGGCTACTTCGATATTGTACACGCCGAACTCTTCTATTACCTTTCCCGTGATCCGGTAGAAGCCAGCACGGGGCGGGTGTGCCGCGTGGATGGGCGGGAAATGCACCGTATCGATCCAGTCCTTATTGGAGTCGAGAAAGGTTCCGAAACTCATGGTCTCTCCTTTTACCGTCCGAACAGGCTTGTGGGTGACGTGATAGCCGAGGACAGTAACCGTCCTGCCGAGATATTTGGCTAGTTCTTTTGCCGGCAGGTACTTTGAAGGATCGTCGTCGACCAGTACAAAGGGGTCTCCTGCGGGGAATCCCAGGAGCTCGACGTCGTCATACCACTGCTCCATCTCGTGTACCGGCAGGGCCGGCAGGGTGAAGGACTTCGGGGCTTCCCTGAACAGGCGGTTTGGGACAACGGGGCTCTTCTTTTGCAGCAGGTCGCCTTCCCAGAGCAATTCCTTCTTATTTCTGTCTGTAAAACGCAGGGCGTCCATCCGGATCAGTATATCCAGCTGTTCCTGCCCGATGGCGGTGCGTTCGATAAAGTCGGCGAGGCTGATATAGGGGCCGGTGCTTTCTCGCAGCTGAATAATGGTCCCGGCCGTCTGCTGCTCCAGACCCTTGATATGCACAAAGCCGACCCAGGCGTCCCCGCCATGAAGATTGGTGAAGTAGTCGCTGTTGTTGACACAGGGCCGGTGCACCCGGGCGCCGGAACGCATCAGCTCGTAGAAGTAGAGCTCTCTGCCATAGAAGCCGCCGAAATTGTTGATCACGGCCACGGCGAACTCCATGGGGTAGTGGGTCTTCAGGTAGAGGCTCTGGTAGCTCTCCACGGCGAAGCTGGCGGAATGGGCCTTGCAGAAGCTGAAGTCCGCGAAGCTCTCTATCTGTCGCCAGACCTCTTCCACTGCGGCCGTCGGATAACCAGACCGTTCGCAGTTGGCGAAGAACCGGGTCTTCAGCGCCGGCAGATGTCCCTTGCCGCGGTATTTGGTGCTGGTGGCGCGTCGCAGCAGGTCCGCGTCGGCCATGTCGAGGCCGGCCCATTCGTGCGCGACCTGGATGACCTGTTCCTGGTAGATCATCACTCCGTATGTGGAGCCCAGTATCTCCTTCAATTTGGGATGCGGATAGTCGAACTTGTCCGGGTTATGGACACGGTAGATATACTGGTGCATCATTCCGCTGCGACCGACGCCGGGGCGGATGATCGAGCTGGCGGCCACCAGGGTAGGGTAGTCCTCGCAGTGCAGCTTTTTTATCAGCTGGCGCATGGCGGGGGACTCAATATAGAAGCAGCCGATAGTGTTGCCGTTGCGCAGTTGTTTGCGAACAGCCGGGTCTTTTTTGAACTTTTCGGTCTGGTGGATATCGATATCTATGTTTTTATTCTGCCTGACCAGCTGGATGCATTCTTTTATATGTCCAAGTCCGCGCTGGCTGAGTACGTCTAATTTATGCAGGCCGATATTCTCCGCGACGAACATGTCGATCATGGCGGTGGCGAAGCCTTTGGGCGGGAGGTGGAGGCTGCACCAGGCGGTGATCGGTTCTTCGGAGATCAGGATGCCGCCGGGGTGGATGCTGAGGCCGGAGGGGAAGTTCTGGAGCAGCTTGCCATACTGGAGGATGATCCGGTGGATCGAATCCTCGTCGGTTCGCTTTAGAAAGTTCTCCTTGTCGCCGTTGGCCCGGTAGTATCCTTTTTCTGCGAGTACGTCGATCTCTTCTTTGGGGAGGCCGAAGACCTTGCCCAGTTCGCGGATGATGGCGTTGTACTGGAAGGTAGGGTACATGCCGAGGAGGGCGACGTGCCGGCGGCCGTATCGTTTCAGCATATAGTCGATGATATCGTCCCGGTCGAGGTAGGAGAAGTCGATGTCGAAGTCGGGCGGGCTCGACCGGTGGGGGTTCAGGAAGCGTTCGAAATACAGGTCCAGTTCTATCGGGTCGACGTCCGTGATACGGAGGCAGTAGGCCACGAGGGAGTTGGCGCCGCTGCCCCGGCCGACGTGATAAAAGCCCCGGCCCTGGGCATAGCGGATCATGTCCCAGGTGATCAGGAAATAGGCTGTGAAACCCATCTCGTCGATGATACGGAGCTCTTTGATGATACGATCGCGGTGCTTCTTCGTGGTGCCATAGCGCTGGCGGAAGCCTTCCCAGGCCAGTTTTTCGAGCAGTACCCGGTCGTCTTCGCGGCTGGCGGTATAGAGCCGTTTGTTCTTGTACGTGCCGAAGTCCATGTTGATCCGGCAGGCTTCGGTCAGCCGGGAAGTATTGGCGATGATAAACGGATATTGCCGGAAGGCGGACAACAGGTCCAGCGGCGGGAGAAAGGTCTCGTGCTCCGCGGCCAGGTCATCCGGCTTTAATCGGGAAAGCAGCGTATTTCCGTCGATCGCCCGCAGCAGTCGGTGGAGGTTGTAGTAGGTCCTGTTTTGGAAGGTTACGGGCTGGCGGATGATCAGCTTGTCTTTGAAGGTATTCAGCGGCAGGCGGATCAGTCGGTTGACTTCCGAAGGCTGGATGCCGATGCGTTCGTTCTCTTTTAGATGTTCAGGAGCCTTGTTGTCTATGGGGTAGATCACAAAGCCGTCGGCAGGGTTGTTGAAAATTGCCTGTAATTCGTCGGGCCCGGGGAAGGGTTTTTGTTCGAGAAGATATTGCGACAGGAATTCGTTGATCCGCTGAAAGCCGGCGTTGCTGGCCGCGAGCAGGGTATAGAGCAGGCGGTTGCCGTTGCGGATCTCGGCGCCGGGGATGGGCTTGATGCCTTTCTCTTCGCAGAACTGGACAAAGTCCCATGCGTCGCAGGTGGAGTTGATATTGGTCAGGGCCAGAGAGGTGATGCCTTGTTCGACGGCGGAGTCCACGAGTTCCTGGGTTGAGAAGGTTCCGTATTTGAAACTGAAATATGTTTTGGCGAAATACATCGAGACGGGTTTATAGGGTCAAAGCTAAAAAACTAAATTTTTTAGTTTTTCGATTTGCTATCAAAATTGGCGGTCCCGGACTGCGGTATGGCTTTTGAAACAGTTGTCATTATTGGGCTTACATGCGTCCAGGGGACAAAACGGGAGTCGTAAAAAGAAAAATCAGTAGTTAAAAAAGGAAGAATAGGCAGTAAAAAAGGGAAAATCGGGGACCACGCGACTTCCGGTATGACTTTAATCCTTTTCTTTGAGAATGATTAAACGTGATGAGCGTTATAACCTTATCAAATTGCTGCATGCCGACGGACAGATAGAGATATTGAACGACATCTTCAAGTATGTGCCAAAGACTGTTGTGGCAACCGATCTCGGAAAGAAGGTCACCGACTTCAACGTGTTACTTGCCCGGCCAGACAATTTTGAACTAAGAGAGATCTACCGGATCGGCAATCTCTGCGGCCTCAGCGACAGGGACGCCTATCTGCTGGTAGAAGCGCAATATATAAGGCTGAAGAAGCCGAACAAAAGTGTCGATCCATAGCCGTTACCTTTCCTATTTTACATGAACCTATCCTCAACACAGACCAATCCTTTCCAACCTTTACGCCGGCCGTCTCTGATAGTAGGGACGGCCTTTTCATTCCCCCTAAACAGCCGGTATGATCCAGGAGAGATTTGACGAGACGATTGGTCTGGTTCGGCGGCATGCCGATTCCTTTCCCTTAGTATATCAGTTGCTGGAGCTATACGGCCAGTCAATACTTGTATTCTCCTTCTTCAACAAGCCGGCCGTTGGCAATAGCCGGGAGAGGATATTGGAGGAGTACCGGCTGCGCATGGGGCTGCCCCGGCGTAACAACAACGCCCTGCCTCTTTCACCGCGGTTGCTCGATGGTCTTCGTGAGACGAAGCATCACCATATCTGTATCTCCACCTTTGTGAGCGGTATTGGGATATTCAGGGTTTTTAGTGATTTTGGGCGGGAAGACCTTGTGGGGGTGCTGTTCTCGAAGAACCAGCCGGAGCAGGTGCCGGTGTATAGTCATTTGTTTATGAACGGGGTGTTGTTGTCGAGGGAGAGATAGGACAGAAAAGCCAAGCCCCCTCCGACGTTGGAAGGGGGCTGTCAATTGGTTGTTGGGTCTGGTTAGTATACGGGGGACGGCGTGGTGTATTTTTGGTACAGGCGCTGGTTTTAACTTTGAGACGGGTGTTGTTTGAATCCGATACTCTCCCTCTTTTTTTCTGTTGCCTGGAAATGGATCTTTGTCTGCACCTCGTCGGTGGCGATGAGGTCGTCCGTATCCCCTAAGACCTCGTCGATGAAACCGTATTGTTTGGCCTCTATGCTGTTCATAAACCGGTCGCGCCGGAAAAGCTCTTCTATCTCCTCGCGGGTATGGCCGGAGAACTTTCCCATCAGGTGGAATATCTGGTTCTGGAGGCGTTCCTGCTCCTTGTAGGCGATGCGTACGTCTTCCGTGTAGCCTTTCGCGCCGCCGCCTGTCGGATGCATATGGATCGTCGCGTGGGGCAGGGCATAGCGCTGGCCTTTCTGTCCCGCGGTCAGCAGGAAGGTGCTCATGCTGCCGCAGAAGCCCATTGCCACTGTGGACACCGGTGACTTCAGTTTTCGCATCGTGTCGTAGATGGCGAAACCGCCATAGACGATGCCGCCGGGGCTGTTCAGGTAGAGCATGATTGGATTGTGGTTCTCGCTGTCGAGGTATAGCAGCTGTGCTACGACCAGGTTGGTGACGTTCTCTTCGATGGCTGTCCCCAGGTAAACGATCCGCTCTTTGAGCAGCAGACTATAGATATCGTAGGCGCCTCTGGTCGCGCTGTCGATGACCGTTGGGATGATCATATGAATATATCTTTTAGTTGATGGGCAAATTCGGCTTCTTCCAGCAGCAGGCGGTAGATCGCTTCCAGGCGGCCGCGCTCCTGCCGCCACGCATAGCGACGGATCAGCCGGTGCGCACTGCGCTGCGCCTCCACTTTTTCGGCGAGTGCATTGTCGAACAGGAGACGGGTTTCGAAAGCCCGCGTATCTTCTTCGCTGAGCTGCCGCAACAGGTAGCAGTCGATGTGATATGCCTCGTTCAGTTGATCACGCATATGTTTGGGTTGATTTTATTTCTTCCCGGACTTTCTCCAGGCATTTGTATTTCTGGACGGTGGCGGATCGCCGGCCGTTGAAGCCAAATCGTGTGGCGATGTCCTGCATGGAGCAGTGGTCGTAGTAAAAAGCTTTTAGAAGCTCCATGCATTTCCTGCCGCTTCGCACGAGTGATTCCAGCAGGCTTTGCTCCCTTTCTTCCGCGCCTTCGTCAACTGCTTCTGCCGGGTCAAAGTTCTCAGGCAGAGGAAGTGGCGTTCCGTTGTCCCGTGCGTGGAGCCAGCAGATCTTCGCCGTGCCCAGCAGATATGCCTTCCGCGAGGAGCGGACCTGAAGTTGTCCCGCTTTTTCTTTTTCCATATAGATCAGCAGGGCGTCGTGAAAGGCGTCTTTTGCCTCGTCGAGGCTTCCGCCCATCCGACGGATCATCCGGGCGAAATCGGGGAAGCTGTCCCTGTACAGGTCTATGATAGGGTCTTGTGTTTGTGTGGTCATTGGAAGTGACGTTTAATAGTAAGTGTCTAAAAAGTTAGGATGATCACCGGGAAAATGCAAAAATACTTTATGACCATGGGAGAGGGGGCTTGAGTTTGGCCGAAAATGTCGCGTCTTCGTCCTTGCGGGGGTCGGCGGGTTGGTGTAACTTAGAGTAAAATTAAGGGTAATGGCGAATATCGTATTCTTTGTCCCGCCAGGATTGCATATGCTGGATATGTCGGGGCCGACGCAGGCGTATCTGGCGGCCAGGCAGCTGGGGGCGGCGTATGAGATCAGCCACTGTTCGCTGCGGGAGGAGATCACGGATTCTGCGGGCCTGCATATTGGGCGGCTGCGGAACTATGGGGACGTGAGCCTTGGGATGGGGGACTATTTGTTCCTGCCGGGTTTCAGCAGCCGGCTGCTGCAGCAACAGCAGGCCGACGGGGAATGGGAGGGGGTGTATGAATGGGTTCGCCGCCAGCATGTTGCGGGGGCCACTATTTGCTCGGTGTGTATCGGCGCCTTCTTTTTGGCAAAGGCGGGGCTGCTCGACGGCCGGAGATGTACCACGCACTGGAGCGTCATACCGTTGTTGAAGAAGGGGTTTCCCAGGGCGATGGTGGTGGACGACGTCCTTTTTACCGGTGACGCGGAGAGTGGCATTTATACCAGTGCGGGCATCAGTTCGGGGATCGACCTGGCCCTCCATCTATTGGAAGAGGCGCACGGCGCGCTGTTCGCCCATAAAGTTGCAAGGGATCTGGTAGTATATATGCGGCGGGGACAGGATCACCCGCAGGATAGTGTATATCTCAACTACCGCAACCATCTTCACCGCGGCATCCACCACCTGCAGGACTGGCTGATCGGGCATCTGGAGCGGAAGCTGACGATCGATGAAATGGCGGAGATGGTCAGTATGAGTTCGCGTAACCTCACCAGGACATTCAAACAGCAGACCGGTATCTCGGTCCACCAATACGTTACTCTGCTTCGCCTCGAGCAGGCCAAAAATCTCCGGCACATGCCAGGCATTACCATGAGCGACATTGCGCAGCAGTGCGGCTTTGCGAATCCGCGACAGCTGCAGCGCATACTTAGAGACAGTTAAACACCATAAAATACAGCAAAATGAAAGCCTCCAAATTGCCGGTCAATCCGGCACTGATCCTTATTGATATCCAGAAGGGTTTCGACGTCCTCGAATGGTGGGGTGCCGGACGCAACAACACCGATGCAGAGGATAACGCCCGCCTCCTTCTCGAACACTGGCGCCGCAAACAATGGGCCGTCTTTCACGTCAAACATAATTCCGTCAAACCCGGCTCGCCACTGGCGCCCACGCATCCCGGCAACGCCATCAAGGAAGAAGTGGCCCCGCTGCCCGGCGAGCCCGTAATCGGAAAAACGGTGAACAGCGCGTTTATCGGTACCGACCTCCAACAGCGCCTCGACGACGCCGGTATAACGACCGTGGTGATCGCCGGACTGGTGACCCCGCACTGCGTGTCTACCACGGCCCGTATGGCCGGCAACCTGGGCTACAACACCTATGTCGCAGCCGACGCTACCGCGACTTTTCCTTCCACTTCGCTGGACGGAAAGATCATTCCCGCGGCGACGGTGCACGAGGTGTCGCTCGCGACGATCAATCAGGAGTTCGCTACGGTCTTGACCACGCAGCGATTACTGGAGGTCTTCTCCCTGCTGGCGCTGGACCGGGAGCTGCAGGTGGCAGGATGGCGCTGACGCACACTAAGAGCCGCAAAGCCCCCCTGACAAAGTCAGGAGGGCTTTTCTGTTTTTGGTTGGGGTATGCTAACTGATCACGAGTCCATTCTTAAGCCGCCAGCAGGCTGTTCGAGATACATAGCGCCGCATTCGTTCCATAATCCATTCCATTCCCGATACTGATAGTCCCGCCCAGCTGTTCGGCCACATACTGTACCTGTCTGTACTCCCTTGAAATTGTATGATGAAAATAAGATCCCACGTCTTTTATCCGGATCATGGTGCAATCCCCCACAGGTATCGCCTCAATGTGAATACACTCGTTTTGCGTACTTTGAATGGCTGCGTTGATGAGGTTCCAGAATATATAGGCGAGCATATTCTCATCGGCGCGCACGCACAGGTCACGGGGAATTTCGTTGAGAATGATGTTGTCGCGTTTTACGGTCAATGGCAACAAGCTCTGTACCAGCTCGGAGACCAGCTGATGAAGGAAAATTTTTGCGAAGGTCGTACTCATAAAAAGGGATTTACCAAGTAAAAAATACCGATGCAAACTGAATAGGGTACGGACCATTATCTATCATCGAACTCACTGATGTAAAACAACTAAGAAATTTTGTTATTTTTTGTCGTGTTATTTCTACATTTATTTTTAGCAACTATGGTCTACGGCGTTGATATATAATGCATTGTAAAGTATTAAAAAAAATAGTAATTTTAGGGTCCCTTTTCCCTACGGTTAAAAAACGTTTTTTGCATGGAAACAAACAGAGTATTGATAGCCGACGACCATACAATAGTCAGATCCGGCATCAGGCTGATCCTTCAGGACCTCCTGCCTATGACGGCCATCGATGAAGCCTCCAACGGCGATGAGGTCATTTCCTGCGTGAAAAAGAACGATTATGAGCTGATCGTTCTGGACATCAACATGCCCGATACGGATTCCATCACCCTGGTGGGTAATCTTTTTGCATACAGAGAGCACTGCAAGATACTTATCTATACCATGAACTCGGAAGACCTGTATGCAAAAAGGTATATCAAACTGGGTGTGCTCGGCTACCTCAACAAGGAATCGAAGTCCGAAGAAATAAGAAGAGCGATCACTCTGGTTCTGAATGGAGATATCTATGTCAGCAAGAAGATAAAAAAGGAGCTCAGCGACGACGTACAATCGAAAAAAGG
>Ga0068853_100004768_pt1 | contig 10540 bp, 10 predicted proteins | sample KBSCornC32_FD_65655 | JGI IMG/M metagenome (GOLD analysis project Ga0068853, IMG submission 65655) | Corn rhizosphere microbial communities from Kellogg Biological Station, Michigan, USA - KBS Corn C3-2 | ecosystem: Host-associated > Plants > Roots > Rhizosphere > Soil ... | reverse complement strand
TAAACAAGCATAAATTAAACTAAAGCTATAAAAAAAGCCCTCGACAATTGTTGAGGGCTTTTTTATTAAACTTATATCTTATCAATTCAGAAGTCAAGCTGGAGCTTGACTATACAGCAAAGCTAGTACCGCATCCGCAAGTCTTGCTGGCATTGGGATTATTGAAAGTAAATCCACGAGAATTTAAACCGCCCTGCCAGTCTACTTCCATGCCCATTAAATAAATGCCATGCGATTTTTCCATGATACAGGAAATGCCTTCAATTTCAAACTGCTCATCTTTTTCAGTCTTCATATCAAAACCTAATACATAGGTCATGCCGCTGCATCCTCCGCCCTTTACACCGATGCGTAATTGCTGGGCCTTATCAAAACCTGCTTCATTCATCAAACGCCTGATCTCCTCTACTGCTGTCTTGGTAAGTGTAACGGGTGCTGCTGTTGTAGTTTCCATATTATTTGTATTTGGTACAAAGGTATAAACTATTTAAAAAAGGGCGGCATCACTGTTTTTCGAAAGCAGGAAATTTTAGCCAATGTTTACCTTATTTTTGTTAATTAAAAATTCATTATGTTTTTATTCGAGATCACCGCAACTTATATAAAACTCCCCGTTAGTTTTCTCGCTTTTGAGGTTACCGCAACCTATATACAGATCGCAGGCACTTTTCTCTTTTTCATCGCCATTGCATGGTTGCTGGCAGAATTCAAAGGAATGAAAGAAGAGATACAGGAACGCCTTGGCATAAATAACGAAACCATCAAATTAAAACTGCAGGCTTATGAAAGGCTGACCTTGTATGCTGAAAGAGCCGGGTTAAAGAACCTGGTATCGAGAACCTACACTGAAGATATGAGTTCAGCACAGATGCAATTAGCTTTGCTGCAAACATTGAACAGCGAATACGAATACAATGTTAGCCAGCAGATCTATGTAAGTGCACAAATGTGGAAAGCGATCACCAAGCTAAGAGACCAGAATATTTTTATCATCAACCAGGTGGCTGCAACATTGCCTTCACAGGCATCTGCAATAGAGCTGAGCAAAGCATTGCTGGAATATGCCATGAACAATAATGCAGAGATCAATAAAATCGTACTGGAGGCATTGCATTTTGAAGCACAGAAAGTTTTAAAATCTGCCGAAAGCAAACCGCTTGATGAGCGCAAGGAAAAAAGATGATGTTTATTTAAAAATGGTTTATGGCTAATGAAAAAAAAATAATTACTGATTCAGGCATCGAGATAAAGCAGGTGTACCGAACCACTGACATCAGGCAACAGACGACTGAAGAACCAGGTGAGTTCCCTTACACACGCGGTGTGCAACCTGATATGTACCGCGGTAAATTATGGACCATGCGGCAGTATGCAGGTTTTTCTACTGCAGAGGAAAGCAACAAACGTTATCATTATTTATTGGCGCAGGGTGTAAATGGATTGAGTGTGGCATTTGATCTTCCCACACAAATTGGTTATGACAGCGATCATCCATTAGCAGATGGTGAAGTAGGAAAAGTGGGCGTTGCCATTGATAGTTTGGAAGATATGGAAATACTTTTCCAGGGAATCAATTTAGAAGAGGTTTCCAGTTCCATGACCATTAATGCCAGTGGTTTTATCTTATTGGCCCTGTATGTTGCGCTGGCTAAAAAAACAGGAAGGGATCTTAAAAAAATTACAGGCACTATACAAAATGATATTTTAAAGGAATACGCTGCAAGAGGAACATATATCTATCCACCCAAAGCATCGATGCGCATCATCACCGATATTTTTGAATGGTGTGCTAAGGAAGTCCCCAAATGGAATACCATTTCCATTTCGGGTTACCATATTCGTGAAGCCGGCAGCAGCGCCGTGCAGGAAATTGCTTTTACCTTAAGCAATGGTAAAGCCTATGTAAAAGCAGCATTGGAAAAAGGATTAGACATCAATGTTTTTGGCAAGCGCCTCTCCTTCTTTTTTAACGCACATAATAATTTGTTTGAAGAAGTGGCTAAGTTCAGGGCGGCACGAAGAATGTGGGCAACAATCATGAAAGATCTTAGTGCTACAGATCCTAAAGCGATGATGCTTCGCTTTCATACACAAACCGGCGGCAGTACATTAACGGCACAGCAACCGCAGAATAATATCACCCGCGTAGCTATACAAACCATTGCTGCTGTATTGGGCGGTACACAGTCATTGCATACCAACGGTTACGATGAGGCTCTAAGCCTGCCTACAGAAGAAGCTGCAAGAATTGCTTTGCGTACGCAACAGGTGGTGGCATTTGAAAGCGGTATTGCTGATACGGTTGATCCATTAGCAGGAAGTTATTTTATTGAATCGCTTACCAATGAAGTGGAAGCAGCAGCATTGCAGCTCATAGAAAAGATAGATGCCATGGGCGGCAGCGTAGCTGCTATTGAAGAAGGCTTCATGCAAAATGAAATTGCCAAAAGCGCATACGAATACCAGCGCCATATTGAAAGTGGTGAAAAAATAATCGTCGGTGTAAACAAATTTCAAACAGAAGAAAAAAATACAACGCCTGTATTCAGGATAGATGAAAGTATTCAAAAGATACAGACCGATAAATTAAAAGCATTAAGATCAAAAAGAGATAATGCTAAAGCCGGCAATTGTCTTAAGGTTTTGCATGAAACAGCTAAGGGCAATGGCAACCTGATGCCTGCCGTAGTGGATGCTGTTGAAAATTATTGTACGCTCGGTGAGATCGCTGATGAATTAAGAAAAGTATTTGGAGAATATAAATAGAGTCCGGGGTTTGTGACCTTTAAAGGTTGCAAACCCTTTAAAAAAATAGTATGATCAAACTAAAATTAACCGCTTTCGCTTTTTTATTTTTTGCAACTGCAGTTACTGCACAGGATATTTCAAAAGCTATCGATGCAAAAGCATTAGCTGTTCAATCCAAATTATTAGAATGGCGCAGGCACCTGCACGAACATCCTGAATTGGGTAATAGGGAATTTAAAACTGCAGCGTATATAATTGAACAATTACAGGGGCTTGGCCTGGAAATAAAAACGGGTGTTGGAAAAACTGGTGTGGTGGCGATCTTAAAAGGAGGCAAGCCGGGCCCTGTTATTGCATTAAGGGCGGATATCGATGCGCTTCCTGTAAAAGAACGCGTGAATATTTCTTTTGCATCAAAAGACAGTACAGAATATAATGGCCAAAAAGTGCCGGTTATGCATGCCTGCGGCCATGATGCGCATACGGCGATGCTGATAGGCACTGCGCAGGTTTTATCCAGTATGAAAAAAGATATTGCAGGCACAGTTAAATTCATTTTTCAACCTGCTGAAGAAGGCCCGCCAACAAGTGAAGAAGGTGGTGCGCCTTTAATGGTAAAAGATGGTGTGATGGATAATCCCAAAGTAGATGTGGTATTTGGTATGCACATAGAATCATGGATACCTGCAGGAGATATCCAGTATAAACCCGGTGCATTTATGGCTTCTGCCGACCAGTTCACTATAAAAGTAAAAGGTAAATCATCGCATGGTTCGCAACCGTGGTTGGGTATTGATCCAATTGCTGTTGCTGCACAGATCATAGAAGGCATGCAAAATATTGTAAGCCGCCAGGTGGACCTTACCAAAGCGCCGGTAGTGATCACTGTTGCAAAGATCAATAGCGGTGTGCGTTTCAATATCATTCCTGAAGAAGCAATGATGGAAGGAACGCTGCGAACACTGGATAGTAAAATGCGTATAGACGTACAGGAAAGAATGAAATACACCGCCGCTAAAATTGCAGAAGCTTCCCATGCAACAGTTGAAGTAAATTTTTATGAAAAAACTTTAGTGACTTACAATACTCCTGAACTGGTTGAAAAAATGATCCCTTCTTTGCAGGCAGCTGCGGGAAAAGAAAATGTTCGTGCAATGGAATGGGTTACCGGTGCGGAAGATTTTAGTTATTTCGGCACTAAAGCCCCGGCCTTCTTTTTTTATATTGGAGGAATGCCCAGAGGCAATGATGCAAAGGATGCACCACCGCACCATACACCCGATTTTATGATCGACGACAGCAGGTTGTATGTTGGCGTAAAAACATTTTGCCAGCTGGTGATGGATTATCCGAAGACGATAAAAAATTAATAATTGATAATTAAGAATTAATAATTTTATTATGAGAAAATTACTGCTATCACTTGTTGCCTTTAGCTGTTTCAGCAATGCAATGGCACAAAATAACCTGCCTGCCGGCAAGGCAGGAATGACACCTGAGTTGCTATGGAAATTAGGAAGGGTTACCGGTTTAGGAATTTCCAAAGACGGTAAATATGTATTGTATTCCGTCTCCACTCCAAACGCTGAAGAAAATAAAAGTTCGAGAAAAACTTATATGATCCCTGTTGCGGGTGGTGATGCAATGCCCGTAACCAATGCCGATAGTTTATTGAACAATGAAAAAATATCTGCTGACGGAAAATACATGATCAGCAATGCCGAAGTGAAAATTAAAAATGTTACCGGTGCCGATACTTATCCCGAGTTAAAAAAATCGAACGTCTATATTTTTGATAACCTGGATTACCGCCACTGGGATACTTATGAAGATGGAAAATTTGATCACGTAATGTTGTCACCAATGGTAAATGGCAAAGCAGGCGAAGCAAAAGACCTGATGCCCGGCGAACCTTATGATTGCCCGCAGAAACCTTTTGGCGGCGATGAAGATTATGTATGGAATCCCAACAGTAAAGAAGTAGTGTACTGTACAAAAAAGGCATATGGCACTGCATATGCTGTCAGCACCAACACCGACCTGTTTGCTTACAATATAGAAACAGGCAAAACAAAAAATCTTACTGAAGGCATGCCGGGTTATGATATCAATCCTTCTTTTAATAAAAAAGGTGAAATGGCATGGTTGAGTATGAAGCGTGCGGGTTATGAAGCCGACAAACAGGATATCATTGTATCTAATGGTATTTCTAAGATGAACCTCACAGCACAACGGGATGATATACATGTTGAAGGTTATAAATGGAGTGATGAAGGCAGGAAATTATTTTTCTGGGCGCCCATCAACGGTACTTTGCAATTATTTGAAGTGAGTTATCCCGGCCTTACTAAAATGATGCCCATCATTCGTCAAATTACCAAAGGCGATTTTGATGTGAATGGAATTGTTGGGCAAACCGGTAATACACTGGTTGTTTCAAGAACCGATATGAACCATGCTGCAGAATTATACACCGTTGATATTAGTTCGGGCGACATGAAACAGCTGACGCATATCAATGATGCTGTTTACGCAACAACTGCCATGAGCAGAACAGAAAGGCGTATGATCAAAACAACAGACGGAAAAGATATGCTGGTTTGGGTGATCTATCCACCCGATTTTGATGCAGCTAAAAAATACCCCACTTTATTATATTGCCAGGGAGGCCCACAATCAGCACTTACACAATCCTACTCTTTCCGCTGGAATTTCCAGCTGATGGCAGCGAATGGTTATATTGTTGTAGCGCCTAACCGCCGCGGTATGCCGGGCCATGGTACTAAATGGAACGAGCAGATCAGCAAAGATTGGGGCGGCCAGGTAATGAATGATTACTTCAGTGCTATCGATGCACTGAGTAAAGAAAAATATGTTGATAAAAACCGTTTGGGTTGTGTTGGCGCGAGCTATGGCGGCTATTCTGTTTTTTATTTAGCAGGCATTCACAACAAACGTTTTAAAACTTTTATCGCACATGATGGTGTATTCGATTTCAGGAGTATGTATGGCACTACTGATGAAATGTGGTTTGAGAACTGGGATAAAGGCGGCCCTTACTGGGATAAGAATAATGCAGCGGCACAAAAAAGTTACAGTAAATTCAATCCAAGCGATCTTGTTGCGAAATGGAATACACCGATATTAATTTACCAGGGAGGAAAAGATTATCGTGTACCTATCGAGCAGGGGCAACAGGCCTTCCAGGCCGCACAGTTGAGGGGGATAAAAAGTAAATTCATTTTGCTGCCCGATCAAAACCATTGGGTATTGACAGCGCAGGATGCACTGGTATGGCAGCATGAATTTTATAAATGGCTGGATGAAACACTGAAATAATTATTTGATGGTATATAAACTAAGGGCCCACAAATGTGAGCCCTTAGTTTTTTATTCGTGGTCATCGGCACCATTTTCTTCCTGCCGGTAATAGTAGTGAATGTACAAACGATAGACCTGCATTGCCATAATGATACCAAAGCATAAAAAAGAAGTTAACATCAACAGTTTTTGCAGCTCTGAAAAACTCCCGAACTCCTCAGCCGATGCCGGGGTTTTAATGAATAAAGAAACCATGAACCCAACTAATGTAATTACACCCACAAGGCGGAGAATGGCGATCTTCTTTTTCATGAGACTGCTATTTTAGGATTGTACTTTAAAAATAAATGTTATTTATCATTTTTCCGGGTAAAGCTTTGTAGTTTTTTCAAACAGTTCTTTTATTGTTTTTTCATCTTCAACCTTGATACTCTTCATTCCAATTATTACTTCCTTTTCAACTTTACCTGCTTCATCCAGTGCAGAAGGATTAGCAAGGTATATTGTTCTTAATTTATAGAGCTTTTTATTTTTAATACTGTCTGCTGTTTTTGAGAAGGAAAAGTCTGCAGCCATTAAGTCTGGATCTGTAGAATAATAAAAATAGGTTGTATCATCATATGTTGCATCAACTTTAATTTTGGATACATATTTTTCCATCAGATCGTTGTTTTCCAGCTGTACACTTCCAACAAAAATATTATTAGCGGCATTTGTACCAACCTCATATATCTTGCTAAAAGAAAAAAATACAGAATTTTTCGATCTTATGGTGTCCATTAAAACTTTTCGGTTCTTCGTTGAATCCGATAAGTTATAAAAATATCCATAGGAGTTATTTTTTTTACTTACAATATAGTTAACTGTAATGCTATCTTTAGCTCTTATAAGTATTGGGTTATCTGCAGCATCAAAACCCATCTCTCTAATTTCATAGGGATCATAATTCTTGTAAACAACCATATCTTTGAAAAAGATCAGGTCTGCGCTATCAATTAATGTAAGTACCCTTCCTTCATAAACGCTGACAGGAAAATTACTATAGAGCCTGACCGCAGTGATCTGTTCATGTTTACTTTCCTTTTTTATGTTTGGCGAAATGTTACAGCAGGAAATAAAATTAGGCCATCCAATTAATAATAAAAATATCATTGATCTCATTGTTTTGGTATTAGCATCTAGTGAATAAGAAGTTTTGGATCATATTAAACTAACTTGCCGTGGGGGTATAAGCAGTCCATGTATGTGACGCGTCCTTGGGTTCTGAGCTGTCAAAAGCGAGTCCCCTGAATATAAATGACATTTCAACGTTAAATGTTAATGTCATTTTTGCTAAATCCACCACCTGGCCCCCAATAACTGATTGCCATATTTGAGAGACTGGTATTATATCAGTACAGTCGACTGAAACCGCCCCTGCATTGTATCCTATTTTGTGAGTACCGCCATGTATGAATGACACCCAATGCCACTTCCCATCGTTGCCTAAATGTTTTGTACCTATTTCTTCACTGATAAATGTATACTGGAAACCTCCAAGTCCAAAAAATCCCGGATTAGAAATATAATAGAATACCCACGGATAACGCTTGGTGACATCTGTAACAGTTTGGTTGATAGTAATGGCCGCCTGTTCAGTTGATCTTACTTCACCATTCGCAAACATCATGCTCATAATTTCTGAACCTGATGGACCTTCACCCTCACCACTTCCTCCTTCACCCCCATCTTCACAATACACAATCGCAGTAGTTTCTAAATACTCTTCATACACCAATACTCCATTCTCATACACCTGGTAATACCAATCAATATAAACATACTCACATCCTGAATTTAATGGTGCATAGCTTCCAACCGGACCTCCGTTAGTAGTGTCAGCAGCAGGCTTTGCTTTTTTTGTAACAAGATTTCCGGTCTTATTGGTTAGCGCAGCTTTCTCATAGTGCTTAGTAAAAATAATATTATTCTCCAGGTCATACTTAATTATTGTACCGTGAAAATCCCCGGGTATTTCTGTTAATTTCAACAAGCCTGGTGTAATAGTTACAGTGGATCCATTCTTTTTGTCATTAAGCACCACATAATAATTCCCTTTACTGATCTTACCATCTTGTCCCAATTCTGTTACCAGGTATTTGTAAACAGGCCTGGCGCTTTGTGTATTACCAACCTGTACAGGTGTGATATTCATTCGTTCGGCCGGGAAGTATTGTGTACTCTCCAGTATAGCGAACTGGGGCACACGAACTGTCTTTCCTTCAATCGTAACTTTTTGAAAAGACAGTGAGGCATCCTGGGCTTTCGCCCATGATCGCAAACTTTCTGTTACGTTTTGCGGAGCCTGTAATGAAGTTGGTTCGATCGCTGCTTTTTTACAGCTGTGCAGTATTACTGTTACAGCAAGGGCAAGCAGCATGCCTGCAAAGTTTTGTTTCATGATGTACGGATTTAGGAGATTAAAAAACTAAATTATACAATGGCAATAACAACTTCGCACACACGTGTGTGTGTATTTATTTTAAATAGATAATAATCACGGTTTATATTTTTCAGCATTATGCAACTTCTTTGTTACAGGGCCTATCTATAACTTTTGTAACATCAGCTGAAAACGAGAAGCCATAATTTGATTTGTACCAATGAATAATTGCCCACATAATGCCATCGACCAGTTTATTGTGGATACAGTAAAAAGAATGCGCATCGAAAAAAAGATCTCCCAAAAAGAACTGGCGAATTTACTGGACGTATCGGTCGGCTTTATTGGTAACGTGGAAAATCCACGTTACAGGGCCAAGTATAATTTAAACCAGATAAATGAACTGGCGAAGATACTGGGTTGCTCCCCGCAGGATTTTTTACCTCCTAAACCCTTGTAGATCTTCAAAGAAACCTAACGGACATTAATATCTGATTAAAATCTGCCGTCTTTTCTGCCATTCATCCAAAAAATTTTTTATCCCGGTAGATTGCAATAATTTCGTAATAAGAAACACCAGCATCACTTTATGAATTCAATGAGAAGTCTGCAGTTCCGTACTGTTAAATTTGCATGCATCATTTTATCGGTTTTTACGCTTTATGCCTGCCCGTTGAAGGCGCAATTGGCCATAAAGGGTAAGGTGGTATATGCGGATGGTAAGCCTGCAGCATTTGCTTCTGTAAAACTGATCGATCGTACCAACGGGACGGTCTCTGATGCAGCAGGTAATTTCGCCCTGGTAATGCATAACCTGAAACAGAACGATACACTACTCATCTCATCTGTTGGGTACGAGAATTTCAAGATCCCCGCGCAAAAAGCTGCGCAGTTATCTGAATTCAGGTTACAGGAATCTCTAAAGACAATGGAATCCGTAGTGATACGGTCATTCAGTAAAGAAGAAATAGCGGGTGCAAAAACCGAAAACGTAGGTTATTTCAGGAGCTGGAACACAGATAATACCGGCGGTGAGATCGGCCGTACCTTTTTACCCAACCATAAAGAATACCAGATAGCGAAAGTGCGATTTAAAGTATACAACACTTACGATACCTGCATCATCCGCCTGCATATACGTGAAGTAGTTAACGGGCAACCGGGAAGGGAATTATTGAGGGATTCTGTTGCACAGGTGATCAAAAGATCTGCCACAGCAGAAAAGCCTTATGAATTCGACCTGAATAAATACAATGTTATCCTGTCTCAACAAAATATCTTCGTGAGCTTTGAAGTTTTGGAAGGCACAAGATCTGATAATACCAACCGTTCCCTGTCATTTGTTGGATCAGAAGTGGGTAATTATTTTTATAAATCCGGTGAAGTGGATTCATGGCATAGTTCTGATGAATATACCATCTACATGAAGTTGCTGCTGAAGTATGATGATTAGGGGGCGTGAATAGTGAGTAGTGAATGGTCAATGGTGAATGCAGAGTTATAAATTATAGAGACTATTCACCATTCACGATTCACTATTGACCACTCACTAATGTGCAAAATCCATTTCAAAATTCCCCTTTATCCTTTCCATTGAAGGATTGAAATAACCAAACTTCAGGTTGGGGAATTCTTCACGTATCAGTTCCATCATTTGTTTTACTCCCATACACTCCCCTGTTTCGGTAACGCCGATCTTTCCTAAATACCAATCAGGATCAATATTGAAATTGCGCCACTGGATCATACAGAGATCTGTTTCTTTGATGAGTTTGCGCAACGCTTCATATTCTTCAATACTGTCGGTCATGCCCGGGAAAACAAAATAATTAATACTTGTCCAGCCACCAAAACTGCGCACTACTTTTAAACTTTCAATAATATCTTCAAACGCATAATTATTGGGGCGGTAATAAGGCGTATAAATTTTTTCTCTTGCAGAATTCGTACTTACCCTGATGCTGTTCAAGCCGGCTTCGCATAAAATTTTTACCGCATCGGGTTTGCTTCCATTGGTGTTGATATTGATGCTGCCTTTTTTAGTATGCT
>Ga0068853_100004767_pt1 | contig 10542 bp, 9 predicted proteins | sample KBSCornC32_FD_65655 | JGI IMG/M metagenome (GOLD analysis project Ga0068853, IMG submission 65655) | Corn rhizosphere microbial communities from Kellogg Biological Station, Michigan, USA - KBS Corn C3-2 | ecosystem: Host-associated > Plants > Roots > Rhizosphere > Soil ... | reverse complement strand
ACGCTGAGCCTCGCGCTGCTGCGCGCGGCGAAGAAGGTGGGCATCGGCTTCACGCTGCTGCCGGTGCTCTACCAGACCGGCGGCTTCGGCGAGCAGCCACCCACTGAAGGGCAGCGCCGCTTCGTGCGCTCCACCGAATCGATGCTGCGCCTGCTCGAAGCGCTCAAGCCCCAGTGCGATGCGCAGGGCGCGCGGCTGGGCCTCGCGCCGCACTCGCTGCGCGCCGTGCCGCCCGAGGGGCTGCGCGACGCCATCGCGGGGCTCGAAGCCATCGACCGCACGGCGCCCATCCACATCCACATCGCCGAGCAGACCAAGGAAGTGGACGACTGCGTGGCCTGGAGCGGCCTGCGCCCGGTCGAATGGCTGCTCGACCACGCGCCGGTGGACGAGCGCTGGTGCCTGGTGCATGCCACGCACATGAACGACGCCGAGTACGAATACGCGGCCCGCAGCGGCGCGGTGGCTGGCCTGTGCCCGACCACCGAGGCCAATCTGGGCGACGGCATCTTCGACTTCGCCAAGTGGCGCAGCCATGGCGGCGCATGGGGCGTGGGCTCCGACAGCCACGCCAGCGTGAGCGCGGCGGAAGAGTTGCTGATGCTCGAATACAGCCAGCGCCTGGCCAGGCGCCAGCGCAACGTCGGCGCCAGCGCGGCGCAGCCGCATGTGGCCAGCGCGCTCACGCTGGAGGCGGTGCAGGGCGGGGCGCGGGCCTCGGGCCGCGCCACGGGCGGGCTTGCGGCGGGGCAGCAGGCCGATTTCGTCGTGCTCGACGCCTCGCATGTCGCGCTGCAGGGGCTGTCCGCGCCCGATATGCTTTCGGCCCACGTCTTCGCGAGCCACCGCACCTCGGCCATCGACAGCGTCTGGGTGGCAGGCCGCCCGCGCGTCTCGGCCGGGCGCCACGCGCTGCACGACGAAGCCGCCGCCGCCTTCGTGGCCGCGCGCACCCAACTACTCCAGGATTGATCGACCGCACCATGGCCTTCACCACCGCCGAACCGCCTTTCCGCTTCCGCCAGGGCACCCGCCCGCTGCTGATCTCGATGCCGCACGTCGGCACGCACGTGCCGCCCGCGCTGGCCGCGCGCCTCACCGAAGAGGCGCGCCATGTGCCCGACACCGACTGGCACCTCGAACGGCTCTACGACTTCGCCGACGAACTGGGCGCCTCGGTGCTGGTGGCGACGCATTCGCGCTACGTGATCGACCTGAACCGTCCGCCGGACGGCGCCAGCCTTTACCCCGGCCAGAGCGTGACGGGCCTGTGCCCGGTCGACACCTTCGACGACACGCCGCTGTACGCCGACGCCGCCGACGTGCCGGGCGACGAGGAGACCGCGCAGCGCCGCGACGCCATCTGGCAGCCCTATCACGCCAAGCTGGCGGAGGAACTCGCGCGCATCCGGGCGCAGCACGGCGTGGCGGCGCTGTGGGACGCGCACTCGATCCGCTCGGTGCTGCCGCGCTTCTTCGAAGGCAAGCTGCCCGACCTGAACCTGGGCACCGGCAAGGGCGTCAGCTGCGACCCGGCGCTGGCGCAGACGCTGCTGGGCATCGCCGAAAGCGCCACCGGCTACACGGGCGTGCTCAACGGCCGCTTCACCGGCGGCTATATCACGCGCAACTACGGCAACCCCGCGCAGAACGTGCACGCGGTGCAGCTGGAGATGACGCAGTCGAGCTACATGCAGGAGAAGCTGCCCTTCGACTACCTGCCCGAGGTGGCGGCGGGCGTGCAGCCGCACGTGCGGCGCATGATCGAGGCGGTGCTGGCCTTCGTGGAAGGCCGCGCAAAGGGCTGACGGCGGGCAGGGGCAGGGGCTCTTCCTACAATCGGAGCCCTATGAAGCCCCTCGTCTACACCCACGGCCAGGCACTGGCCGGCATCCTCGCCAAGCGCATCGCCATCCTCGACGGCGCCATGGGCACGATGATCCAGCGCTTCAAGCTGACGGAAGAGCAGTACCGGGGCGAGCGCTTCAAGGACTTCGAGCGCGACGTGAAGGGCAACAACGAGCTGCTGTCGCTCACCCGGCCCGACGTGATCCGCGACATCCACGAGGGCTACCTCGCGGCGGGCGCCGACCTGATCGAGACCAACACCTTCGGCGCGACCACCATCGCGCAGGAGGACTACAAGATGGCGCACCTCGCGCGCGAGATGAACCTCGAATCCGCGAAGCTGGCGCGCGCGGCCTGCGACAAGTTCAGCACGCCCGACAAGCCGCGCTTCGTGGCCGGCGCTCTCGGCCCGACGCCCAAGACGGCGAGCATCAGCCCCGACGTGAACGACCCCGGTGCGCGCAACGTGAGCTTCGAGGAGCTGCGCGCGGCCTACTACGAGCAGACCGAGGCGCTGGTCGAGGGCGGCGCCGACGTGATCCTGGTCGAGACCATCTTCGACACGCTCAACGCCAAGGCCGCGCTGTTCGCGGTCGACGAGTACTTCGACAACAGCGGCAAGCGCCTGCCGCTCATCATCAGCGGCACGGTGACCGACGCCTCGGGCCGCATCCTCAGCGGCCAGACCGTCACCGCCTTCTGGCACAGCGTGCGGCATTCGCAGCCGCTGGCCATCGGCCTGAACTGCGCGCTGGGCGCGGCGCTGATGCGCCCCTACATCCAGGAGCTGGCGCGCGTGGCCGGCGACACCTTCATCAGCTGCTACCCGAACGCCGGCCTGCCCAACCCGATGAGCGACACCGGCTTCGACGAAACGCCCGACGTCACCTCGCGCCTGCTGCACGAGTTTGCGTCGGAAGGGCTGGTGAACATCGTGGGCGGCTGCTGCGGCACCACGCCGGACCACATCGCGGCGATCGGCAAGGCGGTCGCGCCAATGGCCGGGCGGGTGCTGGGCACCAACAACGCAGGCTTCTACAAAGAGGCTGCCTAACGGGCTCTCCCCCAGGCTGCGCGCACTTCGTGTCGCTTCGCCAACCCCCTTCCGGGGGCAACACCAGCGGCCCGGCAGAGCCGGTTCCGCGGTGTTCCTGGAAATCGGACCTGCGCTGATTGACGGGCCGGCACCCCCGGCCTAGGCTGGGGCGCAAGGAGCCTTGCCATGAACTCATCACTCACCTGGCGCTGGGCCGCCATCAGTGCGCTTGCCCTTGCGCTGCCGCTCGGCGCGCAGGCGCAGCAGGCCTTCACGCGCGGCGCGGTCAATCTGCGCGCCGGGCCTTCGGGCGACTATCCGCTGGTGGCGCGGCTCGGGCCCGGCCAGCCGCTCGAGGTGGTCGGCTGCACCAGCGGCTATGGCTGGTGCGACGTGGTGCTGCCCGATGGCGGGCGCGGCTGGATCTGGGCGCGCAACCTCGACTACGCCTACCAGGAGCAGCGCGTCCCGCTGGTCACCTACGGCGCGCTGATCGGCGTGCCGATCATCGGCTTCGCAATCGGCAGCTACTGGGCCGACTACTACCGCGACAGGCCCTGGTACGGCGACCGGCGCTGGTGGGGCAACCGGCCGCCTCCGCCGCCCGTCGCGGGCTGGCGTCCACCGCCACCGGTGCGGCCCGGATGGCAGCCGCATCCCTGGCGGCCGGGTCCGGGGTTCAGACCACCCGGACCGGGCTTCAGGCCACCGCCCGCGCCGGGCATCCGTCCGCCGGTGGACCCGGGAATCAGGCCGCCACGGCCGCAGCCGGGCTTCCGTCCCGGTCCGCCGCCGGGCAAGCCGCATCCGCATTCCGGTGGGGGCGGGCATCGCGGGGGAGGCCGTGGCGGTGACCATGGTGGAGGTCACGGCGGCGGGCACCGGCACTGAAGGCCGGCGCCGCAGCCCTCAGTCTTGCGCGACGCGCACCACGCGCTTGCCGAAGTTGCGGCCCTGAAGCAGGCCGATGAACGCGTCCGGCGCGTTCTCCAGCCCGTCGATGCGGTCTTCGCGCAGCGTGATCTTGCCGGCCTCGACCCACTCGTCCATCTCGCGCCGGAATGCATCGAAGCGCTCGCCGTAATGGTCGAGGATGACGAAGCCCTGCATGCGGATGCGCTTCTGCAGCAGCGCCGCCATCAGCAGCGGCAGCCGGTTCGGGCCCGTGGGCAGCATCTCGCTGTTGTAGTCGGCGATGTGCCCGCACACCGGCACGCGCGCGCCGATGTTGAGCAGCGGCAGCACCGCGTCGAACACCGCGCCGCCGACGTTCTCGAAGTACACGTCGATGCCCTGGGGGCAGGCGGCTGCGAGGCGCGATGCGAACTCCGGATCGTGGCGGTCGATGCAGGCGTCGAAGCCCTGCACCTCGACCGCGTGGCGGCACTTGTCCGCGCCACCTGCGATGCCCACCACGCGCGCGCCCTTGAGCCTGGCGATCTGCCCGACCACCGAGCCGACCGCGCCGGTCGCGGCCGCCACCACCACGGTCTCGCCTGGCTTGGGCTGGCCGATGTCGAGCAGGCCCACGTGCGCGGTGAAGGCCGGCATGCCGAGCCCGCCGAGTGCCAGCGATGGCTGCGCCATCTGGCCCAGCGGCATCAGGTCCTGGCCGTCGGACAGGGCGTAGTCCTGCCAGCCGGCGTTGCCCAGCACGAGATCGCCGGGGCTGAACTGCGCATTGCGCGAGGCGACGACGCGGCTGACCGTGCCGCCCGGCATCGCCTCGCCCAGCTGCACCGAGGCGGGCGCATAGAGCGGCGGAATCTCGTCCATCACCTGGCGCATGTACGGATCGAGCGACAGGTGCAGCGTGCGCAGCAGCACCTGGCCCTCGCCGGGCGCGGGGACGGCGCCTTCCTCGATGCGGAAGTCGGCGGGCGTCGGCAGGCCGCGCGGCCGGACGGCGAGGACGATGCGGCGGTTGGTGGTTTCGCTTGGATGCATGGGGCGTGGCTCCTTCGGTGAATAGACCAGTCGTCTAGTGGATGGGCGAAAAAAAAGCGGGAGCGCGCTCGCCTCCCGCTTCGTGGGTGTCAGTGGTCCGTGGACAGGCCCAGCAACTGCCGGGTGTCGCGCATGGCTGCGTCCAGCGATGCGCGGTCGCGCGTGATCTTGGCCAGCAGGCTGGCACCGAGCCAGCGCTGGTAGAGCGCGACGGCGACGCCCTGCGCGTCCTGTTCCTGTGGCATCGCCTTCAGCGAGCCGTCGGCCCGGCCGGCCTCGATGCAGCCTGCGAGCCGGTCGGTGATGCCTCGGGTGCCGCGCGCCAGCGCTGCGCGCATGCTCTCGGACAGGTCGCAGACCTCCGCGCCGAGCTTGACGACGAGGCAACGGCTTTGCGCCTCATCGCCGGTCTGGGAGTCGAGCCAGTCGTCGAAGTAGGCGAGCAGGCGTTGGGCGGCGGTGCCGGCGCCTTCGGCCAGAAGGGTGTCGGTGCGCCCCAGGTACTCGCTGAAGTAGGCCTCCAGCACGGCCTCGCCGAAGACTTCCTTGGAGCCGAAGTAGTGATAGAACGACCCCTTCGGCACCTTCGCCGCAGCCAGCACCTCGGCCAGCCCGACGCCGGTGAAGCCCTTGCGCAGCAGCAGCGGATGGGCCACGTCGAGGATGTGCTGGCGGACGTCGGGGGTGGGGGCGATCGCGTTCATGGGCCGCACTCTAGCGGCAATTAGACCAGTCGTCTAGTTCGCCTGATCGGCCGGATCGCCGCTCACCTTCGGGCTGCATTCGCCCGCCGCAGCCCGGCCCTTCGCGATCAGATTCACGAAATGCTGAGCTCCCAGGCCGAGTGGGCGCTCACGTGACCACACCACGTCCACCCACAGGTCCAGCCCGTTGCTGAGGTTCTCGAACGGAATCTCGACCAGCGCGCCCGCCGCCACATGCGGTCGCGCGAAGTTGCGCGGCAGCCAGCCCCAGCCCAGCCCGGCGGTGATCAGGCTCAGCGCGGCCAGCGCGTTGTCGGAGCGCCAGACGTGGCGCGCGAACACGAAGCGCGGGTCGCTGGTGGCAAGGTCGCGGCCGGCCACCACGATCTGGCGGGTGTTGGTCAGGTGGTCCTCGCGCAGCCGGCCGCCGTTGGCGGCGAGCACGGGGTGGTCGGGCGCCATCACCGCCACCATGAGCTCGCTGCCCACTTCCTGGAAGCCCTCGCGCCCGTCGAGGCTGGGTCGCTCGAAGACCAGCGCCAGCTGCGCCCGCCCGCTGTGCAGCAGCGCCAGCGCATCGGCCTGCGGCGCGGCCAGCACTTCCACCTGCAGCAGCGGATGCTCCCGCGCCAGTTCCGACAGCGGTCCGGTCCATGGCGCGGCCAGCAGCTCGGGCGCGATGGCCAGCGTGAGCCGGTCTTCCAGCCCCTGGGTGAGCGCCAGCGCCTGCACCTGCAGCTGCTTCAGCTGGGCCGCCAGCAGCCGCGCCTGTGGTTCCAGCGAGCGCGCGGCGGCCGTGGGCTGGGGCTCGCGGCCGCTGCGGTCGAAGAGCTGCAGGTCGAGCTCGGCCTCCAGGTTTGCGATGGCCATGCTCACCGCCGACGGCACCCGGCGCAACGCCCGCGCGGCGGCCGAGAAGGAGCCGTGGTCGATCACGGCCAGGAAGACTTCGACGTTGTCGCTGGAAAAGGCCATGGCGCCGATCTTTCAATAAAACTGAAATAAGTTAACTTTTTATATCAGCCCGAGACAAATAAAGTCCAGTCATCGCATCAACGAACACAGAGAGAGAAAGCCATGCAAGGGATTCAGCGCCGCATCGTCTACATCAGCCTCTACGAAGGCATCGCCATCGTGGCCGCCAGCGCGGGCCTGGCCCTGATGACGGACGCCGGCCTGGGCCATTCGGGCGTGCTGGCGGTGGCGGCCTCGGTCATCGCGGTGATCTGGAACCTGGTCTTCAACTCGCTCTTCGAGCGCTGGGAGTCGCGCCAGGCCGTGCGCGGACGCAGCTTGCGCCGCCGCATCGCGCACGCCATCGGCTTCGAGGGCGGCCTGATCGCCTTCCTGGTGCCGATGTTCGCCTGGGGCCTGGGCGTCACGCTCTGGCAGGCGCTGGTGATGGACCTGGGGCTGGTGGTGTTCTTCCTGGTCTACACCTTCGTCTTCAACTGGGCCTTCGACCGCGTGTTCGGCCTGCCGGCTTCGGCTGCCGCGAAGGTGCCGGTGGCGGCCTGAGGGCCGCCCGGACAAAGAGGATCAAGGCGGCGTGGCCGCCTTTTTCTTTTCTCCGGCCGCCCGCATCTCGAGCGCGGCCTGCAGCCGCAGCGCCTCCTGCGGCGTGAAGAGCTCGGCCTGCAGCTGCGCGCGCGTGGCTTCGTCGGCCGCGGCGTAGCGCGACAGGCGGCTCTGCCAGTCCTGCTCCTGCTGGTCGAGCGTCGCGAGCCGCTGCGCCGCCTCGTAGCCGTACTGCCTGGAGCGCTCCTCGAAACGCTCCTGCGGGCTGGCGCCGCGTGCTTCCAGCGCGGCGGTCTGCTCGCCCACGGCCAGTTGCGCGACGGAAGCGGCACGGTCGGCACGCTGCTCGGGCGTGAGCCATGTCTCCTCGGTCTTCGCCAGCGCCTGGCGCTTCTGCTGGGCGGTGAGGTTCGCGTTGCGCTCGATCTCCAGCCTCTCGACGCTGAAGCGGTCGAACTTCTCCTCGGCGCCGAACAGGCCCTCGACTTCCTCGGGCGCGAAGTAGCGCGAGCGGATGCCGGCGCGTGCATCGAGCACTCTGCGCAGCCCTGCCGGATCGCCGATGTTGGCCGCCGGCAGCGCCTCGAGCGCATTGCGGTAGTCGATGTAGCGCTCCAGCAGGCCCAGCGCGCGCACCCGCCACTCGGGCGGCACGTACTTGTCGATCTTTGCGCGCATCTCGGCCATCAGGCCTTCCTTGTCGCGCGCCTGACTGTCGTTGAGCATCTGCTCGAAGATGCGCAGCAGGTTGGGCGTCAAGAGCGGATCGGGGGCATGGACGCTTCCGCTCGAGGGCGCGCCGGAGCCGGTCGACGCGTCGGCAATGGCGGCCGGTGGCAACGCCGAAGCGGTGGCCGCGGGTGCCGGCGCCCGCGCGCCGTCGGCCTGCGACCACCACCACGCGGCGCCCGCGGCCAGCACCACCGCGACCGCCGCGAGCGGGCGCAGGAGCTTGCGGGGCATGGCCGCCTCAGAGGCCGAGCTGCTTCAGCTTCGCCGCCTGGTTGACGTACAGGGTCACCGGGCTCACCGAGAACAGGTCGCGCAGCCCGAGCATCTGGTTCACCTCGTCCAGGTGGTTCTGCCTGTAGCTGCCGATGTAGGTGCCCAGGTGCGAGCTGCAGGCCGAGGCCAAGCCGTCGTTGGCCTCGCCATGTACCAGGCTCAGCAGCGACAGCGGGTAGTCGGAGGCGTCGAACACGTTGGTCAGCGGCTGGGTGCCCGACCAGGAGAAGTAGCGCACGCCGTTGACCAACTCGGTGCCGTTGCCGCAGGCCGTGATGGGCACGCCGTCGGGGAACTTGGCATTGAACTTCGCGGAGCCGGCGGTGTTGAGCGAATCGAGGGCGCCCAGGCCGCTCTGCGGCGTGTTGTTGCCCGAAAGAATGCCGATGAGGCTGGAGAACGCATTCACCGCGCCCACCACCACCGTGCGGCTCAGGCTGCCTTCGGGCAGCGTGTTGCCCAGCAGGTCGGCCACCTTGCTGCCCTTGTGCGGGCTGCCCACCGTGGTGACCGAGGCCACCAGCTGCGGCGCCACGCCCGAGACATAACGCGCCGTGGGGCCGCCGTGCGAATGCCCGATCAGGTTGACCTTGCTCGCGCCGGTCAGCGCCAGCACGTCCTTGACCTGCTTGAGCAGCTGCTCGCCACGCACCTCGCTGCTGTTGGTGGCCGCCACCTCGGCGACGAAGACCTTCGCGCCTTGGGCGCGCAACTCGCCCGGAATGCCGTACCAGTAGTCGATGCCGGCGATGGTGTCGAAGCCCAGCATGCCGTGCACCAGCACGATCGGATAGGCCGTCTGCGCATTGGTGTTGGCTGCCTGCGCCGTCTGCGCCAGAGGGGCGAGCGCCAGCATGCCGCACACCAGGAGCGCGCCGGCGGTCCGCCGGGCCGTGCCGTCCTTGCTGCCCGTCGTCCTTGTCCTCGAAGCCGCAATCCTCTTCGCCAGTCGAATCATCGGAACTCCCTCGTGGGTTGATCGGTTGGGGGGCACGCAAAAACGAACGAGCGTGCACTTTTTATTCTGCGAAACCGACCGGGCCGGATCGATCCGGACTTTCCCTTTCATGATTCGGACTTACTCCTGCAGCCCCTGCGGCGCATGGGAGGGCGATAGACTCCTGCCAACCCGCGCACGAATAACCGCTTTTGCCCCCGAGTCCAACCATGTCTTCCCCAATGCCGCCTCCCATGAAGCTTTCAGGCCTGGAGCCGGTCTCCATCGGCGAAGGCACGCTGTTCGTCAACATCGGCGAGCGGACCAACGTCACAGGCTCCAAGGCCTTCGCGCGCATGATCCTCAACGGGCAGTTCGAAGAAGCGCTGGCCGTGGCCCGCCAGCAGGTCGAGAACGGCGCGCAGGTGATCGACGTGAACATGGACGAGGCCATGCTCGACAGCAAGGCCGCGATGGTGCGCTTCCTCAATCTCATCGCCAGCGAGCCCGACATCGCGCGCGTGCCGGTGATGGTCGACAGCTCGAAGTGGGAGGTCATCGAGGCGGGCCTGCGCTGCATCCAGGGCAAGGGCATCGTCAACTCCATCTCCATGAAGGAGGGCGTCGACAAGTTCAAGCACGAGGCCAAGCTGGTGAAGCGCTACGGCGCTGCAGCCGTGGTGATGGCCTTCGACGAGAAGGGCCAGGCCGACACCTACGCGCGCAAGATCGAGATCTGCGAGCGTGCCTACCGCATCCTGGTGGACGAGGTGGGCTTCCCGCCCGAGGACATCATCTTCGACCCGAACATCTTCGCGATTGCCACCGGCATCGAGGAGCACGACAACTACGCGGTCGATTTCATCGAGGCTACGCGCTGGATCAAGCAGAACCTGCCGGGCGCGAAGGTGTCGGGCGGCGTGAGCAACGTGAGCTTCAGCTTCCGCGGCAACGACCCGGTGCGCGAGGCCATCCACACCGTGTTCCTGTACCACGCGATCAAGGCGGGCATGGACATGGGCATCGTCAACGCCGGCATGGTGGGCGTGTACGACGACCTCGAACCCGAGCTGCGCGAGCGCGTGGAAGACGTGGTGCTCAACCGCCGCTCCGACGCCGGCGAGCGCCTCGTCGAAGTGGCCGAGACCGCCAGGAGCGGCGCGAAGGACGACAGCAAGAAGCTCGAATGGCGCGGCACGCCGGAGCAGCCGGTGCCGGTCAGCCAGCGCCTCTCGCACGCCATGGTGCACGGCATCACCGACTTCATCGTGGAAGACACGGAAGAGGCCTACCAGGCCATCCTCGCCAAGGGCGGGCGGCCGCTGCACGTGATCGAAGGTCCGCTGATGGACGGTATGAATATCGTCGGCGACCTGTTCGGCCAGGGCAAGATGTTCCTGCCGCAGGTGGTGAAGTCGGCGCGCGTGATGAAGTCGGCCGTGGCCCACCTCATTCCCTACATCGAGGAAGAAAAGCGCCAGGACGAGGCCGCGGGCCGCGACGTGCGCACCAAGGGCAAGATCATCATCGCCACCGTGAAGGGCGAC
>Ga0068853_100004766_pt1 | contig 10544 bp, 8 predicted proteins | sample KBSCornC32_FD_65655 | JGI IMG/M metagenome (GOLD analysis project Ga0068853, IMG submission 65655) | Corn rhizosphere microbial communities from Kellogg Biological Station, Michigan, USA - KBS Corn C3-2 | ecosystem: Host-associated > Plants > Roots > Rhizosphere > Soil ... | reverse complement strand
GTCAGCGTGCCGCCGGCAGCGATCGCGCCGCCGCAGTAGCCGGACTGCGTCGCGCCATTCTGCAGGATCAGCCCGTCGATCGTCAGCGGCGCGGTGCTCATCACCAGACCAAACGACGGCGTGCCGCTCACGCTGCTGCGCTCGAGCGTCACGAACGGCGTGCCGTCCGGCGCCAGGCTGCCGCGAAACGCGACGGGGCGCGTCAGCGCGAGTGCGTGGCTGCTGGACGCCTGCGTCAGCGATATGGTGGTCGGCGCCGCGAACCCGTTGAGGTCGATCGTGTCGTTGCTGCCGTCGCCCGCGCTGCAGCCGTTGACCGCCGCCTGGGTGTTCACCGCCGTCACGGCATCGATGATCGAACACTTGCCCGGCACACTGGCCGCACTGGTGTCGTCGACGACGATCGTCGCCGCACTTGCGGCTTTGCCCAGGCCGAGCGCGATTGCGCCGACCAGTGGCGCGAGGCGCGTCATGTTGCGTGCGAAGCAGCCTCGTGTACGGGAACTTGTGGTGTTCATGGAGCCTCCTTGTTCCTGCATCGTCCAAACAGCGTGGGATCACATTGCGCGGCGAGAATAGCGCCGACGCACGCGACCGCGGCGGTTGTAAACGACGCCCGGTTCGAGGAAGTTCAGCAATCGGTTCAGTCGAGTTCATCAAGCAAAACGCCGCATGAACTCCCGCGCAGTTCCGCGCCGTGCGTTATGCCCGCGCTCATGTTTGCGCTGCCGTGCTGAACCGGCACAATGCGCTTGTGCCGTCCCCGGAATTGCCGATGCCACCAGAACGCGAAGATGGCGCGCCGACCAACAGCGCGTTCCTGCTGCGCCATGCGGGGCGTGCGCGCATCGGGCTTGCCGGCGGCACCTCGCTGGTGGACAGATCGATCCGCAGGGCACAACGCCCGATCAGTTCCCACGCGCAAGGCAGCGCCTGGTCGCACGCGTTCCTGATCGGCGAGCGGCGCTGCGACGGCCATTGGTGGCTGCTCGAATCGGATCTGGACATTGCGCACAAGCGAGTACGGCTGGGCGCGCAGGAAAACCGCATCGACAAGTATTTCGACGAACGCGAGTGGCCTAACCTGGCCGTGCTCGACTTCGGGCTGGACGACGCGGTCGCCACGCGCGTGCTCGCCGCGGCGCTGGAGCTGCTGGCCAGCGCCACGCGTTACTCGTTGCGCGAAGTGTTCGGCACCTTGCTGTCGCTGGCGCGACCGACGCTGCGCGAGCGCGAGAACCTGCTGGCACGCGAGAACGCGTTGTACTGCTCGGCGTTCGTGCAGCACTGTTATGCCAGCGCGGGAGTCGAGCTCGTGTATGGCGTGAGCGGCAAGAACACCACCCCACACGACATTGCACGCACCGGGCTGCCGCATCGCGCCCACCACCTGTTGCGTCTTGCCGGTGCGGCGCGCTGAGCGACACGCGTTCAGCGCAGCTGGCTGTCCTTGCTGCCGCGCCGGTTGTAGCCGCTGAACGCGGCCTCTTCCTTGTCGCGGGCGTCCTGGCAGTTCACGCACAAGCGCACGCCGGGCACGGCCTTGCGCCGCGCCTCCGGAATCGCCGCGTCGCATTCCTCGCAGTGCTTCAGGCTCGGACCGCGCGGCGCCTTGGCGCGCGCGCGCTTGATAGCGTCCTTGATGGTCGCGTCGATCTGATCCTGTACGGCGCCGTCGCCTGCCCAGCCGGTGGCCATGTTCGTGTCCCGTGTCGTGCACCAAGTATACAAATCAATATAGGGCGGCGCGAGCGGAACTCAACGGCGCATACGCGGCGATAGTGGTCCCGCTCTTGCGATCGTCCATGGCCGCGCTCGCGCCGCCACCTTTCGTGTCGGCGACCGCCAGCGACGACAGCCGCTGCGGCCGGCCTTGCGGGCGACCAGTACATCCTCGTTGGCGAATTCCGGCATCGATGCCGGTCAAGCACCGATCAATCGGACCCCATTTTCGGCGACGGCCTGCAGTAGCCGTGGCACGAACCGGCGTCACGTTGCGATTACTCCGGCAGGCAGGCACAAGGGGCGAACAAGTCATGACACGTTCTTTCTCGGCACGTGGCGGCATTGCAGCCGTCGCCGTTCTGGGCGTTGCGGCGGCTGCCGCTGCCGGCGAGGTCAGCTCCCAGGCCGGTGGTTACCGCTTCGACGAGCATTTCCGCTGGCAGGGCAACCACGCCGCCACGATCGGCAGCGCACCGAACTACGCCACCACGGTGTGGTGGGATGAAGCCAGCTGGGACACGCGTTGCGATACCACGTTCATCGCGGTCGAGCCAGTGCACGACGACGGCATCGACATGACCAACGCGTTCCATGTCGACATCCACAAGGCGGCATCGTCCGACCCGCATAGCGGCGTGATCGACAACACGGTGTATGCGCTCGGCGGCGACGGCAGCCCGGGCATCGGCATCATGCACCTGGACTACCAGGACATCTGCAGCGCGCGCCTGCGCAATCCGATGCTCGTGCAAGCCGCCCAGCCGGGCGTGGTGACGTTTTACGCGCCCGCATTCAACACTACCGGGCACTGGTGGGAAATCGCGATCACGCCCGCGAACAGCGTGGTCGGTGCCGAGCACACCAGCGTGCCGAGCGTGGATTCCGGCCTGCCGTTTCCGGATTCGAACGTCGACAATCCCGGCCCCGGCCACGGCCCGCCGCCCGCCGATTCGATCAACCTCGTCTCGATCGGCTCGGCCGACGCACCCTGCGTGCTGTCGACCGGCTGGCGCACGCGCTTCGGCGTGTCGAAAACCGTTGCCGGGAATGAGACCCACTATGTCACGCAGGGCGTGACGCAAGCCGACTACCTCGCCGCCGATCCGAGCACGGCAAACACGCTGGTACGCTGGCAGATCAGCTACGCAACCGATCACATCAGCCTGTCGGCGGACCTGGCTGGCAACGGCACGCTCACCGCGCTCGAATCCTGGCCGGTCAGCGTGCCGTGGAGCGAAGTGAACGTGCACCTGATGGCGGTCGGCTACCAGTCGAGCCATCATCCGCAGGCGCCGTGCAATCTCGGCCACATCCGCGAGCTGCAGTGGCGCGAGGTCAGCGTGTATCCGGTCAAGTACGCGCGCACCGACGTATTCCCGAAAAATTCCGGCGTCACGCACACGCCGATGGACCTGGGTTTTTCCGCTTACGACATCCGCGATATCCAGCGCCTCGGCACGGTCAACGGCGTGCCGCAGGCCAACGCCGGCGCGTTCAACTCGCAGCATCCCGGCAAGTACTGCGCGGACGCAGGCTTTCCCTGTTTCGGATCCACCAGCACCACGCCGACGCTTGCGTTTTCGCTGCCGCAAGGCGCCGTCGACAATCTCGCCGCGCTCAACCTGGTGGCCGACATGAAAGACGCCGCCGGCGCGTCGCACGTCAGCGCCAGCGCAACGTTGAACGCTCAACCGCTCGGGCGGCTGCCCGAACACGACGCGGTGCCCACGGTGGCCGGCACCGACTGGGTGCGGCGCGCGCTGGCCGGACCGCCGGCCGCGCTGCATGCGGGCGCCAATTCGCTGCAGCTCGCGCTCGAGCCGGGCGCGTACATGGATCGCATCGAGCTTGAACTGATGTACATCGATCCCGACCGGATCTTCGCCGATAGCTTCGAGGCGGTGGCGCCGCGCACGCCCGGCAAGTCGTACGTGAATCCGCAGCTGGGACGTCTGCAGTTGTCGCTGCCGCGCGCGCCGGTCGGCAGCGGTGCGCACCTGTTGCATCAGTGCAGCGATTGACGATCACGCCGGGTCCTCCCGCGTCACCCCGACAAGCGCCCTTCAGCGCACCCCTACGCTGAAAGACGGCGGGAGCGACCCGGCTTCCATCCACCGATGCGAGCGAGGCAACCGCTACTGCATCTGCGCATAAAGGAACGCGCGTGCGCGTTCCCATTCGCGCTTGGCGGTGCGTTCGGAACAGGCGAGCAACTCGGCGATCTCGGCGAATTCGAGTCCGGCGAAGTAGCGCAGCTCGACCACTTCCCGCTGCCGCGCATTGAGCAGGTCGAGCCGGTTGAGCGCCTCGTCGAGCGCGAGCAGCTCGCCGCTCAGCTGCGCGGGCGCGGCCACCATGTCGGCGGCGTCGAGCGGCAAGTCGTCGTGCGCGCCGCCGCGCTTGAGCGCGGTGCGGCGCCGCACGTTGTCCACCCAGATCACGCGCATCGCACGCGCGGCGCACGCGAGGAAGTGATGGCGGTCGTTGAGCGCCAGTTGCGCGTTGCCGAGCAGGCGCAGGTACGCCTCGTGGATCAGCACGGTCGGCGACAGCGTCTTCTCGCCGCTGCCCAGGCTGGCTTTCGCCAGCCGCCGCAACTCGCCATACAGCAGCGTGAACACCTCGCCGAGCGCATCGGTATCGGTGCGCGCCCGCGTCAGCAGGTCGGTGACTTCGCTCATGCCGCCTATGCCTAGTTGTTCAGAGCATCGCTATTGCACGGCGGCGAGCAACTCGGCGCGCTGTGCGGAAAGCCGGGGCATGACGGCGTGCTCCGCGCCTAGCGCGCTTTCGCCCAGTGCCGCGAGTTCGCGTGCCGTGCCCCGGTCGCCGAGACTGAGCGCGAAGCGCGCGGCGGTCAAGTAGTGCTCGTAGGCAAAGTAGCGCATCGGCGCGGGGACGCCGCGCAGCTGCGCCAGCGCGCGCCGCCAGGCGTCCGTCGATGGCGCGCTGTGGCCCAGGCTGCGTTCGGCCTGCGCCTGCAGCAGGTCGGTCTCGATGCGCAGCGGGTCGAGCGGACGCTCATCGTGCGCAAACGCGGTGCGCAGCGCCGTGAGCCAGGACGACGCGGCGTCGGCATTGCCGGTGTCGAGGCGAAAGTGGGCAACGCGCAACGCGGTCTTGAGCTGCACGCGCGTGCGCACGCCACCACCCGGCAGTTGCCTGAGCCCGCGTTCGACCTCGTCGAACAACGCGCGCGCGGTTTCGTCTTCCCCGAGCGCGGCGTGCGCATGCGCGAGGTTGGCCTTGATCTGCAGCGCACGTTCATCGTCGGCGCGGTCCTTCTGCTGCAACGTGAGCGCTTCGTCGAGCAGCACCTTCGCCGCCGCGTAGTCGCCCTGCGTCTCCTTGAGCCAGGCCATGTTGGACAGCGCCGGCGCCAGCCGCGGCACGTTGCCGAGCGCCTTGCGCTGCGTCTCGATCGACTCGCTGAGCGCGGCCTGCGCCTCGTCGAAGCGCCCGTCGGCGAGCAGTTCGCCGGCGTAGGTGTTGAGCGTGCGGCCCACGAATACATGCCCGGGCGGATACACCCGGCGCGTGACCTCCAGGCCGCGACGGTAGAATTGCAGTGCCTCGTCGTGGCGCTGCTGGTCCGACAGGATGCCACCGAGCGTGACGAGTGCCGCGCGCAGGCCGTTCTGCCCCTCCGCTCCCAGGCCTTCGAACAACCCGATCGCTTCGCGCGCCGCGGCTTCCGCCGCACCGAGGTCGTCGCGGTTGCGCTCGATCATGGCCAGCGTGTGCAGCGTCATCGCCAGCGACTCCGGCTGCGGCGGATCGAGCGTGCGCGCGAGCGCCACGCCCTCGCGTGCATCCGCGTCGGCCGCCGGATCGTCCACGCCGGAAAACACGCGTGCATCGCCGAGCCGCAACAGCGCCGTGACCCGTGCCTCCTTCGGCGCTTCAGGATCGGCGCGAATCGCCGCGGCAAGCTTGCGTGCCGATTCCACGGCCTCGCCGCTGCGTCCGAGCGAAACCAGCAGCGGAATGCGCGACAGCGACGGCGCGTAGCGCTCCGCGTTCGGAATCGACGCATCGCTGGCGTACAGCGCGATCGAGTCATCGAGCAGCGCTTCGGCATCCTTCAGGCGGCCGAGGTTGCGGTAGATCACGCCGAGCGACGCGAGCAGTTCGGCGCGTGCGCGCAACGGCAGCGCATCCGGCTTGCGCGCGCGCTCGGCGCCGTTGGCGAGGATCGCGAACAGGTCCGGCACCTTGCCGCCGTTGTGCTCCGGATCGCTGGCCTGGAACAGGCCGAGCAGGAAATCACGCACCGCATCGGCGCGCTGCGCTTCATCGAGCGCGCGGCGCGCTTCCGCGCGTGCACGCACCGCCTGCCACCACGTGCCGGCCGCGCCCGCGGCGAGCGCGATCAGCACGGTGCCCGCGGCGGCCACGCCGACGCGATGGCGCTGCGCGAACTTGCGCAGCCGGTAGCCGAGCGACGATACGCGCGCCTCGACGGGGCGGCCGAGCAGCCAGCGCTGCAGTTCGTCCGCCAACGCGGCCACGCTTGGGTAGCGCCGCTCGGGATCCGGCGCCAGCGCGCGCAGGATCACCGCATCCAGGTCCCCGCGCAGCTCGCGCCGCGCGCGCGCCAATTCGGTGCCCGCCAGTTCCGCGCCTCGGCCAACGGCCTGCGACGGCAGCGTCGGCATCGCGTCCGGCTCGGCGGCCCGGTCGCGCGGCGGCGCGCCGGTCAGCATCGCGTACAGCAGCGCGCCCAGTCCGTAGACGTCCATCGCGGTCGATGCAACCGCGCCGCGGAACTGTTCGGGAGCGGCGTAGTGCGGCGTGAGCGCGCGCTTGTGCGTCTGCGTCGTGTCGCCAGCCTGTGCGATGCGCGCAATACCGAAATCGAGCAGGTGCACGTGACCGCCGTCGTCGACCAGCACGTTGGACGGTTTCAGGTCGCGATGCACGATCAGGTTGCGATGCGCGTGATCGACGGCGGCGCAGACGTCGAGGAACAGGCGCACGCGCGCGCGCATGTCGAGCCGCCGCGCCTGGCACCAGGCATCGATGCGTTGACCATCGACCAGCGTCATCGCGAACCACGGCGTGCCCTCGTCGCTCACGCCGCTGTCGATCAGCGCCGCGATGTGCGGATGGCGCAGGCGCGCGAGCAGTTGCTGCTCCTCGCGGAAGCGGCGCAATCCGTCGCTGGCCAGCGCGCCGAGCGTCAGCAGTTTGAGTGCCGCGACCTGCCCGACCGGCTGTTCCGCCGAGCGCGCGCGGAATACCACGGCCATGCCGCCGCGGCCGATTTCATCTTCGATGATCCAGCGGCCGAGACGTCGGCCGCGCAGCGTTTCCGTCGGACCGCCGGCCGGCAAAGGCTCATCGAGCACGCCATCGGCGCGCCGATGCGCGGCCAGCAGTTGCATGGTGCGCTCATGCACGGCAGGCGGCAGCTGCAGCGCGGCGAGCCGTGCCTCGCGTTCGCGGTCCGGCAAGTCGAGCAACGCGTCGAGCACCAGGTCCGCCTGGCGCCAACCGGCTTCGTCGTGCAGTGTCGGGTTCATCGCGCGGAAATCCCCGTGCTTGCTTCCGCTGCGCCTATTTCATCCCGATCCGCCGCCGCGCACAAGCATCGCCTCGAGCGCATGCCGGCGCGCTAGAGCGCGTAACCGGTCACGCATCCGAGAACCTCGGTGCACGGTGCCGGCGCCGCGTCGTCCACGCGATGGCGCAGCAACGCCAGCTCGAACCAGTCACCGAGCACGAGCGTGCGCGCGGCGCAGGCGGCCAAGCGCACGAGCGCGCCTGGATCCGTCGCCGGCTGCGGCCACGCCTGCGCGCGGGCGGCGCATCCGGCCTCGGCGACCCCACGCGTCGGCATGCGGTTGATCGATTGGATCCTGCCGAGCAACGTGGATCCCGAACACTGGTCCTGCAGGAACGTACGGCAGCGGTGCGCGATCTCGAGCGGCAATGCGCATGCGCTTAAGGACGCACAGGGCGAACGATGGATCGGCAGCGGCGAGGCTCTGCGGATGCATTCGAGAACCTGCGTCAGGTAGGTTGTCGGCGCAGCGGGCGGCTGCAGCACCAGCAGCGCATCCGCCTCGAACGACAGCAGCCAGCCGGCTACTTCGCCAATCTGCCGCCGGCGACGCTCGGGCAGGCGGTGCAGCGGCGCGAACGCACCGAACCAGCGCAGCGCCGAGCAGTCGACCGCGCACAGGATGCACTCACGACGCGCGCTGCGCAGCGCGCGTTCGAAGGGTCCACGCACATGGACGGCAGCCGGAAACGACATCGAGACGACCCGTGCAGCGTTGCCGGAACGTGGCAACCATTCGGGCAATCGTGCAAAGCACCGCGCAAGGGACAGGCGCGTCTATTTCGCGTCGAGCGCGCTCCAGTCGTCGGCGTTGTCCGCGTCGCAATTCTGCTTGCGGCACACCAGGAACCGTGTGATCGGGTGCACTTCCCACAGCGACATGCGCGCGGGTTCGTCCTTGAACGCGTTGGCGCGGTCGGCATTCACGTAATGCACCTTGTCGTACGCGAGACCGCCTTCGACCCATACCTGCGTGCCGTTCGCCTGCAGTTCCTTGAGGGCCTCCACCGTCCACGCCGCGGGGCGGTCCTGCGGAATCATTTCCACCACGATGCCCTGGTATTCCGTGTCGCCGGGCTTCGCGACCAGCGGAATGTGGATGTCGTTGTTCGGCAGCTTCTTGAGCTGGCAATTGACCGATTCGCCGCTCTGGTTCGCGTGCAGCCCATCCTCGCCCTTCGCGATGTAGCCGATCACGCGCACAAGATCGCCTTCGGACACGGTGCCGCCGTCTACCGGCAGATGCTTGATCGCCTCGTGCTGAGTCGGACTCAGATCCTGCGGACCCTGCCCGACGCGTTCGTCGGCTTCGCGCTGCAGACGCGCGAAGTCGTCCACGCTGAGCTTGAGCGGCGTGCCGTCCGCCGGACGGGTGCGCTTGATCTCGTTCGCCGCGGCTTCGGCCGAATCCTCCGCGGCACAACCGCGCTTCGGGCAATCGGCGAGCGACTCGACGCAGGCCTTGACCGCCTTGTCTTCATGGTGCACGTGTTCGTGCAGCACTTCCACGTCGTCCTTCGCGATCCAGCCTTGCGGACCCTTGTTTTCGCGCGTCACGCGATAAAAGCCGTCCTTTTCCGCGTGCACGGCCCAGATCAGGTTCGTGCCGGCGGGCGCCTTGAACGCCTCGGTGCTGTCGGCCGACGGCGAGGTGTGTGCGACGACATCGCGCAGCGTCTGCAGCATGTCCAGGTCGGCAGGCTGGGCGAACACGCGCGGCGTGGCCGCGAGCAACATGCAACCCAGCAGCGATACGAGCAGCGCACCGGCGCGGTTCATCGACATGAGCACCCTCCTTGGCATGGTGCGAGCGCACCGGACTGCGGCGCTCCTGCGCCGCACGGGCAAAGTTGCACAGTGCCGCTAAACGCGCGATGAACTGTGTGCAATGGACGATCGATGCGCGACCGCGTGCCAGATCCGATCGCGTGCGATATCGTACGCGCATCGGAAGTCTTCCCGGGAAAGCAATGAGCATCGGCCGCATACTGGGCGTCCTGCTGGGCGTCGTGATCGTTTTCTATGGCGCGCGCTGGCTGCGCGACCCGCACCGCACCGCACTGCCGTTCGGCTCGACCGACCTGTCGTCCGTGCAGGGCGCGCTGGGCCGGCTGCCGGCCGATGAGCGCACCCTGGTCGAGTCCTACGTCAGGCGCAGCAACGGCGACGTGCTGCCGCCGAAGTTCGCCGATCCGGACAACCCGCTGACCGCGCGCACGTTCGGCGAAGCGATCGCGCTGGAAAAGTCCTGGCAGGAAAAGATGCGCAAGCAGCAGGCCATTGCCGACGCGCGCGCCGCCGAACGCGACGCGGCGATGGCGCCGTTGCGCGCCGCCGTGTCCGCGCGCGTCGCGAAAAGCGAGGTGCTCACGCGCGACGAGTTCGACGCGCGCATGATGGCCGGCGCGGCGCAGTCCGGCGCATCCGGCGCGAAGGCCGGGCATCGCTCCGACGACAGCGGCGTGTTCGTCGTCACCGTCGCGATCGACAATCATTCCGATGCCGACATCGTCGCGCTGCAGGGTTCGCTCGAAGCGAAGGATCGCGACAACTACCTGCCGCTGGATCTGTGCTGGGTGGACCTGAACGAGCAACGCACGATCCATGCGCACTCGAACCTGGAGATCCAGTGCGCCAACCGCAACTTCATCGCGGGACCGAATCAGCGCGCGTTCGTCGCGGACCCGCCCGGCCGCTTCGAGGTGGTGTGGAAGCCCAGGCGCGTGAGCTTGAGCGACGGCAAGGTGCTCGACAGCAAGCTGTAGGCTGCCGCATCGATCGTCAGGCGGCGATCAGCTCGCAGAACTTCGCCAGATCGATGTTGCCGCCGGACACGATCGCGACGATCGGTCCATTGCCTGCTTCGCCGGTCAGCGCCGCCGCGAGTCCCAGCGCGCCGGCGCCTTCGGCAATCACACGCGTCTTCTCGGCCAGCATGCGCATCGCGCGTCGCGTCTGCTCCAGGCTCACCACGATGCAGCCGTCGACGACCGGCTGCATGCGCTGCCACATGCGCGGAAACACGCTCTGCCCGCCCGCACCGTCGACGAACGACGGGATGCGCTCGAAGTTCTGCGGCGCGCCCAGCTTGAACGACAACGCCGCCGGCGCGGCCGTCTCCGGCTCCGCGCCCCACACCTTGATGTCCGGCTTGAGCGCCTTGAGCGCGCTGCCCACCCCGGTGATCAGGCCGCCGCCGCCGATGCCCGCGATCAGCGCCGCGGTGTCGGGCGCATCCTCGAGGATCTCCAGC
>Ga0068853_100004761_pt1 | contig 10552 bp, 14 predicted proteins | sample KBSCornC32_FD_65655 | JGI IMG/M metagenome (GOLD analysis project Ga0068853, IMG submission 65655) | Corn rhizosphere microbial communities from Kellogg Biological Station, Michigan, USA - KBS Corn C3-2 | ecosystem: Host-associated > Plants > Roots > Rhizosphere > Soil ... | reverse complement strand
CTTCTAAAGAGCGGGAACACGGGAGGCCGGGACGAGCCCTATCCGGACGCCTTGCGGCAATACCGAACCCTCCGTTCAGCCCCCGGCCAAACGAATGCGAGGCGGGCAATAGGGGAAAACGGGGGAGATGGCAAGGGTATCAGGCCGAAGCTGCGTCAATCCCCAGCCTTTCTGCGACGGCAGCCAATCTGCGGTCTTTGGTCCACAGCAGGTCGTCGGCATCAAGCAAAGTCGACGCAACGAGGTGCGCATCGATCAGGCCGATCCCCGAACCAGCCAGTCCCTGCTGATCGATAAGCTCAAGAACGTCCTCAATTGCAACCATGGGAGCGGTAGGGATTGTCTCAAGTTCGGCGAGCACCTTCCTGCGGTCGCGCAATGATCCGAGGGCGAGCTCTCCAAGAACGAAGGGATGAAGCATCACGGCCTCACTGGCCAGCAACTGGCTCATGATCCTGTCACCCTTGTGCAGGTGATCGATCCATATGGACGTGTCGACAATGATCATTCGGCGACTTGCGGCCTGCGACGCGGGATGTATTCAAGCCCCGGCTGCGTTCCCCCCATTTTGGCAAGGCGTATGGCAGCCTCCCGCTGCACATAGGCTTCAAGACCCATGCGAAGCAATGTGGAGGTCTCCTTCACGCCTGAGTATTCGCGAGCCTTCTCAAGCAACTTGTCGTCGATGGTAACAGTCGTGCGCATCACAGCCTCCTACATCAAAAGTAGCATCATATGATGCGCAATTCAATGCGGTGCGGTATTGACTTGCCCGCCACTGTCGGCCAAACGCGCGCGGCTTGAGCGGTCCTTGCCATCGGCCTAGGCTCGCTCGCAACACAACATTCGAGGCCTAATGACCAAGCGCGCATTCAGCTTTCCCGGACAGGGCAGCCAGGCCGTCGGCATGGGCAAAGATCTCGCCGACGCATTCCCCGAAGCGCGCGCGGTATTTGCCGAGGTCGACGAAGCGCTCGGCCAGAAGCTGAGCGCGATCATGTTTGCGGGTCCGGCCGAGACGCTGACGCTTACCGAGAATGCGCAGCCGGCGCTGATGGCGGTCAGCATGGCGGTGATCCGCGTGCTCGAGGCCAAGGGCGTGAAAGTCCAGGATACCGCGGCCTACGTCGCTGGGCACTCGCTGGGCGAATATTCGGCGCTCTGCGCGGCGGGCGTGTTTTCGCTGAGCGACGCCGCGCGACTTCTCCGTACGCGCGGGCGGGCGATGCAGCAGGCGATTCCGGTCGGGCAGGGCGCGATGGCCGCGATCCTCGGGCTCGACCTCGACACGGTGCTCAAGGCGGCCGAGGATGCCGGTCAGGGCGAGGTCTGCAACGTCGCCAACGACAACGCGCCCGGACAGGTCGTGATCTCGGGCCATGTGGGCGCCGTCAATCGCGCGATCGAGTTGCTGAAAGCAGCAGGCGCCAAGCGGGCGCTGCCGCTGCCCGTGAGCGCGCCGTTCCATTGCGCGCTGATGAAGCCCGCTGCCGACGCGATGCAGCAGGCGCTGGATCAGGTGAAGGTGCTGGAGCCTTGGGTGCCGGTGGTGGTCAACGTGCTGGCGCGCCCCGAGACCGATCCCGTGCAGATCAAGAAATGCCTCGTCGAGCAGGTGACCGACATGGTCCGCTGGACCGAGAGCGTCAAATGGCTCGCGAGCGAGGGCGGCGTCACGGAGCTTTATGAGCTGGGCGCGGGCAAGGTGCTGACGGGATTGGCCAAGCGCATCGCTCCCGATGTGGCGGCAACCGCGGTGAATACGCCGGCGGATATCGACGCGCTGGTCGCAGCGCTCGCTTGAATCAGACTCTGTGAGGAGCGTCCAAATGTTTGATCTCACCGGCAAACGTGCGCTGGTCACCGGCGCGTCGGGCGGTATCGGGCGCGAGATCGCCAAGGCGCTGGCAGGCGCGGGCGCGAAGGTGGGGCTCAGCGGCACGCGCGTTGCGGCGCTCGAGGAGACCGCGGCGATGATCGGTGGCGAGGGCCACAAGATCCTGCCCTGCAATCTCTCTGACCTCGATGCGGTGGACCGGCTCGTGCCGGAGGCCGAGGCAGCGCTGGGCGGGCTCGATATCCTCGTCAACAACGCGGGCGTGACGCGCGACAATCTCTTCATGCGCATGAAGAACGAAGAGTGGGACGAGGTGATCGCGGTGAACCTGACCGCGCCGTTCCACCTGAGCCGGGCGGTGTTGCGCGGGATGATGAAGCAGCGCTGGGGGCGCATCATCAATATTTCGTCGCTGACTGGCGTTGCCGGCAATCCGGGGCAGGGCAATTACGCGGCGAGCAAGGCGGGGCTCATCGGCATGGGGAAGGTCCTGGCGCAGGAAGTGGCGTCGCGCGGCATCACTGTGAACGCCATCGCGCCCGGCTTTGTCACCTCGGCGATGACGGACGAGCTCAACGACAAGCAGATGGAAGCGATCCTGCCGAAAATCCCGCTCGGGCGGCTCGGAACGGGAGCGGAAGTGGCGGCGGCCGCCTTGTATCTGGCGAGCGACGAGGCCGCCTACGTCACCGGCCAGACGATCAACGTCAATGGCGGGATGTTGATGATCTGACGTGCAAAATCGGGCATTGGATGGCCACGATCCCAATATGGTCAAAGTCTGGCGAGTATGTTACGTGCGCCGCCGATATTGGCGGATAAAGGCTTCTTGCGAGGGCTTTGAAGCCCGCCTAAAGTCGCGGCGCCCAGGATAACAAGCGTCTCTCGCGGCATTTAACGAACTGAGCGAACGGCAAAAGGGAAGTCAAAATATGAGCGATATCGCTGACCGCGTGCGCAAGATTGTGGTGGAGCACCTGAACGTTGACCCGGAGAAGGTCACGGACAAGGCGAGCTTCATCGACGATTTGGGCGCCGATTCCCTGGACCAAGTTGAGCTGGTCATGGCGTTTGAAGAAGAATTTTCAGTCGAGATTCCCGATGACGCAGCCGAGTCGATCCAGACCTTCGGTGATGCCGTCAGCTATTTGACCAAGGCCGTCGCCTAGGCGGCACCTCGCCCCGACGGAGGGGCTCAAGTCATGGAATTGCGCCGTGTCGTCGTCACCGGGATGGGGACCGTCAGCCCTCTCGGCTGCGGCGTCGAGCCCACTTGGGCCAACATCCTTGCGAGCAGGAGCGGCGCCAAGCGCATCGACGATTTCCAGGTCGACGACATCGCCTGCCAGATCGCGCATCGGATACCGCTGGGACCGCTGAGCGAGGGCAAGTTCAATCCGGACGACTGGATGGACTCCAAAGAGCAGCGGAAGGTCGATCCGTTCATCGTCTTCGGAATGGCTGCAGCCACTCAGGCGATCGCCGACGCGGGGGTGGAGCCCAAGACCCAGGAGGACGCCGAGCGCACTGGCGTGCTGATCGGCTCGGGCATCGGCGGGGTTGGCGGCATCTACGATGCCTCGATCACGCTCTTCGAGAAGGGGCCGCGCCGGGTCAGCCCGTTCTTCGTGCCGGGCCGCATCATCAATATGGTGTCGGGGAATGTCTCGATCCGCTTCGGGCTCAAGGGACCGAACCACTCGGTGGTCACGGCCTGCTCGACCGGCGCCCACGCCATCGGCGACAGCTGGCGCATCATTGCGATGGGTGATGCCGATGTGATGGTGGCGGGCGGCGCGGAATCGCCGGTCAACCGCATTTCGGTGGCGGGCTTTGCGGCGTGCCGCGCGCTGTCCACCGGCTTCAATGATCGTCCGACTGAAGCCTCGAGGCCTTATGACAAGGACCGCGACGGCTTCGTCATGGGCGAGGGTGCGGCGGTGGTCGTGCTCGAGGAATATGAGCGCGCCAAAGCCCGTGGCGCCAAGATCTACGGCGAAGTCATCGGCTACGGCATGTCGGGCGATGCCTATCACATCACCGCACCGGCGCCGGACGGGGACGGCGGCTATCGCTGCATGCAGATGGCGGTGAAGCGCGCGGGGATCGCGCCGGCCGACATCGACTATATCAATGCGCACGGGACCTCGACGCAGCTCGGCGACGAGATCGAGCTCGGCGCGGTGACGCGGCTGCTGGGCGATGCGGCCCCCAAGGCGGCCATGTCCTCGACCAAGTCCGCGATCGGGCATCTGCTGGGCGCCGCCGGCGCGATCGAGGCGATCTTCTCCCTGCTGGCGATCCGCGACAATGTCGCGCCGCCCACGCTCAATCTCGACAACCCCTCCGTCGAAACACCGATCAATCTCGTGCCGAAAGTGCCGCTCAAAAAGCAGATCGACGTGGCGCTCTCGAACTCCTTCGGTTTCGGCGGCACCAACGCTTCACTGATCTTCCGCCGGGTGGCTTGACCTCGGCCGCTATAATCGCGCGGACGTAGCTCTCGACATAAAATAGCGGATACGCTATATAGCATAAATGAGCTGGACGGTGGAGACGCTGGAGGCCGTAGATCGAGAGATCGAAGGACTTCCGATCAGCTTGCAGGCGCGACTGCTTCGCCTTTTTGAAATGGTAGAAAATGTTGGGCTCGACAATCTCCGCGAGCCACACGTCAAGCATCTGGAGGGGAAGCTCTGGGAGCTTCGCGCGAAAGCGCCGGAAGGCATTGCGCGAGGCATTTACGTAACGGCCGTCGGACGGCGGCTGATCGTGTTGCACGTCTTCGCCAAGAAATCGCAGAAGACACCGGTACGCTCACTCGAGTTGGCCCGGTAAAGAATGAAGCAGGTGGTGGAATGACCAAGATCGCCGAGCTCAAGGAACGCCTGATGAAAAATCCGGAGTTCCGTGCCGAGTGCGAGAAGGCCGATGCAGAGTTCGCGCTCGTCGAGGCGCTGGTTCATGCGCGAATGAACGCAAAGCTGACGCAGGCCCAACTCGCCAAGAAGCTCGGTACAACGCAATCCGCCATTGCAAGGCTCGAGGGCGGGCGGATCTCGCCTTCGGTGGCAACCCTTCGGCGTTACGCTCAGGCGACCGGAGCGAAGCTTCGGATTGATCTCGTCACTCGCTGATCTTCCGGCGCGTGGCCCAGCTCCCGCCGGTTTTCCCCACCTTTGCGTTGCATCGGCGTCCTTGTTTTGCCCGCTTGCTTGAGGCAAATGGCGGCACACGAGGCGCCGGGGAGTAACAATTGGCGAGGCAGCAGAAGGAACGGCGCAAGAAACGCCGCAGCAGCGCGGTTGTCCTGCTCAATGGCTTCCTCACCCTCGTCGTGCTCGCCATCATCGCCGGTGGTGCAGTGCTCTATTGGGGCTTCAACGAGATCAACAAGCCAGGCCCCAAGGACGCCGACGCGGCGTTCCTTGTCCCCAAGGGCAGCGGGCTCGGCGCGCTGGGGACGACGCTCCAGGACCAGGGCTTTATCGACGATCCGCTGCTGTTCAAGGTCGCGACCAGCGTGCTCGCCAAGGAGTCCAAGGTCCTGCCGGGCCAATACCTGATCCCGGCGCATGCCTCGATCTCCGATATCGTCAACCTCATCACCACGACCAAGCCGCAGGAGTTCTTCCTCAACGTCGTGCCCGGCGAAACGGCATGGGAAGTCGCGCAGCAGATCAACGATCCGGCGCAGGCGCTGGTAGGCCCGCCGATCGCTGTGCCGATCGAGGGAACGCTGCTGGCGGTGCGCCACGATTTCTTTCCCGGAGACACCCGGCAGGCGCTGGTCGACGCCATGGAAAAGAAGATGACCGACAAGGTAAGCGCGATCTGGGATGCGCGGGACCACTCGATCGACGATGTCGTCAAGAACGCACATCAGTTGGTGACACTCGCCTCGCTGGTCGAGAAGGAGACAGGTGTCGACAGCGAACGCGCGCAGATCGCATCGGTGTTCCTCAATCGCATGCGCAAGCACATGCGGCTTCAGACCGATCCCTCGGTGATCTATGGGATCAACCAGGGCAAGGGAAAGCTCGACCGCGATTTGACGGGCAAGGACCTCGCGACCAAGACCGCGTACAACACGTACCAGATCGACGGCCTGCCGCCGGGCCCGATCGCCAATCCCGGCGAGGACGCGCTGATGGCGGTGGCGCATCCGGCCTCGACCAGCTTTCTTTATTTCGTCGCCAAGGACGCCGATCCCGCGGACGGGCACTATTTCTCGACCAACTACAAGGACCACCGCGCCAATATCGCAAAATACCGGCAAGCGGTGGCAGCGAGCGCAGCCGAGGACGCCAAGGAAGCACTCGAAGCGCAGCAGGCGAGCCAGGCCGGAGACACCACGCAATAAAGCGTGTATCGCGGGGACATGTCGCAACCGCTCCAGTCCATGACCGGATACGCCCGTGCCTCGGGCGCGGTGCCCGGCCTGTCGTTCCTGCTCGAGATCAAGTCGGTCAACGCGCGCGGGCTCGACATGCGCATGCGGTTCACGCCGGGCTATGACGTACTCGAGCCCGAGATCCGGCGTCGGGTATCGCGCGCGCTGACCCGCGGCTCGGTGACGGTCAATCTCAACATCGAGCGCGAAGGCGAGGGCGGCCCGGTGGTCGTCAACCGCCAGGCGCTCGGTGCCGTGCTCGCCGCGGTGCAGCAGGTCGATGATGCGCTTCCCGGGGTGGGGCGACCGACGCCGGACGGCATTCTGGCGCTCAAGGGCGTGCTCGAACAGCGCGACGTCCCGCTGGCGCCCGAGACTGAAGAGGCATTCCATGCCGCGGTCTATGCCGGCGTGGACAGGGCGCTCGCCGACTTGCGCATCGCCCGTGAGGCCGAAGGCGCGCATCTCCGCCGCATCCTGACGGACGAGATCGGCGAGATCGCGCGGCTCCGCGAGCTGGCCGCTGCCCACCCGGGGCGCAATCGCGACGCCGTCCTCGCCAGCCTCAAGATGCAGATTGCCGACCTCATGGCGAGCGGCGCGGGCCTCAGCGAGGACCGGCTGGCGCAGGAAGCGCTGCTGCTCGCGACCAAGGCGGATATCCGCGAGGAGCTCGACCGGCTGGCCGCACACGTGGCGGCCGCCAAGGCTTTGTTAACGGCTGGTGGACCCGTGGGCCGGAAGCTCGATTTCCTCTCACAGGAATTTAACCGCGAAGCGAATACCCTCTGCTCCAAGTCCAATGCCGTGGAGCTGACGGCGATCGGCCTCGATCTCAAGGCGGTGATCGACCAGTTCCGCGAGCAGGTCCAGAACCTGGAGTAGCTCGCCGATGGCCGAACTCTCGCGTCGCGGTGTCATGCTGGTGTTGGCCTCCCCGTCGGGGGCGGGGAAATCCTCGATCTCGCGCGCGCTGTTCGAGGGTGACCCGAACATTTCGCTCTCTGTCTCGGTGACGACGCGCGAGAAGCGCAGCGATGAGATCGACCACCGCGACTATCACTTCATCGACATTCCGACGTTCCAGAAGATGCGCGCGAGCGACGAGCTGCTGGAGAGCGCGGAGGTGCACGGCAATTTATACGGCACGCCCCGTGGCCACGTCGAAGAAAAGCTCGCGGCGGGGAGGGATATCCTCTTCGACATCGACTACCAGGGCACGCTGCAGCTGCTCGAAAAGGCGCGGGCCGACATGGTGACGATTTTCATATTACCGCCCTCGATCCGCGAGCTGCGCAAGCGCCTCGAACGGCGCGCGCAGGATACAAAAGCCGTCATCGACAAGCGGCTGCGCAATGCCCGGATCGAGATGGAACATTTCGCCGAGTACGACTACGTCATAATCAACCGCGACCTGCAGGAGTCGGTCGGCAAGGTGCGGGCGATCCTCGGTGCAGCGCGCCTGGCGCGCTCACGCTACAAGGGCCTGCCCGCGTTCGTGCGACGGCTGCAGAAGCAGATCGACGCGGTATGAGCGAAGTTCCGGTCGCTCATGCGCTTTGGATAGGTAGCGCTCTTGGTCCGATCGAGACTGCTTGCCTGAGATCGTTTGGTGCCGTCGGACAGCGGATCGTGCTTCACTGTTACGAGCCAATCGTTGGCGTCCCTCCAAATGTCGAAATCGCCAATGCGGCTGCCACGATTCCGAAAGACCAAGTTTTCCGCAATCGCCGCAGCAACAGCTACGCGCTGTTTTCGGATATCTTTCGCTATCGCCTGTTATGCAACGGTGCCGCGCTCTGGGTCGATTGCGACGTCTATGTGCTGAAGCCAATTGCGTTGCGTGAATACACGTTCGGTAACGAGTATGATGGCAGCCCGGGTACCGGCGTGCTGGGCATGCCTGTCGACTCCCCTGTCCTTGCCAGCCTAGTTTCAATGGTCGATCGGCCATGGATGTGGCTGCCCTGGGTGCAACGCGCCCCGCAATGGCGAGCTCGGATACGCGCAAAATTGGCCGGTCGCATGCCTGCTGAATATATGCCCTGGGGAGTGTATGGCCCGACGGCCTTTGCGGCGTTCGCCCGCCAGCACGGAGTGATCGGACAGGCGCAGCCGCCCGATGTCTTCTATCCCGTGGACCAACGGCGGCTGAACAGTCTCTTTGATCCCGGCGTCACACTCGAAGAGCTCGTGACGAAGAGGACGGAAGCGCTCCATCTTTACAACACGTTGGTCAACCGACGGATAAAAGATGGCGTGCCGGTCGGGTCGACGCTCGCCCGCATCCTCGGCAAATAGAGAATGTGCCCTCATGCGGGAGAGAACTTTGCGACGACTAACGTGCAAAGGTTCAAGTCACCGTTCGAGCCATCTCCAAGAACGCTTCGATCGGCAGCGTCTCGGCGCGCTCGTCGCCCTTGAGCCCGGCGGCCGCGAGCAATCGCTCGACCGGGACACCCGTGGATTTGAGGCTCTGGCGGATCATCTTGCGGCGCTGGCCGAACGCGGCGCGGGTGATGCGCTCGACGTCGGACACGCGTACGGCGGCGTCGGTCGGTTTTGGGATGAGCTGGACGACCGCCGAGGTGACCTTTGGCGGCGGCGTGAAGGCGCTCGCTGGCAAATTGAACAGGATGCGTGCGTCCGTCCGCCAGCCGCATAGCACACCAAGACGGCCATAGGCGTCATCGCCGGGCTTGGCGACGATGCGCTCGGCGACTTCGCGCTGGAACATCAGCGTCAGGCTCTGGAACAAAGGCGGCCACGGCTCGAGGGTGAGCCAGCGCACCAGGAGCTCCGTGCCGATATTGTACGGAAGGTTCGCGATGATGCGCGTCGGCCCCGAGGCTAGCGCTGCGTAATCGATGTCCATCGCATCGCCCGAGATGACCTCCAGCCGGCCGGGATAGGCGTCGGCGATTTCTGCCAGGGCGGGGAGGGTTCGTTCATCGCGCTCGATAGCAATGACTTTTGCGGCGCCCTCGGCGAGCAGCGCCCGCGTGAGCCCGCCGGGCCCGGGGCCGACTTCGATGATTGTGTTGCCCGCGAGCGGGCCGGCGGCACGCGCGATCTTCGCCGTGAGATTGAGATCGAGCAGGAAGTTCTGCCCGAGCTGCTTTTTGGCGCTGAGGCCGTGCCGCGCGATCACTTCGCGCAGCGGCGGCAGGGAGTCGATCTGGCTCAAGCGCTCGCCGTGAGGCGATCGGCGAGCCGGATCGCGGCGAGCATCGAATTGACCGAGCCCTTGCCGCTGCCCGCGAGATCGAATGCCGTTCCATGATCGGGGGAGGTGCGCACGATCGGCAGGCCGAGCGTGACATTGACAGCGTCGTCGAAGGCCACCGTCTTGATCGGGATCAGCGCCTGGTCGTGATACATCGCGATGACGCAGTCATAGCTGCGCCAGCGCGGCAGATGGAAGAGGCTGTCGGCCGCGATCGGTCCCTCGATCGAAAGCCCGTTGTGCTGCAGGTCGATCACAGCCGGCAGGATGACGTCGCGATCCTCGGTGCCGATGCTGCCCGCCTCGCCCGCATGGGGATTGAGGCCTGCGACCGCAAGCTTCGGTGTCTCGATGCCAAAGCGCGTGCGAAGGTCGTGCTCGATCACGAGCGCCGTGTCGCGCAGCAGCTTGCCCGTGACATGCGCGGGAACGTCGCGCAGCGGCACGTGGATGGTGAGGGGCGCGACGCGTAGGTCGTCGTGCGCCAGCATCATCACCGAGTGCGGCACGGTGCCGCCTTCGGCGCAGAGGCTCGCGAGATATTCGGTGTGGCCGGGATATTTAAAGCCGGCGTTGTAGAGTGCGGCTTTGTGGATCGGCGCTGTGACGAGCGCGCGTGCCGTACCGTTCAGCGTTTCGGTCGTCGCGCGATTGATAGACTCGATCACGGCCTTGCCCGAAAGCATCGAAGCCTCGCCCGGCTTATCGGGCACCAGGCCGTCGACGTGGAGGATGGGCAGTGACACCGCGAACTGACTGGCGGCTGCGTCGGGCGCGGTTGCCGCAAAGCTGATGTCGAGACCCAGCCGCCGGGCGCGTGCGGCGAGGAACCCCATATTGCCCACCACGATGAACGGCGGCAGGCGGTGCTTTTGTCGTTCTGCATAGAGCCGGAGGATGAGATCCGGCCCGATCCCCGCGGGCTCTCCCATGCTGATGGCGATGGGAGCGTGCGGAGTGTCAGCCATAGACGATCTGGGCCTTGGCCTTGAGATCGGCCAGATATTTATTGGCCTCGGTCTGGAGCGCGCCGGTGCCGACCGTCTGCCGCAGCTGCGCTGCGATGAAGGTCGTGTCCTGCGTTGCTTCCTTCGAG
>Ga0068853_100004760_pt1 | contig 10554 bp, 10 predicted proteins | sample KBSCornC32_FD_65655 | JGI IMG/M metagenome (GOLD analysis project Ga0068853, IMG submission 65655) | Corn rhizosphere microbial communities from Kellogg Biological Station, Michigan, USA - KBS Corn C3-2 | ecosystem: Host-associated > Plants > Roots > Rhizosphere > Soil ... | reverse complement strand
GCGCTCGAAGCGCTCGACAAGGATCGCGCGTTCCTCAAGGCCGGCGGCGTGATGACCGACGACTTCATCGACGGCTACATCGATCTCAAAATGCAGGAAGTCACGCGCTTCCGCGCCGCGACGCATCCGCTCGAGTACCAGATGTACTACGCCATCTGATCGACGATTCCCCCTCTCCCGCTCCGCGGGAGAGGGCTGGGGTGAGGACAACGAAGCTGTAGAAGAATCACGCTCGCAGGTCGCACCAAGCTCACATGAACTTCTCGATCTGGCTCGCCTTCTTCATTACCGCGACGGTCGCCTCGTTCGTTCCAGGCCCCGCAGTCCTCTACGTCGTCGGCCAGGGCATGCGCCACGGCGCGAACAAAGCCATCGCCGCGAACCTCGGCATCCTCAGCGGCAACGCGATCTGGTTCACCGCCTCCGCGATCGGCCTCGCCGCGCTAGTCGCTGTCGCGGCACCGGTTTTCAACGCAATCCGCTGGCTCGGCGTCCTCTATCTCACGTGGCTCGGCATCAGCGCATGGCGCGATGCGCTGCGCGGAACGGACGCGACGCAGCGCATCGCACCAGCCGTTCCTGGCACGTTCCGCATGTGGCGGCAAGGCGTGCTGCTGCAGCTCGCGAACCCGAAGGCGATCCTGTTCTTCACCGCGCTGCTGCCGCAGTTCGTCGACGCCTCGCGCGCGATCGCGCCGCAGATCGGCATTCTCGCCGCGACCAGCATCACGTCGGAGTTCTTCGTGCTCGCGTTCTACGGCTGGCTCTCCGCACGCGGCGGCGCGTTGCTCGTTGCGCGTCCGCGCCTCGCTCGCGCAACCGATGCGGCCGCAGGCACATGTCTCGTCGGCGCCGGCGCAGGGCTCGCGTTCGTGCATCCGGCCTAGCGCAGATGAAACTCATCACCGCGATCATCCGCCCGTTCAAGCTCGACGAGGTCCGCGACGCGCTGACCGAAGCCGGCGTCACCGGCGTCACGGTCACCGAAGTCAAAGGCTACGGCCGCCAGAAAGGCCACACCGAGCTCTATCGCGGCGCCGAGTACGTCGTCGATTTCGTGCCGAAGATCCGCCTCGAAACCGCCGTGCCCGACGCGCGCGTCGACATCGTCATCGAGGCGATCGTCGCAGCCGCGCGCACCGACAAGGTCGGCGACGGCAAGATCTTCGTGACGCCGCTCGATCATGCGGTGCGCATCCGCACCGGCGAGATCGGCGAGGACGCCTTGTGAGGCGGCCCGGATGAATCCGAAGCGCGCAGCCCGCCTAGCACTCGCAGCGGCCTGCGCGCTGCCGGCGCTCGCGCTCGCCGCGGCGCCGCAACCGAGCAAGGCCGACACCGCGTGGATGCTCGTCTGCACCGCGCTCGTGCTGCTGATGTCGGTGCCCGCGCTCGCGCTCTTCTACGGCGGCCTCGTGCGCAGCAAGAACATGCTGAGCGTGCTGATGCAGGTGTTCGTCGTGTTCTCGCTGGTGACGGTGCTGTGGTGCCTCTACGGCTACAGCTTCGCGTTCACCGAAGGCAACGCGTTCTTCGGCGGCACGAGCCGCGTATTCCTCGCCGGCATCGGCGACGCGGCGAAAGGCGAGTGGGCGCTCGCCTCGACGTTCTCGAAAGGCACGCCGATCTACGAGATCGTGTTCGTCGCATTCGAGGCGACGTTCGCCGCGATCACGTGCTGCCTGATCCTCGGCTCGCTCGTCGAGCGCATCAAGTTCTCCGCGGTGCTGATCTTCGTCGCGATCTGGTTCACCTTCAGCTACGTCCCCATCGCGCACATGGTCTGGTTCTGGCCGGGCCCCGATGCATACACCGATGCATCGAAAACCGCAGCGCTCGACGCGGGCGGCGGCCTGATCTGGCAGATGGGCGCGCTCGATTTCGCCGGCGGCACCGTCGTGCACATCAACGCCGGCATCGCGGGCCTCGTCGGCGCGTTCCTCGTCGGCAAGCGGCTCGGCTGGGGCCGCGAGGTGATCCGACCGCACAGCCTCACGATGACGATGATCGGCGCCTCGCTGCTCTGGTTCGGCTGGTTCGGCTTCAACGCGGGCTCGGCGCTCGAGGCGAACGCGTCGGCCGCCCTCGCGTTCCTCAACACGTATCTCGCGACCGCATGCGCGGTGCTCGCATGGACGTGCGCGGAGTGGATCCTGAAAGGCAAGCCGTCGATGCTCGGCGCGGCGTCGGGTGCCGTCGCCGGTCTCGTCGCGATCACGCCGGCCGCGGGCAACGTCGGCATCCCGGGTGCGTTCGCGATCGGCATCGCGGCCGGCGTGATCTGCCTCTGGGGCGTGACGGGCCTCAAGCGCTGGCTGAAGGCCGACGACTCGCTCGACGTGTTCGGCGTGCACGCGGTCGGCGGCATCTCGGGCGCGCTGCTGACCGGCATCTTCAACGCGCCCGATCTTGGCGGCCCGGGCTCGGTGCGGGACTGGGTCACGATGACGGGCGGCTATCCCGGCATCGCGACGCAGTTCCTGATCCAGCTCGAAGCCGTCGCGATCACGGTCGCCTGGACCGGCGCGGTCGCGTTCGTCGCGTACCAGGTCGCCGACCGCCTCGTCGGCCTTCGCGTCACCGACGAGCAGGAGCGCGAAGGGCTCGACATCAACTCGCACGGCGAGTCCGCGTACGACTACTGATCGCGCGGCGCAGGACCTTCGCGGCCGTTTGCTAAGCTAGCCGCGCATGGCGACGCCGAACGTCCAGAACCCGCACGAGCCGGCGCCTTCGACGCGCCTGCAAGGCCTCGCGCCGCGCACGGCCGCGATGCTCATCGACGCCGCGCGGCTCGTCGACCGGCTCGACTACGACGGTGCCGAGCGCGCGCTGACCGGCGCGCTCGCGCTTGCGCCGACGCATCCGGAAACGCAGCGACTCCTCGGGCTGATTGCGCATCGCCGCGGCCGCCACACCGAGGCCGAGGACATCTACCGCCGCGCGCTCGCCACACATCCGTACGACGCGACGCTGGTCAGCCAGTACGGCGACCTGCGCGTCGACGCGGGCGACAGCGACGGCGGGCTGATGCTGCTGCGCCACGCGAGCGGGCTCGCGTCCGCGGATGCCGGCGTGTGGCTCCGGCTCGGCATCCAGCTCGACCGGCGCGGCCTGCACGACGAAGCGCTCGCAGCCGGGCGACGCGTCGTCGCGCTCGAGCCCGATCACCGGCTCGGCCGGCTGCTCGTCGCGCGCAACCTGCACGCGCTCGGCGACATCGAAGGGACGGCCGCCGAATATCGCGCGCTGATCGCGCTCGGCGGCGATCGCGTGCACCAGGCGTGGTTCAGCCTCGTCGACCTGAAGACGATCCGGCTCGACGCGAACGAAGCCGCCGCGCTCGAACGGCACGCGCTCGATACGCGCCAGAGCGACAACGCGCGCGCGATCTTCAATTTCGCCTACGGCAAGGTCTGCGAGGACGACGCGCGCTACGCCGACGCGTTTGCCGCGTTCGCGCGCGCGAACGCGATCATGCGGCGAAGCGCGCGCTGGGATGCGGCCGCGTTCAGCCGCGAAGTCGACGAGACGATGCGCGTCTTCGCCGAGCCCGTCGCGGGATCGACGGCGCCGCTTGGCGGCGAGGTCGTCTTCGTCGTCGGCCTGCCGCGCTCCGGCACGACGCTGATCGAGCAGATCCTCGCGGCGCATCCGCGGGTCGAAGGCGCGAGCGAGCTGCCTGATCTGCCGGCCGTGGTCGCCGCCGAATCGGCGCGTCGCGGCCTTCCGTTCGTGCGCTGGGCTACGCAGGCGACGCCGGCCGACTGGGAGCGTCTGGGCCGCGAGTACCTCGCGCGCACGGCGCGCTGGCGCGCGGAGCGTCCGCGCTTCACGGACAAGCTGCCCAACAACTGGCCACTGATCGGCGTCGCGCACGCGATGCTGCCCGATGCGAAGTTCGTCGCGTGCCATCGCGATCCGGTCGAGACGTGCTGGTCGTGCTACAAGCAGCTGTTCGGCCCCGGCAGCGTCAACTACGCCTACGATTTCGGCGACCTTGCCGCGTACTGGCGCGACTACGAGCGGCAATCGCGGTTCTGGGTCGAGCGCTATCCGGCGCACGTGCGCGCGCAGCGTTACGAGGCATTGCTCGCCGAGCCCGAAGCCGAAATCCGCGCGCTGCTCGATTTCTGCGGCCTGCCGTTCGACGAAGCCTGCCTGCGCTCCCACGAAGCGAAGCGCGGCGTGCGCACCGTGAGCTCGGGCCAGGTGCGACAGCCGCTCCGGCGCGATACTGCGCGCGGCCCGCGCTACGGCGATCTGCTCGCGCCGCTGCGCGATGCGCTGAAGGCCGTGTCGTGAGCGCGCCCCGTCGCGCGCTGGTGACCGGCGGCAGCGGCGACATCGGCGGCGCGATCTCGCGTGCGCTCGCGGCCGGCGGGTTCCACGTGCACGTGCACGCGAATACGTCGCGCGAGCGGGCGCAGGCCGTCGTCGACGCAATCGCAGCCGCCGGCGGCAGCGCCGACTCGGTTGCGTTTGATCTCGTCGACGGCGACGCGACGCGCGCCGCGGTGGCCGCATTGCTCGCGAGCGGGCCGATCCACGCGCTCGTGCACAACGCCGGCATCCACGACGACGCGCCGCTCGCCGGCATGCGCGAAGAGCAGTGGCGCCGCGTGCTCGACATCTCGCTCAACGGCTTCTTTCACGTCGTGCAGCCGCTGCTGCTGCCGATGGCGCGCGTGCGCGGCGGACGCGTCGTCGCGATCTCGTCGGTCGCGGCCGTGCTCGGCAATCGCGGCCAGGCCAACTACGCGGCGGCGAAATCGGCGCTGCACGGCGCGACGAAATCCCTCGCGCGTGAAATGGGCTCGCGCGGCATCACGGCGAATGTCGTCGCGCCCGGCGTGATCGCGGGCCGCCTGTCGGATCAGACGTTCGACGACGCGCAGATCAGGGCGATGATCCCGACCGGGCGCGCCGGGACGCCCGACGAAGTCGCCGCGCTCGTCGCTTTCCTCTGCTCGGATCAGGCGAGCTACGTCAACGGACAGGTGATCGGCGTCAACGGCGGCATGGCCTGAGCGCGTCCTGCGCTTAAGGCCATGCCGCCGCAAGCGTCTCAGCGTGAGCTTACGCCGAGCTGCTTGTTGAACATCGCAAGCGCCTGCTCGCGGTTCTCGCGCAGCGCCGGCAGCATGATGTCGGCGTACTGGCGGATGTCGGGATCGATGCTGCCGTTGCGCGCGTCCTCGTACATCTCGATCATGCGGTCGTGATCGTCGATGACGTTGCGCACGTACTGCGCGTCGAAATCGCCGCCGGCATGCCGCGCGTGCAGGTCGGCCAGCTCGTCGTGATCGTCGATGTCCGTGCGTGCCGGCAGGTCGACGTGCTTCTGCGCGGCGAGCAGGCGCAGCGCCTGGTCGGCCTTGGTGTGGCTCGACACGATCTTGTTCGCGAGCGAATGGATACCCGGGTTGGCGCCCTGGTCGTCGGCCGCGTGGCCCATCGCGATCTGCGTGATGTTCGCGGAGTTCGCGTTCAACAGAAAATCGACGTCGGCGCGCGGCAGATGGCCCGGCGCGACTTCGACCGCCGTCGGAAGCTGCGCTTCGACGGGCGAGACGGCCAGCATCGTGAACGCGCTCGCGATCGCGAACGGCAGGAAACGCATGTCCATGGTGACCTCCTCTAGCGCGGTGGCTTGACGAACCGTGCACCGAATCTAGGCGGCGCGACCTTAACGAGCGCCGAGAGCGCTCGCGTGACGGTCGGAATCGATTCAGCTCGCGTGCGCGATCAGGCCGCGATGCCGAACAGCGCCGGCGCAGCGGCGGCTTGGTCGCCGCCGGCGTCGCGCGCATCGAGCCTCGAGCATGCGTGGGCCGCGCGCTTGCCGATCGCGCTTGCGAGTGCGTGCATCAGCGCGACGTTCGCGCGCAAGCGGCCGGCGAGCTCATCCGTCGAGAGCGTGTCGTGCAACCCGCGGTTCATCGCGACGAACCAGTCGAGCTCGCGCTGATCGAGCATCGCGCGCCCGTTGCGGTTGCGGCTTTCGGCGTGCCAGCGCCGGAAGAAATGTTGCATGCGCCGGTTCAGCGCCTGCGCCTGTTCGAGCGTGTCGCGCACGCTGCCGAGCAGCGCGAAGTCGGTCAGCCGGTTCTGGAACACGAGCTGGCACAGCACGCCCCAGTAGTACGTGTAGTCCCAGATCACCTTGATCGGCATGACTTCGGCGTCGCCGAACATCGGGTACTGGTCACGATAGAGCGTCAGCGTGTTCTCGTAGAACGACATGAAGATCTGCTCGTAGAGCCGCGCATACGGTCCCAGCGGCTGGCCCGCGCGATCGAGCGCGATCAGCTCGACGATGTACGTGTTCGCGATCGCGATGAAATCGCTGCCCGGCGAATAGAACGGATCGAGGAACACGCCGGCCTCGCCGGTCAGCGCCCAGCGGTCGCCCGAGAACACCTGCCTGCAGCCGTACGAGAAGTTGCGCAGATACAGGAAATCCAGCAACTTGCCGCGCCGCGCGGCGCATTCGCGGCCAATCGCGGGCTGATGCGCGGCGAACCAGTCGAGCGAGCGGTCGAATGTGTTCATCGTCTCGATCGGATGCAGCTTGGCGTCGCAGACGATGCCGACCGAATGCGCGCCCGATCCGAGCGGAATCAGCCACGCCCAGTAGCCCGGTCCGCAGAAATGGTTCGTCGAGCGCCAGCGCTCCTGCGGCGTGCAGCGCGTCTGCCACTCGCTGTCGGCGCACCACTGGTCGAGATCGAGCCGGTCGTCGAGGCGGAACCAGATCGCGTTGGCGTCGTGGCCGTTCGCTTCGGCGAGGCCGAGCTTGCGCTTGACGAGCCCCGCGCGGCCGGACGCATCGACGAGCCAGCGTGCTTCGAGCGTCTCGCTCGCGCCGTCGCGCTCGACGCGCACCGTGTGAGGCGCGCCGTCGCGGGCGATATCGAACGCGCGCACGGCCGTGCCGTCGCGGAAATCGATGCCGTTGCGCCGCGCTTCGTCGCCGAGGAAGTTCTCGAACGTGCCGCGATCGATCTGCCAGGTCGGCGTTGGCATCACGCGGCGCACGCCGAGCTCGGTCACGTTCTCCAGATCGCTGCGGCCTTCGCAGAAGAAGAAGCGGAAGCCGAACTTGCGGATCTGCTCGGCGTCGAGATGCGCGCGAAGGCCGAGCGTCTCGGCGAAATAGTGCGCGCCGATCTCGACGGTCGATTCGCCGACCTTGTGCGCCGCGGCCGGCACCGGATGCGCGCGGCGTTCGACGACGACGACGTCGATGTCGCCGAAGCGGCGCTTCAGCTGCAGCCCGAGCGTCAGCCCGGCAAGACCTCCGCCGAGGATGACGACGTCATGCACGCGCGCGTGAGGCATCGAAACCGCTCCGACCGACGCGGCCATTGTGCACGGAATCGGACCGGCCTGCCGGCCGTGCGAACGGCCCGTCAGGACGTCTCGTGCCCTTCGAGCATCGCGCCGCCGCCGCGGCGGACGATCAGCATCAGCATCGGCGTCGTCATCAGCGTCGTCACGATCGCCATCACCATCAGCATCGTGAAGATCTCCAAGCCGATCACGCCGGCGTCGAGACCGATCTTCATGACGATGAGCTCCATCAGCCCGCGCGCGTTCATCAGCGAGCCGACCGCGAACGCTTCGCCCCAGCCGAGCCCCGCGATGCGCGCGCCGCCGCCCGAGCCGAGCAGCTTGCCGAAGATCGCGGCCGCGAGGATCAGCAGGAGCGCCGGCAGGCCCGTGCCGGTGAACGCGTCGGGTGTCGTGCTGAGGCCCGCGAGCGCGAAGAAGACCGGCATCAGCAGCACGACCGCGACGTATTCGATGCGCTCGATCATCGTCTCGAGCAGGCGCTCGTCGCGCGGCAGGCACGCGCCGAACAGGAACGCGCCGAACACCGGATGGAGGCCGAGCCACTGCGTCGCGGCGGCCATGACGCACAGGCCGATCATCAGGATGCTGAGCACCGCGCCGGCCGGACGGCTGTCCGGCGCGTAGCGCGCGAGAATCCTCGCGAACAGCGGCCGCAGCAGTCCGAAGCCGATCGCGGCCACCGCGAAGAGCCCGATCATCGTGCTCGCGAACGTGGTCCATCCGCCGTGCGCGCTGATCAGCGCGACGACGAGCGCGAGCATGATCCATGCGAGCGCATCGGCGATCGCGGCCGAAGCCAGCGAAAGCTGCCCGAGCGGCGTGCGCGTCAGCGCGCGTTCCTTCAGGATGCGCGCCATGACCGGAAACGCCGTGATCGCCATCGACGCGGCCATGAACAGCGCGAACGGCCAGAAGCCGACGCCATCGGGCGCGAAACGCGGATGCAGCGCCGGCGCGATCGCGAGCCCGAGCCCCATCGGCAGCAGCACGCCGAGGACGCCGACCCAGCCCGCCGCGACGATGCGCTGCCGCGCGCCCGCCGGCGCGCGCACCTCGACGCCGACGACGAACATGAACAGCACGAGCCCGATCTGGCTGAGGCCGTCGAGCGCGGCGATCCTGTCGTGCGGAAAGAGCCACGCCTGCGCGCCGGGCAAGAGCGCCCCGAACACGATCGGGCCGAGCACGATGCCGGCGATCATCTCGCCGATCACCGGCGGCTGGCCGAAGCGCGCGAGCACGAACGCGAGCAGGCGCGCGGTCGCGAGGATGACCGCGAGTTGCAGAAGCAGGTGCGGAACGTGACCCACGCGCGATGCTCCCCGGGTTGCGGTTGAGTACGCCGATCGCTCAGCGGATCCCGTCGTGCTCCGGATCGTAGATCAGCGGGGGTGTCCCGTGCGACCTGCGGTAGGCCGCGACGATGTGCCCGTACGCGGCGATGCGCTTCACGGTGTACATCGTGATGCGCGTGACGTCGCGGATCGGCCGGAAATGGCTCGAGCGGAACTCGCCCTGGTAGCGCGACTCGATCGGCACCGAGACGATGCCGACGTGCTTGTCGCGCGCGGCCGAGATCAGCACGGCGGCCTCGAACACGAAATCGTCGGCTTCGATGTCGGCGAGCTCGAGCGCGGCGGAGGGGTAATAGCGCTGGCCGCTCTGCGTGTCGGCGACCGGAATGCCGCAGCCCCAGGAGATGCCCCAGTCGGCGAAGTCGTTCGCGCGGCGGCGCGCCTTCGGCTGGTTCTCGCGGTTCCGGATGCGCGCGCCGATCACGAGGTGCTCGGGATAGCGCCGCGCGGCGGCGAGCAGGCGCGGGACATCGGACGGAAGATGCTGGCCGTCGCCGTCCATCGTGACGACCGCATCGAAGCCGAGCGCGCGCGCCTTGCGGAAGCCGTCGCGCAGGCCCTGTCCCTTGCCGAGCGGCGTCGCGTGGCGGATCAGCGTGATCGGGAGATCGGCGATGCGCTCGACGGTCGCGTCGGTCGAGCCGTCGTCGATCACGATGACGTTCGGCGAGATCGCGAGCACCGCCTCGACGATGCCGCGGATCGCGCGCTCCTCGTTGAGCGCGGGGATCACGATCGCGACGCGCTTCGGATCGGTCGCGCTCACGGCGCCACCTCGATCGCGATCGACGCGTTCGCGCCCGACGCGAGCGTCACTTTCGCCGGCGCGCGCCGTGCGAGCGCGACGAGCAGCGGCAGCGCCTGCACCGCGGTCGGATTCGCTGCGAACGCGGCGAGCACCGACGTCAATGCATTCGGCGCCGCCGCGCCCTGCAGCGGATAGACGCAGAGCTGCGCGAGCGAGCCGGCACTTCGCGTCGGGCTCAGCACGAACGCGGCCGCGAACGGCACGCCGCTCGGCGCGACTTCGGCGAGCGGGCCGCGCGCGACGATGTCGTACGCGGCGAGCAGCACCGCATCGCCGTCGGCGGCGACTTCGCTCGCGGCTTCGACGATGCCCGCCGCGAAGCTCGCAGGTCCCGCGCTGATCGCGGTCGCCGTCCGGTTGCAATGGGCGGCAACGGTCCAGTAACCGGCCGGCGCGTTGTGCACGGAATTGTGGAAGCGCGTCGGCGAAAGCTCGCGCGGATCGGCCGCGAGCGTCGCGCACATCGCATCGGTGATCGCGAGATCGCCGTGCGTTGACGTGAAGACAGAAGCCAGCGTCGCGGGATCGCGGCCGGCCATCGCCGCCGCCTGGCTCGCCGCTTCGCTGGCGAGCAGCACGGGTTCGGGCGCGCGGCGGCGCTCGGTCGGCGGCAGGATCGCCGACGCGGGCTTCGCGTTCGCCGGATTGCCTTCGACATCACGCGCGGCGATGTCGCCGTCGCGGAGCGCGCGCTGCAGCGCGGGCCAGTCCGCAATGCCGGGTGCCCAGACGCCGATGCCGTCGACATACACGGTGAGCGTGCGCATGCGTCAGTGCGGCGTCCCGGCCGCGAACGCGAGCGTGCAGTTGCTGCCGCCGAAGCCGAACGAATTGCTGAGCGCGACGCGGATCGGGCGCTCCTCGCGTTCGATCGCGAGTTGCGCGGCGACGGCGGGCTCGGCGTCGCGGCTGTTCAGCGTCGCCGGCACGAAGCCCTGTTCCATCGCGAGCAGCGTGATCGCCGCTTCGAGGATGCCGGCCGCGCCGAGCGTGTGGCCGGTGAAACCTTTCGTCGCGCTGGCGCGCACGCGC
>Ga0068853_100004752_pt1 | contig 10559 bp, 8 predicted proteins | sample KBSCornC32_FD_65655 | JGI IMG/M metagenome (GOLD analysis project Ga0068853, IMG submission 65655) | Corn rhizosphere microbial communities from Kellogg Biological Station, Michigan, USA - KBS Corn C3-2 | ecosystem: Host-associated > Plants > Roots > Rhizosphere > Soil ... | reverse complement strand
AATGTTCTGCATCTTCAGGGCGAGAGGCCCGCACTTTTTTTCAGTTTGTTGGGAATTTATTTCTGCGCCTGCCGGTATATAGCAGTGTACGCAACGAACGCCGCAGCCCGAAACGTGGAACCGAGCGCAATAACGATAAGAATTATGAGCAAGATCTCCAACAGAGTAACCGCAGCGGCCGTCCTGCTGATCATCCTCGCGATCATACTGGCAGGCTGTAATTCCGAGAAAAAGGATGTAACGACAAACGCCGACAGCCCTGCTGGGACAACGGCGAAGACGCCGCAGGCCGCGAGCCCTGAGCAGCCCGCAAAAGGCGAGGTCCAGATAATTATCGAAAACTTTGCCTTTTCACCGGCTGACGTCACGGTCGCGGCGGGGACAAAGGTGACATGGATAAACAAGGACGACGCGCCGCACACGGCGACGAGCGTCGATAAGAAATTCAACTCGGGCGGCCTCGACACGGACGACAAATTCTCGTTCGTATTCAACGACAAGGGTGTTTATCAATACATCTGCACTCTCCACCCGCAGATGAAGGGGACCATAAACGTCAAATAGACGGGTGTCAGAACCGGGAACATGCGGGGTCCCCGCCGGAGCATCTCCGCGCGGGGTGCAGGATGTGACCCGGTTTGTAGCCGCTACATAGGTAAAGTTATGAAAAAATCAACTGAAAACAACGGAACGAAGACTAACGAATGGGATAGACGCGACTTTCTAAAGTGCGTAGGAGCATGGGCGGGTACGGGCGTCCTCCTCTCAATGACCGGCGGCATTCTCACGTCATGCAAGATGGAGGCCGCGGCTCCGGGCGTACTTTCATTTGCGCAGATCAGTGACACACACATCGGCTTTTCAAAGGAGCCGAATCCAAAGGTCACCGAGTCGCTGCAGGCTCTAGTGGAAAAAATAAATGCTCTCCCCGAGCGTCCGCCATTCGTCCTGCACACAGGCGATCTGACGCACCTTTCCAGACCGGAGGAATTCGATACTCTCAGCGAGATCCTGAAGGGACTCAAGACGGACCAGATCTTTTATGTGCCGGGCGAACACGATACATTCTCGGACCAGGGCACGGAATATCTCAAGCGATTCGGCAAAGGCACGCAAGGCAAAGGCTGGCAGAGTTTCGATCACAACGGCACGCACTACATCGGGTTGAACAACGTCGTCGCCGCAACCTCAGGCCCCGCACCAGGCACTTTTAAGAACGGCGGAAACGAAGGTCTCGGAGCTCTTGGAGCTGAACAACTCGACTGGCTCGGCAAGGATGTCGCGTCGTTGAGTGCGAGCACTCCGATCGTGGTTTTCACGCATGTTCCGCTGTGGGCGGTCTATCCGCAATGGGGATGGGGAACGGAAGATTCCGAACAGGCTCTCGCGCTCCTCAAAAAGTTTGGCTCCGTCACGGTCTTGAACGGTCACATCCATCAGGTGATGCAAAAGGTCGAGGGGAATGTCACCTTTCACACAGCGCGTTCGACCGCATATCCGCAGCCCGCGCCGGGAGCGGCACCGGCACCCGGACCACTAAAAGACGTCCCGCCCGACAAGCTCGGTCAGATGATCGGGGTAACGCAGATCAGATACGTCGAGTCTAACAAGTCGCTCGCGATCGTCGATTCCACACTCGCATAGAAGACAATGTTTCAATCGTCATCATTAGTCGCATGGAATCACGTGCACCCGGTACTGGTGCACTTTACGACGGCGCTGCTTCCCGTCTCGCTCGCAAGCGATGTCGCCGGCAAGCTCACGGACCGGTATTCGTTGACTCCAGCGGCGTGGTGGATGCTTTTCTATGGTGCGATCGCCACGCCGTTAACCGCAATCGCCGGGTGGATGTGGGCGTCGGATATTGGAACTGCGGGAAGTGCATTTGGATCGCTTTTGACGACGCACCGATGGCTCGGCCTCGGGTTGTTTGTTGCTATGACGGCACTCGCCGTGTGGCGCGGGCGGACATTCGGACGTTCAGAGAAGCCAGGTGCGCCGTACCTCGCGTTCGCGCTGCTCGTTTGTCTGCTTTTATTTTATCAGGGCTTTACCGGCGGCAAAATGACTCTAGGCTAGCAGCTATTTGACGGTGACGCTCAGCACCATTGAGGTCGGTTTGCCACAGGTGTTGGTGACGGTGATGTAGTTGTCGCCGGAGTCGGTCTCGCTCGTCATGCTGGTGCTGTCGCCGTCCTCGAATTTGATGCAGGCATTAGGCGAGGTCAGTCTCGCGGAGAGCGTCTGGCCCGATTTTGCGCGAAGGACGAACGTCGCCTCTTCATCGACCGTCCCGACCGCCGTCGCGCTTACGGCACCAGGTCTGAACTCGATCCTCGTAGTCTTGCCGTCGAGAGCCTTGCCCGTCGGCACCTGAATATTGCTCGCCTTGTTTGCCGCCGCAAGGGCGTCGTTCGCGGCCTTTTGCAGCTCCTTCATCGCATTGTCGATGATCGCATTGGCGTCGTCGCTCATCGCGTTTACATTTGTCGCCGCGATGTTGGATGAGCGGTTGATGCTCGCGTTGAAATTGGTATTTACCATCACGCTCGACCGCTTGCTAAACATCACAAACAACACCGCCGCCACAACAACGATCACACCCGCGAGCAGGACACCTATGACCGCAAGAACGATCGACTTCAACGCCCCGCCGCGTTTCTTCTGATATACCGGCTGATAGGCTGTCTCAGCGTTCTGCGCCAGCGGCCGCGTTGTCGGCGTCGACGCAGATCGTACCGTCGGAGCCGCAGCCTCCGGGAGCACCCGCGTCTCCATCTCAGGCACGTCGAGCTTCCTGCCGCACTGCGTGCAGTAAAGCATGTTGTCCGGCATATCCGCCCCGCAGTTGTAACAATGGATCATAGTTGTCGGTATTTTAGCGCTTTGAGAGATCGGAAGGTCAGCCACAGAGAACACAGAGATCACCGAGAGCGACGGACACGATGCAAACTCTCCCGTTCTCTGTGTGCTCCGTATGCACTGTGGCTAAATCTTGATCTTAGCGTCTATACTTGTCTCGCCCCTGATGAACCCAATAAACAGGATCAAAAAGGCACTGCGTGGAAATGTGCCGCTAAGCGCTGTTGCGTTAGAGCTGCTGCGAAAGGCGCGCGTGCGGTCGTCTCAGGCCCGCGAGCGGCGGGAGATGGACGCCATCGACGCGTCTCCCGCACGGCTGACTGCTGAGTTTGCTGGTCTGTCACCGGAAGAGCTGCTCGCGCACTTTCGTGAGAGGCAAAATCCGCGGCTGTGGGCGAGTAACTCCCTTGGCGAGATTCAAAGACGCGAGTTCCCTGCGGAGACCGACGAGCTGATCGTGGCTGCGGAAAGGATAGTCCGTGACAACACGTGGGAAGTCGGCGGCTTTGGCGAGATCAAATTTGATCGGCCAAACTACTGGCGTTGCGATCCGCTGACCGGAACGGATTGGGGGCTCGACTATCACGCCGATCTCCCGATCTACACGCCCGGCGGGCCGGACATTCGCGTGCTGTGGGAGCTGAATCGATTCATTCACGTGCTCGAACTCGCCCGCGCGTTTGCCGTGACCGGCGATGAAAAATACGCCGAAACATTTTTCCGCCATCTGGAAGAATGGACCACCCAAAATCCGTATGCGCGAGGTGCGAACTGGCGTTCGCCGATGGACGTGATCATGCGTGCGGTGAATGTCGTTGCGGCTTTTGAACTCGTCAAAACAGCCGGGTGCTGCACCGTCGAGCGGGTTCGACTGGTGCTAAAGACCGCGGACACGCACTGCCGGTTTACGTTCGACAATCGCGAGTTCTCGTACGTCGCCACGGGCAATCATTACATCACGAATGTTGTGGGACTGTTTTTTGTCGCAACGCTGCTGCCCGAGCTTAAGAACTCAAGCGGATGGCGCGAATTCGGTCTCAGCGAGCTGGTCCGGGAGACGAAAAAACAGGTCCTGCCGGACGGTGTCGATTGGGAATCGTCGACGGGTTATCACAAGTTCGTCACCGAGATTCTGCTGACGTGTCTTATCCTTGCCGGACGAAATGAGGTCGAGATCGCCGATGAAGACCGAGAGCGATGTCGCAAGATGTGCAAGTATCTGCGTGCCGTCATTCGCCCTGACGGCGGTATGCCTCTCGTTGGTGATTGCGACGGCTCGCAGTTTTTGCCGATCGTGAGACGTGACGGCGATGACGCAAAATATCTGCTCGACATCGCTGCTGTCGCGTGTGGCGAAGCCGTGTTCAAGATCGGTGACGAATGCTCGCCTGAAGTGCTGTGGCTGTTTGGCAGCGAGGGTGTTGAGCGCTTCAAGCAGATGACGGTGACCGAGGTTGGGTCTTCGCAATTCCCTGACGCCGGCACCTACATTCTCCGCCACGAGGACCTCTACGTCATGCTTAACGGCAACGACGTCGGCCTCAACGGCCGCGGCTCACACAGCCACAACGACGCCCTCAGCATCGAGGTCTCGGCACTTGGCCGCGCATGGATCGTCGATCCGGGGAGCTACGTCTACAACCTCGACCGCGACGCAAGACATCGCTTTCGATCAACGGCGGCTCATTCGACACTGATGATCGACGGTCGCGAGCAGAACAAGATCGAGGTCGATGAGCCGTTTGTCTCGTCGAATGACGCGCGACCGAAGCTCATCTATCGGACAGCTGAGGAGAAGTTTGAATCGGTCGTTTGTGAACATCACGGCTTCACCCCAGCGGTACATAGAAGAGCGGTAACCCTCAACAAATCGAATCGCATCTTCATTGTGAAAGACGGAGTGACGAGCACCACCGGCGGTCCGGTAGATTTTTCTTTTGTTCTCGCTCCCGGCGTTATAGTTGACGCAGGCGCCGGCGTTTTGTTGCGTTGCGGTGCCAACGCGCTCGCTATCAATACTACTAGGAAGATGGCGTTCGAGATCGTCGACTCGAAGTTCTCGGCTCATTACGGCAAGAGTGAGCCGTCGCAGATTATCCGATGGACGGTCGACAACCCACCGCCGGACTTCACCGTGATCTTTCACCTCATTCCCATCTCTGACGGCGAAGATGTGGACGGTCGCTTGGCCGCAATGCGGCAGGTGACGCAGAATAACTCCTAATGTGCGGCATCGTCGGCATTTGGGAATTTGGCCGCTCTAACGGCGGCATCGAGCTTTCGCTGCTTGAGCGAATGCGCGACACGATGGTGCATCGTGGGCCCGATGACGCCGGAGCGAAGCTGTTTGACGGCGATCGCGGCGGATTCGGATTCCGCAGGTTGTCGATCATTGATCTCTCGCCCGCAGGAAATCAGCCGATGACGGGCTGCGATTCGCGGGATGTGCTGCTCGCTTTTAATGGCGAGATCTACAATCACCAAATCTTACGCAGGCAACTCGAGGCAGGCGGGCACCGCTATAATTCGCATACAGACTCCGAAACGATCATTCACCTTTATGAGGAACGCGGGCCTGAGATGGTCCGCGATATCGAAGGTGATTTTGGCATTGCGATCTGGGACGGCGAGAACGAAAGGCTCTCGCTCTACCGCGACCGCGTCGGCGTAAAGCCGCTGTACTACACGATCGCCGACGGGCGGATCATTTTCGCGTCCGAGATCAAGGCGATCTTGGAACATCCGGCTGTGGAGCGGGACATCGACAACGGCTCGCTGTCGGATTACCTGTCCTTTTTGACGACGCCCGCGCCTAGGACACTGTTTAAAGGCATCAACAAACTTCCTGCGGGCCATCGGCTCGTCATCGAGCGCGACGGTATTCCCAAGGTCGAGCGTTACTGGGACGCGTTTGCCCCGCGGGACGCTCGCGAGATGAGCGAGGTTGAGTATCAAGTCGAGCTTCTCCGCCTGCTTCGCGAGTCGATCAAAAAGCGAATGATGTCGGATGTTCCGTTCGGTGTATTTTTGTCGGGAGGCGTCGATTCGAGCGCAAATGTGGCGTTGATGTCGGAGCTAATGGATCGGCCGGTGCAGACCTTTACGGTCGGATTCGAGCAGCACGAGTACCTAAACGAACTCGACTCAGCGAGGCGTGTCTCACAGCTATTCAAAACAGATCATCACGAGATCGTCATCGGCGAATCGGACGTCAAAGGCCTGCTCCCCGACCTTCTTTGGCACCTCGACGAACCGCTCGCCGATCCGGTCTGCGTGCCGCTTTATTTTGTCTCAAAGCTCGCCCGCGACTCCGGCACGACCGTCATTCAAACCGGCGAGGGGGCCGACGAGGTCTTTAGCGGCTATGACAAATACGTGAGCTATGTGCGGCTGTACGAATCGATCTGGAAGCATGCGTCCTCCTTGCCCGCTGGACTCAAACGTCTGGCCGCGGCGGCCGTAAAGCCCGTCACCAGCGCAAATCGCACTGCCGCGGAGTTACGACGTCGATTCGGTGCTGACGAGCCGCTCTTTTGGGGAGCAGCGATCGGATTTGACGAGGAGCTAAAGCAAAAGGTGCTGTCGCGCACGGCCGCCGTCGATCTCAACGGCCATCGCACGCTGGATGTTGTGAACGGCTATCTAGCCGAATTCGACCGCAAAGGCGACGGCGATTTTCTATCCGAAATGATCTATCTGGAGCTCAAGCTACGCCTGCCCGAGCTGCTACTAATGCGAGTCGACAAGGTGACGATGGCAAACTCGATCGAGACGCGCGTGCCGTTTTTAGATCATCATCTGGTGGAGTTTGCCGCGTCGATCCCTAGCAAGTACAAGGTCGTAGGCCGCACCGGCAAGCACATCCTTAAAAAAGCCCTCGAGCCGCTGCTACCGCTGGACATTCTTTATGCGCGAAAACGTGGATTTGGAGCGCCTATACGCGAATGGTTCCGCTCTGAGCTGGTCGAGCAGATGGAGGAGCATTTCTTCAACTCTCCCCTCATGAAGCGCGACCTCTTTGACATGATATTCGTCCGCCGCCTGCTTGATGAGCACGTGAGAGGCAAACGCGACTGGAGCTTTCAACTCTGGACGCTGCTCAACCTCGGCCTCTGGTACGAACGATGGATCGATCCGGGCAAATGAGTAAGCCAAAGGCCATTCTCTTTGGTCCGCTCCCGCCGCCCTACGGCGGCGTCTCTGTGTTCATGGATTCGCTAAAGGAGATCTGTCTTGAACGCGGCGTGGAGGTCTGGTCATACTCAGGTGACGGCGGCGATGATCGCGTACAAAAGGTAAGTCATCGAAGACTCGCACACCTCTCGCGAGTATCCACGGCGGCGCGGATAATCGATTCCTCACATTTCCATCTTGAGTACCCGCATCCGCTTTTGCTCAACTTATGGCTGCTGGCAAAACGACGGAGCGGCTTCACATGGGTGAAGATCTGCCACGACGGGTCTCTGCCATCGAGGTACCAGAAGATGTCGTCAGGCGAACGGCGTCGCGTGGCGAAAGCAGTCGCAGCGATCGATGAGCTGGTCGTCACCAGTCCGTCACTGGTGGATTTTTTTCGTGACAGTTTTGGTGCGAGTGCGAAGTACATTTCCCCACTGCTGCCGTTCATCGCGAATGAACGCCCGCGGAATCATGGAGGCAGGTCGGAGAACGTCATAACCTCTGTGGGCGCATTCATCCCGAGCTACGGCTTTCGACACCTCGCTGACGCAGTTGACCGATTGCGGACCGAGGGAATTGATCTGAAGCTTACGCTGATCGATGGCGCATTCGCCAGGGACGAGGACTACAAACGAGCGGTTCTCAAAAACCGTCCATGGATCGACGTGCACGAAGGTATTCCACGCGCCGAGGTCGCCGAGCTGATCGCGAATAGCTCCGTCTTCGTACGCCCGGTCGAGCACGAGTCCTACGGCCTCTCGCGCGTCGAGGCTATCATGTCTGACACACCCGTGATCGCCACGAACATCGGTGAGACGCGTGGAATGCTGACTTATGAATTCGGTGACATCAACACTCTGACAGGGCATCTGAAAGCCGTTCTCGGCGGTAAGATCGACATTGACCAGTCGCGTTGGGTCGAGGTCTACAGGCAGGAGTCTGAGGCTAACTTGCGCACATATCTACAACTCATCACGGGAGACGCCAATGCTTAGCGGCCGATCCATTATCTGCTTTGGCGGTGAGGATTGGTTTTACCATCACCCTCACAGCAAGACGCATTTGATGAAGCAATTCGCACGTGCGGGCAACAAGGTGATCTTCGTCAACTCGATCTCGATGGGCCTGCCGTCGATCAGGAATCGCGACCTCCTCCCAAAGATCGGCCGCAAGCTAAAGTCATACGCAAAACTCACTCGCACGACTTCCGAGGGAATAACAGTCGTCTCGCCGCCGACGCTTCCCTTTCACGGCAACGCCGCCGCACGCAAAGTAAATAAACACCTTCTCGTTTCACAGATCGGCCGGCTGGCACGCCGCAAAGGAATGTCGTCCCCGATCCTCTGGATCGCGATCCCCACGGCGGCAAACGTTATCGGCAAACTCGGCGAATCCGTAGTGATCTATCAAGTCTCCGATAAATACGATGCTAACTCCGAGGACCACTCGATCGACCCCGCCAAGATCCGCGAGATGCACGAGTACTGCATCCAAAAAGCCGACATTGTCCTCTATTCCGGCCGCAAGCTTTTACAAGAAGCCACGCCCGGCCGCGACAAAAGCTATCTTCTCGAGCAAGCAGTAGATTTCGACCACTGGTCAAAAGTTCGGGACATAGCCGAGGGTGTCAGAACCGGGAACGGTAGTGACCGGGTTCCTAGGACTGAAGACGATACGGGGACAAAGAACGGCTCCCCTCCTTACGAAGGAGGGGTGGACGCGGCTTCGGCGGACGGGGTGGTTCTTAGCCAGGCATCTGAGCATGACGAGGCGACTCTTTCAATAGCTCCCGAGATCTTAGCGATACCAAAACCGAGAATAGGCTACTTCGGCGCCATCGAACCCTGGCTTGTAGACCGCGAGCTCATCAAGCTCGCTGGCCAAAAACACCCCGAATGGACCTGGATATTCATCGGCAATCTCGCACGCGGCACTGACATGGCCGAGATGCCAAATGTGCGAATGATCCCCGCCGTTCCATACGAGGACCTTCCCCGCTACGCCGCCGGATTCGATGTCTGCGTGCTGCCGTGGGAGACCGAGCATGCCTTCACGAGCTACGGCTCCGCGATCAAGGTCCGCGAATATCTCGCCACCGGCCTTCCGGTCGTCATTTCGCCGCTCCCGGAGTACGAACACATGTCCGACGTCCTCCGCATCGCCCGGTCGCATGAAGATTTTATGCAGAAGGTTGAGGATGCTCTCGCGGAGAATGACCCATCAGTCGCAGATCGGCGTCAGGCGGCAGTGAAAGGTGGTACTTGGAAGGCACGCGCCGAGTGGGTGTCGGAGTTAATTCAGAGTGTGCAGATGTCGTAGAATCGTTGGTTAGATGATGCGAGTTTCAAGGAATTTTCTTCTGGTTATCGGCGCCGCGCTGATTCTGTCGTCGACCTTGCCCGTCAATTCCCAGCAGGTTGAGAGTTGTATCATCGAACAACCGATTCCGGAACTGCCAAAAGATCATGGGCTATTAGATGCCATAACCTCCGTAATGTTCCGCCTGGAGTTTCGAGCGGACGGGACTATCGGAACGGTTCAACTCATCCACAGCACGCATTTCAAGAACCTCGACGCTCTGGCCGAGGAAGCTGCCAGAAAGATCACATTCCTGCCGCAGCACGTAACCACCTACCGTGTAGTTCAGTACCAATATTCGTGGCGTTTTCCCGGATGGAAAGTCGCCCGCTTTGGAAAGTACTGCACCATCCAACCGGTTGCGGTTCCTAAGCCTTCGTCCACCCACCGATAAAATTCTCCTCCGCCATCCGCTTGAAATGTTTGCGGGCGGCGGCCTCGGTGGCGGCGATGCGGATGTCGCGTTGGAGCGGCTCTTTGCGGTTGGGTGAGAAGTCGGTGAGATAGACGACGTACTCGGGGAATTCGGGCCGATCGCCTTTGTTGGTCTTCCAAAGCAGGAGCTTGCGGACCATAAGATTGCCTTTCATCTCCTTGGTGTAAACCTCTCGTTCGATCAGTTTCGAAGGCTCGCCGGCGGGGTCCTCGGCAGGTTTGTCGACCTGTTGAATATTGCTGATGTCCGTCAACTGCCGAATATTGACGTCCTCCACCGTAGCCTCTTTGTCATCGCGGATCCGCACGTATTGCGGCGAGATCACGGAGACGAGCGGCATTCGCGATAGGGCCGTGTACTTTTTGCCGTCCCACTTGAGGACCATGCGGTTCACGGGGCCGCCACGCGAAGATTCTGTGATCAGATCGAGGCACGACATCTCGATCACTGGGCCGGGCTCTATCATCTCGTAGGCGACGTAGTCGTTGTTGACGGCGACGTAATCTGACGGGACGACGCGGCGCTTCATCTCGGTGGCGATCGTTTTGCGGTCCTCCTCGGTATAGCCGCCGCCGACGCGGGTCAGCTCGTGAAACGTCCCGTCATCACGCATCACGGCCACAAGCAGATCGTGGAGCATTCCCTTGCGGTCCTCGCTTCCCTCGCTAAACCCGATAATCGCAACGTCGAGGTTGTGACGCGACTTGATCTTGTACCAGTTCGA
>Ga0068853_100004751_pt1 | contig 10560 bp, 7 predicted proteins | sample KBSCornC32_FD_65655 | JGI IMG/M metagenome (GOLD analysis project Ga0068853, IMG submission 65655) | Corn rhizosphere microbial communities from Kellogg Biological Station, Michigan, USA - KBS Corn C3-2 | ecosystem: Host-associated > Plants > Roots > Rhizosphere > Soil ... | reverse complement strand
GTGCGGCACCATGACCGGCCCTCCGTCGTCGAGGGAGGTCGCCTCGATCCACAGGATCTTGTCCGCGGGGCGGTACGGGCGCTCGAAGACGGGGAGGCGGTCGGTGTCGACGAGGCGCCGGCGGACCCGCAGCTCGTCAGCGGTCGCCTCCACGAGGGGCTTGTCCAGGTGCTCGGCGGCGTGAAGCTCGATGGACTCCATGATTCCCGAGGCCTTGGCCGCCTCCAGATCGGCGCCCTTGCCCTGCGCCACGCTGAGCGATCTCGCGTTGGGACGCACGACCATCACCGTGTCGATGCCGATGCAGTCCAGTCCCGTCACGTTGGCAACGCGAGTGATGCCGAACCGCCGGAGGTGGGGCTTGACGCTCCGGATCGTCTCGCTCGGGGGGACCGATCGGTGAGCTCCATATGCAAATGTTTTGTGAATCCTCGAATCATGCACCAGCGAACGCCCTTCTGGGCAAGGTTGCAATGGGCTGTAATGGACACGGCGATGTGATCCGGGAGATAACGGCCACGTCGGCGATTTGAAACAAAGCCGCCAGAAAGCCGGGGAACATGGCTGATCATCCGCGAGACACTCAAGACCACGACCTGCTGTTCATCCCGCGCAGTGGGCGAGATCCGTCGCGCCCGCTGCAACGGATTCGGGTCGACAAGCGCATATGGAACGGCGACGTTCCTCAGAACGCCAGCGCGACGGGCGGCGAGGCCGTCACCGTCGAGCGACCGTCGGCGCCTGATGATCCTGGCTTCCGCAAGACTTTGAGCATCGCGGATCCAGGCGGCGATCAGTCGCGCGGGCCTGCCTTCGCGTGCATGCCCATCCGGCCGGAGCCCGCCACGTCCTTCTACACGTGCTACCTCGTGGATGGGAACAACGTGCGGTTCCGCAACTCGTGGACGAAATCGGGCTGGAACGACCAGCCCATCGATCCCAGCGAGGGTGAGCCGGACGATTGGGGCCCTTCGAGCTTCGAGGCGCTCGTCGCCGGTTCGAGGGGGCGCGTCTATCACCTGGTGGTGACCAACGGCATCCCCGCGTCAATGAACGAGGTCGATCTGGCCTATGAAGGCGAGATCTGGGTTCAGCTTCGCAGCGGCGTGGTCGCCGGACGCGCGCAGTACTACCGGCACCCGCAAGAGCCCGGCCGGGTCCTGCCCCTTTTCAACGTTCCGGCACTCAGCTTCTGAGGAGAACATCATGCTTTGTGGAACGAGATCATCATTGAGGATTCCCGCCACCGCCTCGGGGACCGCCGGTGCGGCGGCCAGGGCGGCCGACGTGGCCAGCCGTCGCGTCTTCGGGACCTGGGACTTCAAATGGCCTCAGGGATCGGTCATCCGCGTTGCGTTCCAGCGCCTACAGCAGAGCCACCCATCGCTGCGCGGCATCACCATCGACGACGCCTATCAACGCGACCTGTTCACGAAGGTGAAGAGTCGCGCGTCGACCTGGCTCAGCGGCGGCTACCCGGGTGGAAACGCCAACATCTTCTTCCAATTCTTCGACGAGTCCTCCGACGATTGGTGGCCGGCACCCATCGGACCAGGCTGGTCGTTGTCCCGTCCGGGGGGCAGCCCCGGACACGCCTACGACGTGCTGGTTTCACTGACGCCGCTCGATCCGGTCCAGGAGCCGCCCACAGACGAGCAATTGCCCGGCGCCATTCATCGCCTGCCGCGCGCGCAACTCGGGACCTACGCACGGCGCGTGCCGCTGGGCACTCCAACCGTATATCTCGGGCGCCCGCAGTACATGAAGGATGGCCCCGCGGCCACCAGCGTCAGCCAGTACTTCAACAGCGATCAGTTCGGCCACTGCATCGTCCACGAGTTCGGCCACGTGCTGGGCTTGCCGCACGAGCACCAGAATCCAAGGGCCCAAACGAACTGGAAGGCCGCCCCGGCCATCGCGACGATCTTCTCGGCCGCGACCGGGTTGACTCCTGAACGGTTCGTCGATGAGGCGCCCGATCAGTTCACCCCTGATGGGGAGCCCATCCCCAAGGAGACGTTGCTCGAGTTCATTCGCACCCAGATCCTCGAGCCTTGGCCGACGACGATGGTCCCGGGGCAAGGCCCGAAGTTTTCGGACTGGAGAGATCCTCCGGCCGAGGACGACGACGAGGACTATGACTTCGACTCGATCATGACGGACCCCATGTGGCGCCAGTACGTGACCTACAGGGGCGTCATGGCGAGTCTGGCGGCGAACCCCTTGCTAGGGTCGCTGTTCAGCCTCCAGCGGCCCACGGACTCCGATCTGGCTCACCTCCAGACGATGTATCCGGGCGCCCGGGCTGCCGCCTCTCAGAGGTAGCCGGCTTGCGCGACCAGGGCCAGGAAGCGGTCCACCGTCGCGAGGGTGGCGCGAGGCTCTCCCGCCTCGCACGCGGCCGAGGCCGACGCGAGCGCCGTCTGGATCGGCTCGGCGAACATTTGCTGGCCCCTGGCCAGCAGGTCGCTCACGAGCCCGCGCAGCGTCGGCATGCTCTCGTTGCTCTCGTCAGCGCGCGCGAGATCGAGCAGGACCAGCGTCGCGAGCCAATGAAACGGAAAGTCGTGGACGGTCTTGCGCCAGTCGGCCCGCGCTGTCTCGGCCATTGACGCCGCCGCCGCGCGCTGCCCCGTCCTCCAGTCGACCCAGGCCAGGCAGGCGCGGGCCGCGCCGATGTACTGCCACTGGGACGCGAGCTCGGCGGCACGGAGCGCCGCGAGGGCGGCGCTCCGCACAGCCTCCGTGTCGCCCAGGCGGCGATGTGCGATCGCGAGGTACGTCAGCACGCGCGACTCGAGGAGCGCGTCGCCGATCTGCTCCATCTCCTGGGCGAGGGTCGCGAGCAACGCGACGGCCTCGGCGCACTCGTCCGGGCCACCCATCAGCCGGACCAGGCCAACCGTGAAGCGCCCATCGTACCAGTCGCGGAGGTGGCGAGGATCGCCGGTCACCTGCGCCAGCGCGCGATTGGCCAGCGCGACCGCGTCGGTCGAGTAGCGGTAGCCGCTCGCCGCCATCGCGCCCATGGCCATGCTCTGGTACAAAAAGTAGCGGTGCGAAGGCGTGCCGTGCTGCTCGATGACGGGCGAGACGGCGCGGATGAGCGGCGGCAGCCGGCCGACCTGGCGATCGAAGTAGAAGGTGAAGAACCGGCTGCGCTGGATCTCGATCCATTCGAGCGCCGCGGTCGCTGTCGTCAGCTCCTCCGACGCCCCCAGGCACGACTCGGCCTGATCGAGCGCCTGGAGCGAGCGGGGGTAATCGTGCTCCTTCCAGAACGTGTTGGCGATCTTTCGGGCCAGGCGCGCTCGAGCCTCACGCTCGTCCGCGGACAGGCTGGCGCTGACCGCCAGGTAGCGCGCGCGCGCCTCGTCGTGCCGTGCCGAGGACTGAAACAGATCGCCCAGAGGCTCTTCCAGGTCGCGCAGGCGCGCCGCCCACTCCGGCTCGCGCCGCCAGCCGAGCGCGTCGGCTTGCTCGAGCGCCAGGAGATAGAGCTGGATGGCCTGACTGTTGGCGTGCAGCCCTTCGGCGTGGCGCGCAGCCTTCATGAGGTAGTCGAACGCGCGGCCTGGCTGACCGGCCTTGGCCCAGTGACTGCCCAGCACGGCGTCCAGCGGGGCCGCGGCCGGCGCGCGGGCCGCCACCGCTTCCAGGTACCGCGCCGCCCGGCCATGCAAATCGGCCCGCAGCTCGGGCGAGATCGCCGCCTCACACGCCTCACGAATCTTGTCGTGGACGAACCTGAAGTGAGCGGGGGCGGGCTCTTCCAGGATGCGCCGCGCGCACAGCTCTTCCAGCGCCATGTCCCCGTCGAGGACGTCACCGGTCCCCGTGTACGCAACCAGCCAGTCGGAGTCGAACTCGCGGCCCAGGACGGAGACGAGCTTCAAAACCTCGCGTGAACCGGCCGAGAGCCCCTGCATGCGCTGGTCGATCGAGCGGCGCAGCGAGACCGGCAGGTCGCCTCCCCCCGGGAACGACCGAGGGGGGACCCAGGCGCCCGTCGAATCGCGGGTGAACGCGCCCTGTTCGGCGGCTGCGCGCAGGTACTCGGCGACGAAGAACGGGTTCCCCTCGGAGTGCTGCTGCAGGGCCTCGGACCAGGCCGGCGGGACCTCATCGGAGGCGACGGAGTCCCTTATGATGGCCGCGACGTCTTCTCGCTCGAGACGAGTCAAAGCCAGGTGTCGCTCTGGTTCGGCCGCGATCAATTGCTCCACGGCAGGCCGCGCGTGCTCGGCGCGGGTGCTCCCGACGATGAGGACCCGCGAGCCCAGGAGGATGCCGCTCTGGCAAGACTTGAGGAAGGCCAGGGTGAGCTCGTCGGCCCACTGCAGGTCGTCGAGCACGACCAGCAACGGGCGCTCGTCGGCGAAGATCTTCAGCGCCTCGCTCAGCGCTCGCAGCACGCGGGCCCGGGCCAGGTCCGGCTCGAGCTCGAGGGGCGGCGCGACCCCCGCGTCGACCGAGGCCAGCGTGGGCTCGTACGGCGCGAGGATCGGCAGGACCTCCGCCAGGCGCCGCCGCAACACCTCGCCCTGGGCGAGGTGGCACGTGTCCGCGACGCGCTGAAGCGCCGGGATGAACGGCTGGAAGGCCGGCCCCTCGATCCCCGCTTTGCCGTCGTCCGTCTGTGAGAGATCGAAGCAGCGCCCCAGGACCAGCTCCATCTTCTGCCTCAGAGCGCGGCTGCCGAGCTCGTTGAGCAGGCGCGTCTTCCCGATGCCGCTCTCTCCCGAGATGAAGACGCAGCCGCCGTGGCCGTTCTCGGCATCGCGGAGGAAGCTCACGAGGCGCTGCAAGGGGACCTGTCGCCCGACGAGACGCGGGCGATACAGGTGCGCGGCGCGGGAGGCCGGCCGCGACGTCGGAGGCTCGGCGCGCAGCATCGCCACCCTCGCCGAGACCTCGTCGGCGTACCCGATGCGTTGCTCGGGCTGCTTGGCGAGCAGACCCAAGATGAGCGCATCCAGCTCGGGCGAGACGCCCTGCACGAGCGCGCTCGGTGGCTGTATGACGCCGAAGAGGTGCTGGTTGCGCAGGATCACGCCGTCGAGCGCGCGGAAGACGGGCTGGCTCGTGACGAGCTCGTAGAAGATGCAGCCGAGCGCGTACAGATCACAGCGCGCGTCGAGCGGCTCGCCTCGGATCTGCTCGGGCGCCATGTAGCCGGGCGTTCCGTGCAGCAAGCCTTCGACCTGGGCGACCTCGCGTGAGACGCCGTCCGAGAACACGTGAAGGGCGGTGCCGAAGTCCACCAGCACCGGTCGCCCGTTCCGGCGAAGCAGGACATTGCGCGGCGTGAGGTCGCCGTGAACGATCCCTTCGCTGTGCACGAAGGCGAGGATGTCTGCCACCCGGCCCACCAGCTCGAGCACGCGGTCGAGGTGTCCGGCCGCGGCGGGTCGGCTCACCGGGGCCGGGCGGGCGACGTTGGTGGGATTGGTCGAGGCAGCCTGTCGGCCGGGCACCTCGAGGCGCGTCTCGAGCTCCTCGAGCGGCTCCAGGAACGCGCCGTCGAGCCGGTCGGGCCACCCGTCCCTCCACAACTTTCGAGTCAACCAGGCGGCGTCGGCGCCTTCGATGAACTCCATCGCGTACCACGGCAAGCCTCCGTCGAGCCCGTTGTCGAGGACGGCGACGACGCCATCGTTGTGCGCCAGGCCCAGGCGCGAGAGCATGGCGATCTCCTTGCGGAGGAACGCCCGGTGAAGACGGCCCGTCTCGCGCGCGGTCTTGACGGCGACGATGGTGCCCGTTCGCTCGTGCCGGCACTCGAGGACGATGCCCGAGCCGCCGCGCGCCATTTCGGACAGGACCTGATAGGGCCCGAGATGGCGAGGAACGGTTGACTCCATCGAGACGATCCCCCCTTTTCCGCCGCTGAGCTTCGCTCGGATGTAACCATCGGCGCCATGCGACGTCCAGCGACGTCGTTGAAGGCGCCGGCGCTGCTGGGCTATGGTCCTTTTGCTGGAGGGACGGCGCATGGCGATTCTGCGAGACGCGCGGACCAGTCGAAGCTGGGTGCTCGAGTCGGAGTGCCTCATCGGACGCTCGACCGTCTGCTCGATCCAGCTCGAGGACGCCTACGTCTCGTCGCAACACGCCAGCGTGCGGTGGACCGGTGATGTCTGGGAGGTGCGCGATCTCGGGAGCGCAAACGGGACCCGCGTCGACGGGACGATCCTGGCCGCGGGGCAAGCGCGTCCGTTGCGACGGGGCGCGCGCGCCGGGTTCGGCAGCGCCGAAGCGCACTGGGAGCTGGTCGACGACGCGCCTCCCGCCGTGATGGCCGTGGAGGTCGGTGGCACACGGGTGGCGTGCCTCGAGGACGAGATCGTCGGAGTTCCGTCGAATGAGGCGCCGATCGCGACGATCTACCGCGCCGGCGATGGGCGCTGGCGGCTCGAACGACCGGACGGGTCGGCGGTCGAGATTGCCCACGGACAGGCCTTCGAAGCCGACGGCCACCAGTGGCGCTTCTCCTCGCCGCACGCCGTCTCGCCGACGGAGACCAGCGACGGGCGCCCGCCGCTCTCGGCAGCAGCGCTCGAGTTCCGGATGTCGCGCGACGAGGAATACGTCGAGCTCACCGTCGAGCTGGGCGGGCGGCGCATCGATATGGGCAGTCGGGCCCACAACGCGCTCCTCGTCAACCTGGCACGCCATCTGGTGGAGGATCGCGCGGCGCGCCTTCCCGAGAGCGCGTGCGGCTGGGTCTACGTCGACGATCTCGCCGACGAGCTGGGGACGTCGCCGGGCCAGATCAACATCGACATCTTCCGCGCGCGCCGGCAATTCGGCACGCTAGGCCTGCTCGACCCGTCCGAGATCGTCCAGCGGCGCGCGCGTACGCGACAGCTTCGCCTGGGGGCGCCCCGCGTAAAAGTGAACGCGTTGTGACGTCCAGCGGCCGGGGGGGGGGGGACATCGACCCTCGTCGGACTTCTGCTCGAGGCCGCTGAGGAAAAACCCCAGGGTCACCCCTAGCGATGACCGAGCGAGGGCCTATGTTCCGGGGCCTCACTTGGCCTAACCAACCCTCGAACTGGAGCACCACATGAACCTGACCCGGATCGTCTTCCTCGCCTTGGCAGTTCTCCTTCCCGCCGCCTGGACCGCTGCCAGCGCCACCGAAGAGGCCCCTGCCGGCGAAAAGACCGAGAAGACCACCAAGAAGTCCAAGAAGTCCAAGAAGGCGGACGGCACCGAGGAGACCAACACCACCGAGACCAAGACCGAGAAGAAGGCCGAGTAGCGAGCCTCATCTGCGAGTGGACCGTCATCCAGGGATGACGGTCCACTCAAGACGGATCGGCGCAGAGGATTGGTTCGCGCCACCGTCTGAGAAGAAGGTTGGACAGGCCTGAAACCGCCTGCTCGTCATCGTGGTGGTGCTTCTCAATCGGGCGGAAGCAGCGATGAACGGTCGGGCCGCGTCACTTGGAGCAGCTTCCCTGTCGCAATGTCGAAGATCAATCGGCGACGTTCGACGGTGTCCAGCGCGAACTTCGTCGGTCCTATCAGACCCACAAAGAAACCCCACTGGACGCCCGAATCCGATGCCTCTAGATGCCTTCGATCTAGGATGATTTCGTTTAGGGATACCGACCTGATCAATGTTTCACGCCTGTAGAATGAAACCATGACCTGATCGAACCGGTATTGGTGACTCAGGAGGTTTCCGCCTTCATATCCGATGACCAGGTGGTCACCGTCGTCGGCGAGGTAAGTCGCAGGCGACCAGACGGGAGCCTCCCAGAGCTTCTCTCGCTTCTTTCGACTCAATCGCTTGAAGACGACCGTCGATTGCTGGTCCGAACCCAGGACGGCGAAGTAACGTTTGTTTGCCGAGGCCACCGGGCCGTCATCGTAGAGGATGGGCTGCGCGGACCCGTTCCCTGCCAGCGCGACCACGATGGTTAGGACGACAGTCGAGATCCTTGCCGAGGTCATCAACGCGTCACTGCCGCGACGAATTTGCATCCCGGAACCATCTTCCCCAAGGTCTCGACCACGAGCGCGAGATGTCGAGGCCGGATAGCGCTTCCGATGTTCATGATGCTTGAAACGTCGTCGTAGTACGGGTGATCGGGGTCGTACTCTTCGCCATTTCCGCGGGAATATCCATAGCCTACCGCGTGACCAAATTCATGCGGCGTTACGAAGAATCCGAACCTCGCCATCCGGTCACCCTTGTAGCGTGAGGCGGTGTGCGGGACGATGTCGGTGTTGAAGAGACGAAGCGTTCTGGCAGGGAAGTTGGCCTGGGCACGAGGTAACTGGCGAATCGCTGGATTGACCTTCGTGACGGTCGCATGCCAATGCGGGCGCATCGTGACCCGTCGAATGTCGAAGCTCAAGGTAAGGCCGAGGTTCGGAAATTTCTTGAGCAACGTATTCGAGACGCTGCTTGTCGCTGGCGACCCGCTCGGAACAACGAGCAGTCGGGCCCGGAACGACCAAAATGCCCAGATCAGCTTGTCGACCGCTTGGTGATAAGCCGTCTTTTCATCCGGAGTCCACGGTGAAGCGCCAGCCTGGACGTGCCAGGCATACTTCCAGTCTTGGCGAACGAGCACGTGGCCCTTGACGAGATCTATGTCCGTGGTTCCCCATGGCTCTTCGTGCGTCACGTGCATCTGATTCCACCACCTTCATTTCTGCTGCTGCGACCGTCCGATAGACTCAGGGATGAATCCGTCCGTTTGTTCTGGCGTCAGGTTACCGTCGGCTCTGGCGCACCGGAAGTTGCGTGCCAGATCTCACGGCTCGGCCCCATCGGCCCCAGGTGCGAAAGCTCCAATGTCCCCCGGACGAGGTGATCGACGGCCTGTAGTCGAGCGGCCTCGTCTTAGGTCCAGGGTGGCACACCGGGCGTGCAAAGAGTCATGCCGGGTCAGGTGTGCCATCGTTCCCCCTCGTCGCGATGGCCGGCTATCGGACGCCCGCCGCACGAGTTGCTAACAGGAGTCGATCTCGACGGAACTGAAGGTCCGGCGGGAAGAAAACTCGCGTGGCGCGTTAATCTCGTCGAGGGGACAGCCATGTCGACGAACGGGGTGATGTTTCAGTTCTTCCATTGGTTCCTGCCGGCGTCTGGCCGGCTCTGGAAGAGCCTGGCGGCCGAAGCCGACAACTTGCGGGCGATCGGCGTGGACTCGGTCTGGATCCCGCCTCCGCAGAAGGGGCGCTCGGGCGCCAGCAGCAATGGGTACGACGTCTTCGACCACTTCGACCTGGGCGAGTTCGACCAGCAGGGCGCCGTCCCCACCAAGCACGGCACCAAACAGGAGCTGCACGAGGCCGTCAACGCCTTGCACGGCTACCAGCAGACGGCGAACGGGCTGGTGGCCCTCGGCGTGCGCTACATCGACGTCTACGTGGACATCGTGCTCAACCAGAAGTCGGGTGGCGACGTCGACCCCGACTACTGGCAGGCGATCCGCGTGAACAAGGACGACCGCACCTACGAGCTCCGGGGCTCGGGGTACCAACGTGGCGAGATCGAGATCAAGGGCTACACCCACTTCCGGTTCCCCAAGCGCGCGGGCAAGTACTCGACGTTCGAGTGGCGGGCGCGGCACTTCGACAGCGTGGACACGACGGACTCCATCCGGCAGGGCGGCAACACCTTCAAGGAGCCCGGGCAGCCGTACATCTACCGCTTCCTGCACAACGAGCTCGGCTATGACCCACAGGATAAGGCCTTCGGCACCTGGGTCTCCCTGGAGAAGGGGAACTACGAGTTCCTGAGCGACGTCGACATCGACTTTGGTCGCTACGACGTGCGCGAGGAGCTGAAGTACTGGGGCGCCTGGCTGGTGGACACCATCGGCGCCGACGGCCTCCGGCTGGACGCGGTCAAGCACTACACCGCCAACTACGCGCGCGAGTTCACCGGCCACGTGCGGGCCCGCTCCGGAAAGTCGCTGTTCACCGTGGGTGAGTACATCGACGGCGGGACCGAGGCCCTGCACGCCTACCTGACCCAGGTCACGGCGCGCGGCGACTACCCGCAGGACATGTCGCTGTTCGACTTCCCCCTGCGGTTCAAATTCAGAAACTGCAGCTGGGCGCAGGACCAGTTCGACCTGCGCGAGCTCAACCGCGGCACGCTGATGGCCGAACAGCCCGCCAAGGCCGTCACCTTCGTCGAGAACCACGACTACCAATTCAACCGGGCGCTCGACTCGCACGTCCGCGAGTGGATCAAGCCGATCGCCTACGCGTACATCCTGCTGCGGCCCGGCGGTTACCCCTGCATTTTTCATGGGGACTACTACGGCATCGACGCCGCCCTCGACGGGCGAGGCCAACCGGCGGGCAAGGCGTACCTCGATCTTCTGCTCCAGGTGCGCAAGCAGTTCGCGCTCGGCGCGGAGCGCTATTACGACGATCAGAACGTCGCTGGATGGGTGCGGATGGGAGGCGTGCCCGGCGCGCGCGGCGCGCTCGCGGTCGTCATCAACATCGCCCGACAAGGCGTCAGGGCCATCAACATGGACACCGGCCGCGTGAACAAGCGGTTTTACCACCTGGCCACGATCA
>Ga0068853_100004749_pt1 | contig 10561 bp, 9 predicted proteins | sample KBSCornC32_FD_65655 | JGI IMG/M metagenome (GOLD analysis project Ga0068853, IMG submission 65655) | Corn rhizosphere microbial communities from Kellogg Biological Station, Michigan, USA - KBS Corn C3-2 | ecosystem: Host-associated > Plants > Roots > Rhizosphere > Soil ... | reverse complement strand
GATGGGCGGTGGCGCGCGGCAGCCCCGTCCGGTTGCAGAGTTCCGCCAGGCCGCAGGGGTCCTTGGCGACGGCGCTGAGCACCGCCACCGCCTTGTCCAGAACGCCGATCCCGCTATGCTGTCCCACGTCGCGATACTAGCTTCCCGCGATGTGGGAAGTCCAGCCGCGCCACCATCTGGGAAACCCGAACTGACACGACATCCCCGAAGGGGGAGGAGACCATGGGCCGCACGCTCGCGGAGAAAGTCTGGGACGCGCACCTGGTGCGCAAGGGCGACGGAGCCGAACCGGACCTCATCTACATCGACCTGCACCTGGTGCACGAAGTCACCAGCCCGCAGGCCTTCGACGGGCTGCGGCTCGCCGGCCGGAAACTCCGTCGGCCGGACCTGACCATCGCCACCGAGGACCACAACGTTCCTACGGTGGACGTCGAACTTCCGATCGCCGACCCGGTGTCGCGCACCCAGGTGGAGACGCTTCGGCGCAACTGCGCGGAGTTCGGCGTGCGACTGCACCCGATGGGCGACGCGGAACAGGGCATCGTGCACGTGGTCGGCCCGCAGCTGGGCCTGACCCAGCCGGGCATGACGGTGGTGTGCGGCGACAGCCACACCTCAACGCACGGCGCGTTCGGCTCGATCGCCTTCGGTATCGGCACCTCTGAGGTCGAGCACGTGATGGCCACCCAGACGCTGCCGCTCAAGCCGTTCAAGACCATGGCGATCAACGTCAACGGCACGCTGCGCCCGGGCGTCACGTCCAAGGACGTGATCCTGGCGGTGATCGCCAAGATCGGCACCGGCGGCGGCCAGGGCTACATCCTGGAGTACCGCGGCGAGGCCATCGAGGCGATGTCGATGGAAGCCCGCATGACGGTGTGCAACATGTCGATCGAGGCCGGCGCCCGCGCCGGCATGATCGCGCCGGACGACACCACGTTCGACTACATCGAGGGCCGCCCGCACGCGCCGAAGGGCGCGGACTGGGACGCGGCGGTCGAGTACTGGCGTTCACTGCGCACGGACGACGACGCCACCTTCGACACCGAGGTGGACATCGACGCGGACACGCTCACGCCGTTCGTCACCTGGGGCACCAATCCGGGACAGGGCCTGCCGCTGGGCGCCAGCGTGCCGGACCCGGCGGACATCGGCGACGAGAACGCCAAGGTGGCGGCCGAGAAGGCGCTGGCCTACATGGGCCTGGAGCCGGGCACGCCGCTGCGCGACATCCACGTGGACACCGTGTTCCTCGGCTCCTGCACCAACGGCCGCATCGAGGACCTCCGTGCGGCGGCGGCGGTTCTACAGGGTCGCAAGGTCGCTTCGGACGTACGCATGCTGGTGGTGCCCGGTTCGATGCGGGTGCGCGCGCAGGCCGAGTCCGAGGGACTGGACAAGGTCTTCACCGAGGCCGGCGCCGAGTGGCGGTCCGCGGGCTGCTCCATGTGCCTTGGCATGAACCCCGATCAGCTCAAGCCGGGCGAGCGCAGCGCCTCCACCTCCAACCGCAACTTCGAGGGCCGCCAGGGCAAGGGCGGTCGAACCCACCTGGTGTCGCCGCTGGTCGCCGCGGCCACCGCGGTGCGCGGCACGCTGTCGTCGCCGGCCGACCTGGACTGAGGAGCAACGCCATGGAACCGTTCACCAGCCACACCGGGGTCGGCGTCCCGCTGCGCCGGTCCAACGTGGACACCGACCAGATCATCCCCGCCGTCTATCTGAAGCGCGTCACCCGCACCGGCTTCGAGGACGGCCTGTTCGCCGCCTGGCGCGCGGACGAGAACTTCATCCTCAACCAGGGGCCCTTCCGCGGCGGCAGTGTTCTGGTCGCGGGCCCCGACTTCGGCACCGGCTCGTCCCGTGAGCACGCCGTGTGGGCGCTGATGGACTACGGCTTCCGGGTGGTGATCTCGTCCCGGTTCGCCGACATCTTCCGCGGCAACGCGGGCAAGCAGGGTCTCGTGGCGGCGCAGTGTGAGCAGTCCGACATCGAACTGTTGTGGAAGCTGCTGGAGAACGAGCCCGGCACCGAGGTCACGGTCGACCTGGCCGCGAAGACGGTCCGCGCCAAGGACTTCTCGGCCCCCTTCCAGATCGACGACTACACCCGTTGGCGGCTGCTGGAAGGACTCGACGATATCGGCCTGACCTTGCGAAACGTCGATGCGATCGGGGAATTCGAGACGGGCCGCGCGACTTGGCTGCCCACAACGAACCCCGTCGCGGCGGGCTGATCGGGGAGGCCGCCGCGATGTGAATCCGGCGGCCTCCCAACCCTCCCTCGCCGCCCCGAAAACCGGGCTTATGTCCCCCGGTGGGGCGGAAACAACGTGCCATCAGCAAAAAAATGGGCGTGGCGCGTGGAAATTCTTGGCGCGTTGGCTTACCGTGTGCCAGAAGTGGCCCAACTACAGGGCCGATGGTGTCCTGGGAGGGACTGAAGTGAACAAGGCCCAACTCATTGAGGCTCTGGCCGAGCGTCTCGGCGACAAGAAGGCCGCGAGCTCGGCCGTCGACGGCATCGTCGACATCGTCGTGCGCACCGTCCAAAAGGGCGAGAAGGTCAACGTCACGGGCTTCGGTGTGTTCGAGAAGCGGGCCCGCGCCGCTCGCACCGCGCGCAACCCGCGCACCGGTGAGACGGTGAAGGTCAAGAAGACCAACGTTCCCGCTTTCCGTGCCGGCACGACGTTCAAGGACGTCATCAGCGGCGCCAAGAAGCTGCCGAAGGCCGTTGCCGCCAAGCCGGCCGCCGCCGCCAAGGCGACCACGACCGCTGCTGCCGCCGCGAAGCCGGCCACCACCACGCGTCGCACCGCTGCCGCCAAGCCGGCCGCTGCCGCCGCGAAGCCGGCCACCACGCGTCGCACCGCTGCCGCCAAGCCGGCCGCTGCCGCCGCGAAGCCCGCCACCACGCGGAAGGCTGCCGCGCCGAAGCGCACCACGGCCGCCGCCAAGCCGGCCGCCGCGGCCGCCACCACCGCTGCCGCCAAGCCGGCCGCGACCAAGGCCGCGCCGAAGAAGGCCGCGACCGCCACCGCGAAGAAGGCCGCGCCGAAGAAGGCCGCTGCCGCCAAGAAGTGACCATGTGCGGCCGAGTCACCCGCTCGGCCGGGCGTGATCTGACGAAGTAAGCCGCGAATCCGGTGCACGACCCGCGCGTGCCGGTTCGCGAAGGAGCCAGGGGCCCATGCGCGCATGGGCCCCTGATCCTTTTGTGCGGCCGCGAGATCAGGCGAAACCCCCGCACCCCAGGGGGTATGACCACAACCCCTGGGGTGCAAGGGGTCTGCCGACCCCCAGGGCTAGCGACCGGCCGGTTTCGGCAGTGGGCTGGGAAAGTAGTCGGCCGCGACCAGCCGCGGCTCCCGACGCCGGGTCGGCGGCCGGAACGACAGCACCCAGAAACTGCCCTTCTTGCTGGCGATCTCGTCCAGGCCGACGCCGTTCATATCGGCCAACCGGGCGACCACATCGGGAATGACGCCGCCCTGGCTGCTCACCACGGGCGTGCCGCCGGCGGCCACGATGTCCAGCAACCGGGCCACCCCGGCCGACGGGCTCACCCAGTAGCCCTCCTCGGACAACAGCGGCTCGCTGCGGATCTCCATACCCAGCCCGGCCACCGTGTCCTCGCACCGGGTCCGCGGCGCCGCATGGACCCGATCAGCCCCGAACAGGGGCAGAATCCGGGCCAGAGCCGCGGCTTGCCGCTGTCCGGACGGGCTCAGCGGCCGCAGGTCGTCGTCGCCGTCCCACTCCCCGCGCTTGCCCGCCTTGGCGTGCCTGACCAGCAGCAGCGTGCTCAGCCGGGCCGGCAGCGCGGTGAACTCGGCCAGCACCAGCCGGTCGTGCTGATAGCTCAACAGATCGCCGGCGGCATCGGGGGAAACCCATTTCAGCCGACCGACCTCGTCGTTGGCCTCGAAGTCGCCATCAAGGAAGCGGGCCGAGAAGTACTCGACGACCTTCTGCCGGCCGTCCACCACGTATTCGGCGGACGGCAGGCGGCGGCCCAAGGCGATCGAGAAGCCGGTCTCCTCCAGCACTTCTCGAACCGCCGCCGCCGGCGTCGTTTCGTCAGCGTCCAATTTTCCCTTGGGCAGTGACCAATCGTCATATCGTGGTCGATGCACCACCGCCACTTCGACCTGCTCGGTCACACTGCTGGGACGCCACACAACGGCGCCGGCGGCTCGGATAGTCACACCTGCTGTTCCTTCGCACTGTGGAGTTTCATCAGTTCGACCTGATGGTCGCGAACACGGGAACCGTCCGCCGGGGACGGATCCCAGTTCCCGGCGGAGGTGAGCTCCCAGCACCGGGTGGCCGGATCCATCGTCGAATCCAGCACGCTGTCCAACTGCGCGACCAGTTTCGGGTCGGTCACCTTCACCAGCACCTCGACCCGCCGGTCCAGATTGCGGTGCATCATGTCCGGGCTGCCGATCCACAGTTCGTCCGAACCGGCGAACCGCACGATCCGCGAGTGCTCGAGGAAACGGCCGAGGATCGAGCGGACCTTGATGTTCTCGCTCAGTCCCGGCACACCCGGCTTGAGCGCGCAGATACCGCGCACGATCACCTCGACCGGCACACCGGCCTGCGACGCGCGGTAGAGGGCGTCGATGACCTGTTCGTCCACCAGCGAGTTGGCCTTGAGCCGCACGCCGGAGCGACGGCCGGCCCGCGCGTGCTCGATCTCCTGCTCGATCCGCCGCACGATGCCGCGCCGCACGCCGTAGGGCGCGACCATCAGCGTGCGGTAGTTCTCCTGCCGGGCATAGCCGGTCAGCACGTTGAACAGATCGGTGAGGTCCGCGCCGATCGCCGGCTCGGCGGTCAGGATGCCGACGTCCTCGTACAGCCGCGCGGTCTTCGGGTTGTAGTTGCCGGTGCCGATGTGGCAGTACCGCTTGATGGACGAGCCCTCCTGGCGGATCACCAGCGCCGTCTTGCAGTGCGTCTTCAGGCCGACCAGGCCGTAGACCACGTGCACGCCGGCCTTTTCCAGCGCACGGGCCCACTTGATGTTGGCCTCCTCGTCGAACCGCGCCTTGAGCTCGACCAGCGCCACCACCTGCTTGCCGGCCTCGGCCGCGTCCATCAGCGCGTCGACGATCGGCGAGTCGCCCGAGGTGCGGTACAGGGTCTGCTTGATGGCCAGCACGTTCGGGTCGGCGGCGGCCTGCTCGATGAAACGCTGCACGCTGGTGGAGAAGGAGTCGTACGGGTGGTGCACCAGCACGTCCCCGTCCCGCAGCGTGGCGAACACGCTGCGGGGCGTCTCCCGGTCGGCGAACGCGGGATGGGTGGCCGGCACGAACGGCGGATCCTTGAGCTCCTTGCGATCCACCCCGTACACCTGCCACAGGCAGGACAGGTCCAGCAGCCCTGGCACCTCGACGACCTCGTCCGGCTCCACGTCCATCTCCCGCAGCAGCAGGCGAAGCACGTGGTCGGTCATGTCGTCGCCGACCTCAAGTCGCACCGGCGGGCCGAACCGGCGCCGGGCCAGTTCCCGTTCCAGCGCCTTGAGCAGGTCCTCGTCCTGGTCCTCCTCGACCTCGAGGTCGGCGTTGCGGGTGATGCGGAAGACGTGGCACTCGATGATGTCCATGCCGGCGAACAGCTCGCCGAGGTGCGCGGCGATGAGTTCTTCCAGCGGCAGGAACGTCGCGGTGCCGCTGCGCCGGTCGGCCTCGACCCGGATCAGCCGCGGCACGTTGTCCGGCACCTTCACCCGGGCGAACTGCTCGGGACCGCCCTCGGGCGTGCGGACCGTGACGGCCAGGTTCAGCGACAGCCCGGAGATATAAGGGAAGGGATGCGCGGGGTCGACCGCGAGCGGCGTGAGGACCGGGAACACCTGCTCGCTGAAGTAGTTGGACAGCCGCAGCTGGTCGGGCTCCTCCAGGTCGTGCCAGGACACGATGCGCACACCGTGCTGCTCCAGCCCGGGGCGGATCTCGTTGAGAAACGCCTTGGCGTGCTGGTCGACCAGTTCCTGGCTGCGGGCGGCGATCCGGCTCAGCTGCTCGTTCGGCGTCAGGCCGTCGGCGCTGCGCACGGTCAGGCCGGTCTCCTCGCGGCGCTTCAGCCCGGCCACCCGCACCATGTAGAACTCGTCCAGGTTCGACGCGAAGATGGCGAGGAACTTGGCCCGCTCCAGCAGCGGCTGCGAGGCGTCCTCGGCCAACGCCAGCACGCGGGCGTTGAAGTCCAGCCACGACAGCTCACGGTTGAAGTAGCGGTCGTCGGGCAGGTCGGTGATGTCGATGTCCCGCGTCGCGGCCGGCGGCGTGATGACGCGGTGGGCCGTGCTCTCGGCGGGGCGCGGGCGGCGCGTGCGTTCAGCCGGCGGAACCGGCGTCACGACGGCGGTCCTGCTCTCGGCCAGCGGCGCGATGTCAGCCTTGGCCTCGACCACGGGGGAGACGGTCGGCGTGGTGGGTGGCACAGCGCGGGCTCGCGGCGTGCGCGTCTTCGGCGCGGCGGCCGTCTTTGCCGCGGCCGGGGCCTTCGGCTTGGCGGCTGTGGTGCGGGTGGCCTGAGTCTTCGGCTTGGCCGCGGTGGTCTTGGCTGCCGGTGTCGCGGCCTTGGCCCGGCTGCGGGTCGGCTTGGCCTCCGCCGCGGGTTCCGCCGCCGGTGTGGCGGCACGAGCCCGAGTCGCCTTGGGCTTGGCCGCCGGTTCGGCCTGGGGTTCCGCCTTCGCGGTGCCGCGCCGCCGGGTGGGCGCGGGAGTCTCCGCCGCGGCCTTGGCGGTGGCCGCGGTGCTACGGGTGCTCGTCCGCCTTGGGGTCGCTCGTGGCTGCCGCGCCTTGGCGGTGGCGGGCTTGGTCTGCTCGGCCGTGGCCTCGTCGTTGTCGGTTTCCGTACGCACGTGGCCATTGTTCCCCAGCCCGATCGAAAAGGCGCTGCTCGCGAGGAACGACACGATGAACACCCAGAGCTACGAGGGCGGCCGCATCTCGACAATCACGCCGTTTTCCCGGCGCAGTGTCACCCGCTGTCCGGGCCGCGGCGCGCGCCAGCCGCCGGCCGAAACCGCCGCCGCGGGCACGTCGACCAGCAGACCGTCGTCGCGAAGGACAGTGGCCGAACCGTCGCCGTGCCAGGTGTGCACGGTGGCCTGCTCCATGGTCAGCAGCCTAGCGCGGTCCATTGTGGATCAGGCCGACAGCCGGAACCGCTGCTGCGTTCGGGCACCGAGACCGAGCTGTGCGGCCACCGCGAGATCGGCTTCGGTGTCCACGTCGCAGCGCAGCGACGGCCAGTCGCCGATGAGTTCGATCGCCCCGGACGCCCGGTGCGCCTCGGCCGACCCGACGCCGAACCGCGGGTCCAGCGGCTCGTCCGGGGCACCGATGAGCAGTGTCGTGCCGGTGCCCTGGCGATCCGGGACGAACGCCCGCTTGCCGTCGGCGGCGGCGATCGCGGCCGCCAGCTCGGCCGATCGCAGCGCCGGCAGGTCCGCCTGCAACGCCCCGACGTGCCGGCCCGGCCCAGATCCACCCAGCACCGACGCGCCGTGCCGGTACGCCTCGTTCAGACCCGGCTCGGCCTCGGCCACGCACCGAATTCCCTCGGCCCGCAACACCGCCGTCAGCATGGGATCGGACGTGACGACCACCACGTCCCGCACGCCGTCGGCGGCCGACGCCGCCAGGATCGTGTCCAGCGCGACCGCCACGACCAGGTCCGCGTGCGCCCGCGGGTCGCCGACGCCGCCGTCGGCCGCCCCGACCAGCCGGGACTTGGCCCGGTCCAGCCGCTTCACCGGCACCACGAGGTCGAGGTAGCTCCGCACATCTCCATCATGCAGACTCGGCCAGGCGAAAACGAACAGCGGGCGATGTCGAACGTGAGGGAGTGCGATGCGCAAGGAGAAGGGCGGGCCGTGGATCAGGATGTGCGCCATCGTCCTGTATCCGACGGTCAAGCTGCTGGCGCGACGGGTGAACAAGGGGCCGAAGCTGCCCCGGCACGGCGGCGTGCTGCTGGTGATGAACCACGTCTCGCATCTCGATCCGGTGTTCGACGCCATCCTCGTGCACAACAACGAGCGGGTGCCGCGCTTCATGGCCAAGGCATCGCTGTGGAAGGTGCCGGTGCTGGGCAAGGTCCTGGTCGGCGCCGGCCAGGTGCCGGTGTACCGCGGCGGCGACGCCAGGGAGAGCCTGCGCGCGGCCAAGGAGAGCATCGACGTCGCCAACAAGGGCCTTGAGCAGGGCAAGCTGCTGGTGATCTACCCGGAGGGCACGATCACCAAGGACCCGGACGGCTGGCCGATGGCCGCCCGCACCGGTGCGGCCCGGCTGGCGCTGGCCAGCGACGTGCCGGTGGTCCCGGCCGCGCGCTGGGGCACCCGGGCCATCTACGACGGCTACAACAAGAAGTTCCGGCCGTTCCCGCGCAAGACGGTCACCTCGGTCATCGGCGAGCCGATCGACCTGTCGGCCTATCGCGGCCAGCCGGTCACCGCGCAGGTGCTGCGCGAGGTCACGGACCTGATCATGGGGCGGGTCAAGGAGCTGGTCGCGGAGGCCCGCGGCGAGCAGGCGCCCGAGGGTTTCTACTCCCCGGTCAAGGCCGAGAAGAACGGGGACTGACGTGGAGCTGCAGCGCATCACGGTGCTGGGGGCCGGGTCGTGGGGGACGGCGTTCGCCAAGGTGCTGGCCGACGCCGGCCGTGACGTGGTGCTGTGGGCGCGCCGGACGGACGTGGCCGACGAGATCACCGGCCAGAAGCTGAACACCGGTTACCTGCCGGGCATTCGGCTGCCGGAGACGCTGCGGGCGACGGCCGACCCGATCCTGGCCCTTGACGGGGCCGAGGCCGTGGTGCTGGCCGTGCCGAGCCAGACACTGCGCGCCAATCTGGCGGCGTGGCGGGAGCTGCTGCCCGAGGGCGTGACGTTGGTCAGCCTGGCCAAGGGCATCGAGCTGGGCACCGGCAAGCGGATGAGCGAGGTCGTGGCCGAGGTCGCGCAGGTGCCGAGCGAGCAGGTGGCGGTGGTGTCGGGGCCGAACCTGGCCCGGGAGATCGCCGCGCAGCAGCCGACCGCGACCGTCGTCGCCTGCACGGACCACGAGCGTGCGGTGGCCGTGCAGCGAGCCAGCGCGAACGGCTATTTCCGGCCGTACACCATCACCGACGTCGTCGGCTGCGAACTCGGCGGCGCGTGCAAGAACGTGATCGCGCTGGCCTGCGGCATCGCGCACGGGCTCGGCTTCGGCGACAACACCATGGCCTCGCTGATCACCCGTGGCCTGGCGGAAACCGCTCGCCTCGGCGCGGCGCTCGGCGCGGACCCGATGACGTTCGCCGGTCTGGCCGGCCTCGGCGACCTGGTCGCCACCTGCGCCTCGCCGCTGTCCCGCAACCGCAGTTTCGGTGAGCGGCTGGGCAAGGGGGAGACCCTGGCGCAGGCCCAGGAGGCCACGCACGGACAGGTCGCCGAGGGCGTGAAGTCGTGCTCCTCCATCCAGGACCTCGGCGCGAAGCACGGTGTCGACATGCCGATCACCGACGGCGTGCGGCGGGTCTGCCACGACGGGCTCGACCCGCGCGCGATGGCCGCGGAACTGCTTGGCCGAGCGCAGAAGGCGGAACGTCAGTGACGGAACGGGGCGACGGGGCCGAATGGGGCGACGGCACGCGGTGCGTGCACGCGGGCGCGGGTGAACCCGTTGCCGGGCAACCGTTCCTGGCCGGCCCGGTGCTCGCCGCCCCGTTCCATCTCGGTTCCGACGACTTCTACGGCCGCGCCGGCAACCCGACCTGGCGGGCGCTGGAGTCGGCCATCGGCGCGCTGGACGGCGGCCTGTGCACGGTCTTCCCGTCCGGCATGGCCGCGATCACCACGCTCTTGCGCACGGTGCTGTCTCCCGGCGAGGTAATAGTTGTACCCGCTGATGGGTATTACCTCGTGCGGACCTTCCTCGCCGGACTGGACGTGCGGGCGCGCGAGGTGCCGACGGTCGGCCCGTGGACGGCGGACGTTGTCGAAGGCGCACGGTTGGTGCTGCTGGAGACGCCGTCGAATCCGGGCCTGGACGTCTGCGACATCAAGGCGATCGCCGAGCTGGCGCACGCCGCCGGCGCGCTGGTCGCGGTGGACAACACGACGGCGACGCCGATCGGCCAGCGGCCGCTGGAGCTGGGCGCGGACATCTCCGTGGCCAGCGACACCAAGGCCGTCGCCGGCCACAGCGATGTCCTTTTCGGACACATCTCGGTGACCGACGAGGCACTGTGGACGGAGTTGCAGCGGCAGCGCAGCCTCAGCGGCGCGATCCCCGGCCCGTTCGAGACATGGATGGTGCACCGCGGCCTCGGCACGCTGGACGTGCGGCTGGCCCGGCAGGCCGAGAACGCCGCCGCGCTGGTCGCCGAGCTGCGTGGGCACCACGCCGTGGCCAATGTGCGCTGGCCGGGCTCACCCGACGACCCGTCGCACGCCATCGCCGCCCGGCAGATGCGCCGGTTCGGCGGCGTCTTCACGTTCGAACTGGCCTCGGCCGACCTGGTCGCGCGATTCCTGGCCGCCAG
>Ga0068853_100004748_pt1 | contig 10562 bp, 10 predicted proteins | sample KBSCornC32_FD_65655 | JGI IMG/M metagenome (GOLD analysis project Ga0068853, IMG submission 65655) | Corn rhizosphere microbial communities from Kellogg Biological Station, Michigan, USA - KBS Corn C3-2 | ecosystem: Host-associated > Plants > Roots > Rhizosphere > Soil ... | reverse complement strand
GATGATGGAGAAGCTTGGGCCTAACATAGGGAGAGCGCCCCCCCTTGCCAAGCAGAACAGCACGTATCGGTTAAGCTTTCGCCCACCCTCGACCGCCATCATGACCATGGAATGGCGGCGCCGGCAACGGCGGCGCGCCGACAAGCGCCGCAACGGCAGCTGCGGGCTCGAGGTCGAAGGAGGGCAGGAAGCGCGCGAAAGGGGCCACCGCCGGAACGATCGAGACCGATTTCGGGCCATTGCCGCCAGCAAAATCAAGGCATTCGCCTGCGGCCCACAGCGAGGGCTCCGCTGCAAGCGCAGCACGTGAAAGGCTTGGTGGAATATCCTCGCTCAACGATGCCCGCCTGGCGGCGGCGGAGCCCAGCGGCGCGATCACCAAATCGCCCGGCCCGTCTTTCAAAGTGATGCGCCGCCGGTTGTCCCAAAGCCGGTTGTCCGCCGGTGGCGCGGCGGCGGGCAGGTCGCGCCTCTCGCGGCGAAGGAAAATGCCGGTTCGTCGCGCGTCGATCACCGTCCGCGACAATGTGGCACAAAGCGGCGCGGAGCGCAGGCGGGAAAACAGCGCGGCGCAGCGCGCCTCATCGGCCAGGAACGACACCCCGCCGACGGTGGCCAGCAGGATGCGCAGCGCATAGATGGCGGCCTGGCCGTCCTCATGCGCGGCAAAATCGCGGTCGAGGCGGACAAGGCCTGGAACCGGCGTGCTGGCCAAGGCGTCGATCAACAGAGCTGCGCGATGACCGACATCCTCGCGTTCGCCGGCCGCCTGGGTGGCCCGCGCCAGCGCTTCCGCGATACGCCGTTCGCCCTCGCCCTCAGCGAGCGCGGCGCGCACGCGCGGCCGTTCGAAGCGGACATCGACATTGGTCGGGTCCTCGACCCAGCCGATGTCGCGACGCCGCAGCATCTCGCGCAGCGACGCGCGCCGGGTGCCGAGCAGCGGCCGGACGATCCATGCCCGCCAGTCGTGAAGCGTGGCGGGCGCCATGCCGGCAACACCGCGGCCGTCATCTTCGCGTGCCTGCCGCATCAGCACCGTCTCCGCCTGGTCGTCGGCGGTGTGGCCGGTCAGGATCAGCTTGATGCCTTCGGCACCGGCTGCCGCGGCAAGCAGGTTGTAGCGCGCCTCGCGCGCTGCGGCCGGCAGCCCGCTCGCAGGCTTGTCGCCGCTCCAGGCAAGAATGCGATGCGCAATGCCGCGCATGGCGCAAAGGCGGGCGACGAGCCGCGCTTCGGCGGCCGAGTCAGGCCGCAAGCCGTGATCGACCGTCACCGCGAGCAACCTGGCGGTCGGTGCAATCCGGTCGAGGTGATCTTTGAGAAGAAGGAGAAGGGCGGTCGAGTCGCTGCCGCCGGATACGGCCGCAACGGCGCCGTTCGAAAAGTCCAGGTCGGAAAAAAGGCAGTCTGAAAGGTCAGGTTTGATGTCGGCCGTCAGCACGACGCCAGGGCCTTTTCCTGCTTGATGCGTTCCTTGAGCGTGCCGGAGACATCGGGATAACGCTTGCCGATTTCGTTGAAGGTAGCGCAGGCGACGTCGTTCTGCTTCAGGCCGACCAGCGAAACGCCGAGCTTGAGCAGCATGTCGGGGGCCTTCTTGGCCTTCGGATAATCCTTGCTCGCGGCGAGGAAGACTTCGGCCGCGTCGCGGTATTTCTGCTGACCGAGCAGCGACTCGCCGAGCCAGTAATGCGCATCTGGCGCCTTGGCGTCCTTGGGGAAGCGGGAAATATGGTCGCGGAAACCCTGCTCGGCGGTCGGATAGTCGCCCGACAGGATGAACTGGTAGGAGTTGCGATAGAGCTCGTCAGGATCGTTGGTCGACGGCAGGGCGGCGACTTCGGTGCCGCCGGACTTGCTCTTCTTGGCCGGCGTTTCGGCGGAAGGAGCGCTTGCCGTCGCCGCCGGAGCTTGCGCCGGCGCGCTGGCCTGCGGGCCGGTCTCGGCGTTGACGACATTGCCGTTCTTGTCGACGGTGATGGTGCCGAAATTCTTCGGCGGCGCGCCGGTGATCAGCTTGCCGGGATCACCGGTCTGCGATTCCACGATGACGTCGCCGACGGTCTTGCCGCCGCCGCTTTGCCCGCCGGTGTCAGCCGGCGCCTGCGTCGCCGGGGCCTGGGCGACGCTGTCATCGGTTCCAGCGTCGCCGGTACCGGATTGACCGGTGCCGGCATCGCCGAGATTGGTGTTGCCACCGTTGCTGTTCCCGCCTTGGGGCGCGGCTTCGGATTTCTTCTGCCCGGCCGGCTTGGCGCCGCCTTGCGAACCGCCCTCGAGCTGCTGGAAGCGGAACTCATTGTCTTCCTGCTGCTTTCGCATCTGTTCCTGCATCTGCAGGATCTGGAAATTGAGCTCCTCGATCTTGCCGTTCATCTGGCGAAGCTGGTCCTCCAGACCAGTCATGCCGGCGCCGCCATCCTGCTGCGCGACCTGCGCCTGTTCCGGCTTCTTCTTCTCGCCGAAGATGCCGAGTGTCGGCAGATGGAAGGTGAACCCTCTGTCGGAGGCCTGCCCGGCGTTGTCGGCTGGCGCGGCCAGGCTTGGGAGGCTTGATACGAGCAGCAACGCAAGCGTGCCGCTCAGGACCGTTCTGAAATGCATTCTGTCTCTCGCGGTGGGTGTTGGCCTGATGCGCCTTTCCAAATCAAACAGGGGGATGCAGCGCCCTCGCGCTCATAGCAGGACGCGAGACTTCGGCCAAATTTTGTTTCCGTTTGTCGCATATGAAAAAGGCGGCCCTGCGGCCGCCTTTCATTTCCAACTGTTGTATTTTTGTCGCCCGTGGCGCCGCGTCGAAGCGGCCGCTGCGGCGCTGGATCTTAGGAACCAGCACCCGACAGCGTGGTGACCGCGCGGCGGTTCTGCGACCAGCAGGAGATGTCGTCGCAGACGGCGACCGGACGTTCCTTGCCGTACGAAATCGTCTTCAGGCGGCCGGCGGAGACGCCCTTGGAGACGAGGAAGTCGCGGGTGGCGGCGGCGCGGCGGGCGCCCAGAGCCAGATTGTACTCACGCGTGCCGCGCTCGTCGGCATGGCCCTCGATGACGATCGCGTACTGCCGGTACTGGTTCAGCCACTGCGCCTGGCGGGCGAGCGTGGTCTGCGCATCGGCGCGGATCGACGAGGAGTCGGTGTCGAAGAAGATGCGATCGCCGATATTGACGGTGAAATCCTGCGCGGAGCCAGGCGTTGCGGCGCCGGCGCCGTTGAGGCCCAGCTCGGCCGCGCTGTTCGGGGTCTTCTTGGAGGCGCAGCCGGTGATGGCAAGCGCTGCCACCAGCGCGATCATGGCCGGGTTTCGGGTAAGTGCTGCGATACGGCGCATGCCGCCTCTCCTTCGCATTCGAGTGATTTCGTTGATCACCCAGTAACCACGTTTGGGTTAACCGGCATTCAAGAAACACGGTTAATTTTTGGTTTCGAGCCGCCGTCCTCGGCCGTTTTCTGCCCGGCTCACACTGAGCGCGGACCGTAGGCGGAAATGCGGCCAAAACGCGACCAGGCTGTGAAAAAAGAGGCCGGAAAGGCCTCTTTTTCATGGTTCTCAGACGAATGCGACACTATTCCAGCAACGGCGACCAAGCCGGGTCCGAAGCATAATTCGCGGTCGGAATCTGCTGCTCGTTGCGGCCGGTGAGGTCGACCGAGACCAGCTTCGGTCCGCCGCCGGAATCGCGGAAGAACATCAGCACGCGGCCGTTCGGCGCCCAGGTCGGGCCCTCCTGCTGGAAGCCGGAGGACAGGATGCGCTCGCCCGAGCCGTCCGTCTTCATGACGCCGATCTGGAACTCGCCGCCGCTCTGCTTGGTGAAGGCGATCAGATCGCCGCGCGGCGACCAGACCGGCGTCGAATAGACGCCGTCGCCGAAGGAGATGCGGTGCGGATTCGAGCCGTCCCCGCCCATGACATAGATCTGCGAGCGGCCGCTACCGCCGCCACGGTCGGAGGTAAAGACAACCTGCGAGCCGTCCGGCGAATAGGACGGCGAGGTGTCGATGGCGGTCGAATCGGTGAGCCGCGTGGTCGAGCGGCTTCTCAGGTCCATGGCGAAGATGTTGGAGTTTCCGTCGTCGCGCAGCAGACTCATGATCACCTTCTGGCCGTCGGGCGAGAAGCGCGGCGCAAAGGTCATGCCGGGGAAGTTGCCCACCAGCTCGCGCTGGCCTGTCTCGATCTGCAGCAGGTAGACCTTCGGCTGCCCGCTTTCATAGGACATGTAGGTGATTTCCTGCCGGTTCGGCGAAAACCGCGGCGTCAGCACGATGGCGCGGCCGTCGGACAGATAGCGCACATTGGCGCCGTCCTGGTCCATGATGGCCAGCCGCTTCTTGCGCGCGTTCTTGGCGCCGGATTCGTCGACGAAGACGACGCGCGTATCGAAATAGCCCTTTTCGCCGGTGATCTTCTCATAGATCGCATCGGCGATGATGTGCGCGACACGGCGCTGATTGGCGTCGTTGGCGAAAAACTGCTCGCCGGCCAGCTGCGTGTTGCCAAAAATATCCCACAGCCGGTACTGGGCGCGGATGCGGCCGTCCGCTTCCTTGCTCACGCTGCCGGTCACTAGCGCCTGCGCGTTGATGACCTTCCAGTCGTCGAAACGCGGCTGTGCATCCGGATTCGTGATCTTTTCGACAAAGGCTGCCTTGTCGATCGGCGCGAACAGCCCCGACCGTTTCAGATCGGCGGTTACGATTTCCGATATCTGCGGGCCAAGCCCTCCCTGAAAGTCGGGGATGGCGATCGGCATCGGCTCGACATTGCCTTTGTTGACGTTCAGCTCGAGGGTTGCCCGAGCAGGCAAGGTGGCGACAGAACTTATGCCTACCGCCATCGCGGCGACCATCAGGAGCGGCTTGAGGATGGATTTCATGTCTTCTCGCTTCTCTTGCTGATTTTTTGGATGCTCAGGCTACAGGCCAAGCATCGCTCTCGGATCGAAGTTGACGCGAATGTCAGACCAGATGTCCTGCTTTCCGGCGGGAACCTGCAGACCGGCGACATCGCATTTCTGCACGGCGCGAACCGCGCTGGCGTCGAACTGGGGGTTGCCGCTGGACTTCTCGACGGTCGGGCGGCCCTCCAGCTTGCCGGAGGCATCCAGGTTGAAACGGATGACCACGGTAAAGTTCTCGGAACCTTCGAGACCAACCGGAAGGGTCCAGCAACCGCCGAGCTGATCCTCCAACGCCCCCTGCTCCGACTTGGAGAGTTTCTGGCCCTGATCCTTCTCGCCGCCGAGCGAAGCCTGCTGGGTCGAGCGCTTGGCGCCGCCACCGGACGGCTTCTGCTTGTCGAGCAGCGCCGTTATCTCGTCGGCGTTGAACTGCTTCTCGTCCGACTTCTTCTTGGAAGACGCTTCCTTCACCGGCTTCTCAGCGTCCTTGCGGTCCGGCGCCTTGGCGCTCTCGGCCTGGGCCGGCTGCGGCTGCGGCTTCGGCCGCGCTTCCGGCGCAGGTGCTGAATCCGGCAGCTTCGCCTCATCCGTCGGCTGATCCTGCGAGATCGCCTCGGCCACCGCGTCCGGCTTCACCTCTTCCTTCTGGATGGCGGCGGTCGTGTCCTTCGTCGGCGCCGGCTCCTTGGCCGGTGTCGGCTTCGGCTCCGTCTGCTTGACCGGCTCGGGCTTGACTTCTTCCTTCGGAGTCGGCGTCGGCGCGACCTCGGTCGCAGGCGTCGGCTTCGGCTTTTCCTGCGGCTTGGGCACGTCCTCGACCGCCGGCTTCTCGGTCGGCGTCGGCGCTGGCGGCGGCGCCGCCGTCTTCTCGACCGGCTTCGGCTTGGCTTCGTCCGTCACCGGCTTGTCGGTGTCGACGGTGTTCTCGCCGACCTTCTGGGCATCGGGAACGACATCCGGCCGCTTGGTCGGAACAGGCGCCGGCTTGTCATGCATCACCGACTTCTTGTCGCCCTGCAGCGTCTGCGCGATGGCCTCCATCGGCACGATGTCGACCGCCACCGACTCCACGTCGCTGGCGGGCATGGCCGGCGGCGAGGACAGCGTGAACAGCCCGAAGGCCAACGCCACCGCATGCAAGATCACCGATGAGGTGAGACCGGTCCGCATCTTCTCGTCTACTGATCCTGTTCTTGCAGCGAGACCAGGCCGATATTCTTGTAGCCGGCCGCCGAAATGCGGGCCATGACCTTCATCGCCGTGCCGTAGTCGGTCGACTTGTCGCCGCGGATGAAGATGCGCTCATCATAACCGGTCTTGGAAATCGCCTGCAGCTTTGCCACCAGCTCGTCGATCGGGATCTCCGTTTCCTGCAGGAAAATCTTGCCCGTCGCGTCGATCGAAACGGTGATCGGCTGCGTGTCGACATTCATTGCCTTGGCTTGGGTGTCGGGCAGGTCGATCGGCACGCCGACCGTCAGGAGCGGCGCCGCGACCATGAAGATGATCAGCAGCACCAGCATCACGTCGACCATCGGCGTGACGTTGATTTCGGACATCAGGGCATGGTGCCGGCCACGCCGCCTGTGGCCGCGTCCGCCTCGCCCCGATCCACTTGCCCCTGCAGCAGACATCCCCATGATCGTTCCTCAGGCCTTCTGCGCTACTTTTTCATCGATTTGGCGCGAGAGTATGGCGGAGAACTCGTCCGCGAACCCTTCCATGCGCATACCGATCTTGTTCGCGTCCGATGACAGCTTGTTGTAGGCGATAACCGCCGGAATGGCCGCGAGCAGGCCGATCGCGGTGGCGAGCAACGCCTCGGCGATGCCGGGCGCCACCACCGACAGGCTGGTGTTCTTCGAGGCCGCGATCGCCTGGAACGACGTCATGATGCCGATGACGGTGCCGAACAGGCCGATGAAAGGCGCCGCCGAGCCGGTGGTGGCGAGGAAGCCGAGGCGGCCCTCCAGCTTCTCCATCTCGCGCGTCAGCGCCAGGTCCATCGCCTTGTCGATACGGGTCTGCAGCGCCAGCGCAGATTTCGCACCCTTCTCAAAACTCTTCTTCCACTCGCGCATGGCGGCGACGAAGATCGCGCCCATGCCGGTGGTCTTGCGGTCGGCGAGCGTGCGGTAGAGGTCCTCCAGCGACTGGCCCGACCAGAACACCTGCTCGAAGCGGTTGAGCGCCATCCGCATCCGGCTATAGGCAACGAGCTTGTCGATGATGATGGCCCAGGTCCAGATCGAGGCGCAGAGCAGGCCGATCATGACCAGCTTGACCACCCAGCCGGCCTGCATGAACAGCGCCCAGATCGATAAATGCGCTGCCGGATCGGCGAGTGCGACGTTTTCCATGACTTAAGTCCTTAAGATTTTCCGGGCATCGCTGGCGGCTCGCCCATGGGCATCCCTTTGGTCCGATCGCGCGAAGCGTGAAGCTTGCGGGTAAGCCCCGAATGCACCGTTTCGCGGCCTTTTCGAGGCAAATATTGGTGAAAGGAAGGCGCAGGAATTGCGCCAATCTTCGCCAATTCCTTCATGAACCGTTATGGTTAAGGATGGGTTATGACGTAAGGCGCGGCGCATTGCCGCGTTTGGGGTGGGCGGTGCGGTGCCTGAAATCGGCCGGTTAATGCGCCATCGAGGACATCGGCGATCGGTACGTCAGTCTTTTGCTTTAGGCATGAAGGCCGCAATCCATTCTTTCGGAAACCGCTTTGGCCGGCCGCTTTCGCCGACGATCGCGGCTTCGACTTTCGCCTCCACCAAAAGCTCTTCAGCGCGCTTCAGCTGCTGCCCCATGAAGATGCGCGCGCCGGAAATGTCGTCGGTGCGCGTGTCGATGGTCAGGATATCGTCCATGCGCGCCGGCGAGCGGAAGTCGATCTCCATGCGCCGCACCACCCAGACGATGCGCTCGCCATGCTTGCCGTCCAAAAGCTCGGTATGATGCACGCCAGCGAGCCTCAGGTAATCGGACCGGCCGCGTTCGAGGAATTCGAGATACCGCGCATGATAGACGACGCCGGAGAAATCGGTGTCGGCATAGTAGACCCTCGCCATCAGCCGGTGGCCGAAATCCGTCAGCGCCCCGGCAAGCCCGGCGCTGAGCGCTGCCGATTCACCATGATCGTCCATCGCGCTTTCCTTTTCTGGCCTGAACGGGCAGGTGTTCGCGCGGGAACGGGATGGCACTGTTGGGCACGATGATCAAGACCCTGATGGCGGCGCTGCTTGCGCTTGGTCCACTGGCGCTTCCGGCCGGAGCGGCGACGTTCTCGATGAAGCGCGGCCTCAATCTCGACCAGTGGGTCACCTGGCCGGCCGAGGACAAATGGGGCGACCGCCAGGCGATCCTGCCTTATCCGGAGTGGCGCAAATTCCTCAAGGAGGATGACCTCAAGGCGCTCAAGGATGCCGGCCTCGACTTCCTGCGCATGCCGGTCGATCCCTCGCCCTTTCTGTCGGACCAGACCACGGCTCTTCGCGACGACCTCTATGCCAGCGTCCTGGACTCGGCGCGCATGATCAATCGCGCCGGCCTGAAGGTGATCGTTGACCTGCACCTGATCCCCGCCGGCGGCAACCGCAGGATCGGCATGGGCGAGGTGATGCGCGATCCGGCCGTCTTGGATGCCTATGCCGAGCTGGTACGCAAGATGGCGCGGACGCTGGCCAAGGAGGATCCGAAGCTTGTCGCGCTAGAGTTGATGAACGAGCCGCTGGTCGATTGCGACGCGAAGGGCGCCAATCTTTGGCCAGACCGCCAGAAGCAATTGTTCGCAGCCGCTCGCGCCTCCGCCACCAGGCTCACGCTTATCCTGACCGGCGGCTGCTATTCGAATGCGGAGTCGCTGGCCAAGATCGATCCGAAGGCGATCGCCGATGACAATGTCATCTGGGCCTTCCACTCCTATGATCCGTTCCTTTTGACGCATCAAGGCGCGACCTGGGCCGGCGACTTCATCCCCTATGTCACCGGCCTGCCCTACCCGCTGACAGCCGTTCCGAAGGCGCAACTGGAGATGACGCTGGACACGATCCGCGACCGGATCAGGGCCGAGGCGCCCTGGGCGCGGCAGAGCGGCCTGCTCGCCTATCTCGACGAGCAGGTGGCGACGATGGACAGTCCCGAGAAGCTGCTCGCCGTCATGGATGCGCCGTTCGCCACGGTCGACGCCTGGGCGAAGGCCAACGGCGTCAAGCCGCAGGATATCACGCTCGGCGAATTCGGCATGATCCGCAAGGAATATGGCAACGGCTTTGTCATGCCGGCCGGCTACCGCGCGGCCTATGTGCACGACATGATCGCCCGCGCCGAGGCGCATGGCTTTTCCTGGTCGGTCTGGAGCTATGGCGGCGCCTTCGGCATCGTCGACGCGTTCGACGGCGAGAAGGCCGAGCCAGACGTGATGGAGACGATTAGGGCACTGCGCTAGAGCAATTCCAGGAAAAGTGTGTAACGGTTTTCCGTCCGGAATTGCGTAAAAACAAATACTTAGAGCGGTTCGGCGATTCCGTGAAACGCTGAGCCGCTCTAAGGCAACGAACAAAGGCGTGCCTTAGCCGAGATCGATCTGCAGGATCTCCGGCCGCACCCCGAAACGCACCGGGATGATGCTGAAGCCCAGCCCGCCGGAAACGATCAGGTTGCGGTCGTCTTCCACGACATGGCCGTAGGCATAGCGGTTGCCATAGTCTGAAGGCACGACCGGCGAATAGCCGAACAGCCGCACTTGTCCGCCATGCGTGTGTCCGGACAGCGTCAGCGAAACTCGCCATGGCACCCTCGGAAAAATGTCGGGCTCATGCGCGAGCAGGATGATCGGCTCGCTCCCTTGCACCTTGGCCAAGGTACCGTCGAGATCGTCCAGGCCCTGGAAGCTGTCGCGTCCCTTGGCTTTGTTCGGCAGCAGCGCGAGTTGGTCGGCAAGCCCGGCGATCCAGAAACCATGCCCGTCCTTTTCCAGCCGCACGACGTCGTTTTCCAGCACCGGAATGCCGACATGCTCGAGCGCTTTGCGCGACTGGATCGGCCCGGCTTCCGCGCGCTGCGCAAGAAAATCCGTCCACCAGTCATGGTTGCCGAGGATCGACAGCACGCCGAGCGGCGCCTTCAGACCGGACAGCGCCTCGGCCCATTCCGCCACCCGCACCCCGCCGGTCACGATCTTGGTTCCCGCGGTATAGTCGCCAAGCAGGACGATGAGGTCCGGCTGCAGCGCATTGGCCTGCTGGGCCAGCGAGGCAATGCGCTCGGGCGTCATCCACGGCCGGCAGGCATGGATGTCGGCAAGCGCCACGACACGCAGCTTGAGCCCGGCCGGCCAATGCGGCGGGGTTAGCGTGTAGCGCTTCACATGGGTCAGCAGCATCGGCTCGATGCCGACCGCATAAGCTCCGAGCGACACCAGGGTGAAGGCCGAGCCGCCGACAAGGCGCAGGAAACTACGTCTGGTGATCATGGATCGCCCCAAGCCCCTTGGGATTGCGTCGGCTAGTGTTAAAGGCTGCAATTGCGCCCTCACCTAGGCCGAGGCGCGCAGATTCTGCGCAGACAGGCCATTGCAGGCCTAAACGGCGAACAAATCTCCGTTACTCTTCCTGGAACAGGCTGATCTGCTGCTGGGCGATATCCTTCGGCGGGTCGAG
>Ga0068853_100004746_pt1 | contig 10563 bp, 7 predicted proteins | sample KBSCornC32_FD_65655 | JGI IMG/M metagenome (GOLD analysis project Ga0068853, IMG submission 65655) | Corn rhizosphere microbial communities from Kellogg Biological Station, Michigan, USA - KBS Corn C3-2 | ecosystem: Host-associated > Plants > Roots > Rhizosphere > Soil ... | reverse complement strand
CAACGCCGGCGAATTCGACATAGGCCTCGTCGACGAGCAGCATCGCGCGCCCTTCGAGCGCCATTGCGAGGCGTTCCAGCGCGGCGCCATGGTAGAGCGTGCCGCTCGGGTTGTTCGGCGAGCAGACGATCACGAGCTTGGTGTCGTCGTCGGCAAGCGCGAGCAGGCGCTGTCCGTCGAGTGCGAAACCGTCGTCGGCGGACAGCGCGAGCGTGCGGAACGCGGCGCCCTGCAGCGCGGCGCCGACGCGGTACATGCCGAACGTCGGCGCGAACGCGACGACGTTGTCGCGACCGGCGCGGCAGAAGGCGCGCAGCAGCAGGTCGATCGCCTCGTCGCTGCCGCGCCCGAGCCAGAGGTTCGCGGGAGCGACGCCATACAGCGCGGCGAGGCGTTCGCGCAACGCGGCCGGTTGCGGCGCCGGATAGCGGTTGAGCCCGCGGGCGAGGTCGATGCCGTCGTCGGCAAGATCCCACGGCGACTCGTTCGCATCGAGACGGATGCGTGCCTCGAAACCGGCGCGGCGCGCCGATGCATACGGCGCGAATGCGGCGAGTTCGGGTCGTGCGCGCGCGAGCAGGCTCATGCCTCGGCGCCTGCACCGCGGGTTGTGCCGATCACCCGGTCCATCGCTCGGCTGCGTGCGAGCGAAGCCAGGCGCAGGTCGACCGCGCGCGCGTGCGCTTCGAGCGCCTCCGCGCGGGCGAGCACGGCGGCCTCGGGGCCGATCGTGCGCAGCGCGTCCGCGCTCGCTTCCTGCACGCTGACCCGGCGCAGGAAGCTGTCGACGCCGACGCCACCGAACGCGCGGGCGAAACCGAGCGTCGGCAGCACGTGGTTCGGCCCGGCGCAGTAGTCGCCGAGCGTTTCCGGCGACCAGGCGCCGAGGAAGATGCTGCCGGCGTTGGACAGCCGTGGCAGCAACGAGCGCGGCGCACGCGTGTTGACGATCAGGTGCTCGGGCGCATAGCGCTCCGAAACCTCGACCGCTTCGGCGAGGTCCGCGACGCGGATCAGGCGTGCATGCGCGAGCGCGGCGCGCGCGATCGCCGCGCGCGGCAGCGTCGCGAGCTGGACCGCGAGCGCGTGCTCGACCGCATCGAGCAGGGTCACGCTCGGGCTGACCAGCAAGACCTGCGAATCGGCGCCGTGCTCGGCCTGCGCGAGCAGGTCGGCGGCGACGAAGCAAGGGTCGGCCGTCTCGTCGGCGATCACCAGCACCTCGGACGGTCCGGCCGGCATGTCGATCGCCGCACCGTCGGGATCGGCGGCGACTTCGAGCTTGGCCGCGGTGACCCAGCGGTTGCCGGGGCCGAACAGTTTCGCGCAGCGCGGTACCGATTGCGTGCCGTAGGCGAGTGCGCCGATCGCCTGCGCGCCGCCGAGCTTGAACACGCGCGAGATGCCGCACAGGCGTGCGGCAAGCAGGATCGACGGATCGGCGCTGCCGTCCGCGCGCGGCGGCGTCGCCAGCATGACTTCGGCGCAACCGGCGACGCGCGCGGGCACGCCGAGCATCCATACCGTCGACGGCAGCGGCGCGCTGCCCGCGGGTGCGTAGAGGCCGACGCGCGCGATCGGGCGAATGATTTGCTCGCAGCGCAGGCCGGGCGCGGTATCGACGCGCAACGCCGTCGGCAATTGCGCCGCGTGGAATGCCTCGACGCGCGCGATCGCGTTGCGCATCGCGGCGCGCACGCCGGTGGCGACGCAGGCTTCGGCAGCGGCGAATTCATCGGCGTCGACTTCAAGGTGCGCCAACGTGCAGCCGTCGAAGCGCGCGCCGTAGTCGCGCAATGCGTCGTCGCCGCGGGCGCGCACGCCGGCGAGGATCGCGCGCACCGCGGTCACCTGCGCTTCGTCGCGCAGCTCGCGCGGTCGAGCGAGCACGGCCTCGCGCCGGGCATCGCCGAGCGTCGACCAGTCGACGCGCTCCAATGCAGGCGTGCTCATGCCAGCATCCGTTCGACGCTCAGCACCATCACGCTGCTCGCGCCGAGGCGCTTGAGTTCCTCGAGATGCTGCCAGTCGAGCGTTGCACTGCACAGCGCCTGCATCGCGATATCGTCGGGACGCCCGTCGAGGCCGAGCACGCTCGGCGCTTCGCGCGACGGCAGCAGGCGCGTGATCGCGGGCAGCGCGGAGCGCGGCGCCTGCAGCATCAGCAGGCGTGCGCCGGCGCCGGACAGCGCGCCGGCGATGCGCGCGCACAGGCGTTCGATCTGCACGACGGTGGCGGCCGCCTGCGCACGCGGGCTGATCGCGAGGACCGCTTCGCTGCGCATCACCGTGACGAGTTCGTGCAGCTGGTTCGCGACGAGCGTCGCGCCGCTCGAAACGAGATCGCAGATCGCGTGCGCCTTGCCGAGGCGCGGGGCGATTTCGACCGAGCCATTGAGCAGGACGACCTCGGCGTCGATGCGTTGCTCGCGCAGCCAGGCGCCAAGCAGGGCCGGATACGAGGTCGCGATGCGCAGGCCGGCGAGGTCGGCGACCGCGTCGATCGCACCGCCGTCGGGCACCGCGATCGCGAGGCGGCACGTACCGAAGCCGAGCGCCTGCAACGCCGTCGGCGCCGGCGCATCGCCGGCCGCGAAGCGCTGTTCGTCCAGCACGTTGCGCCCGACCACGCCGAGTTCGCAGCTGCCTTCCACGAGCAGGCCGGGGATGTCGTCATCGCGCACCAGCAGCACGTCGACGGGCATGTTCTCGCCGTACAGGAACAGCTTGTCGCGGCTCGCGCGGAAGGCGAGGCCGGCGCGGCGCAGCAGGTCGAGCGAAGCCTCGGACAGGCGCCCGGATTTCTGCACGGCGATGCGCAGGCGGTCGCGTGCTTCGTTCATCGTGCCGCCCTGGCCGGCTTGCGCGCACGCCCGATGCGGCCGGCGGCGAGCGCATAGCCGCCCGCGCCCTGGTCGAGGCAGCGCGCGACGCGACCGATCGTGGTGATGCTGACCGCGGTCGATTCGTGGATCTGCCAGTACGGCTCGCCGGCGAGCAGGTGCGGTACCACGCTCCAGCGGTCGCGCAGGGACTCGCGCTCGGCCGGCGTGCAGAGGTCGTCGAGGAAGGCGCGCATCTCGTCGACGCTGCGCAGCGACAGCAGCGCTTCGCACAGCGAGCGCTCGGCGCGGTTGGTGTCGAGTTCGGGTTCGAGCAGTCGTCGTTTCATCGAGTCAATGTATTAACGCGTTAGTACATTGGATGAGATTCTAGACGCATCGGTATCGGCTTTGCAACGTGCCGGTATGCGCGGTGGTGATTCAGGGGGCGCCTGGACCGGTCGCCCTTTCGTCATCCCGGCGAAAGCCGGGATCGAGTTGTCCGCGGAAATGCCGGCGCAGCCAGGCACCGGCAACCCGCGCCATGCACTGCTTCCCGACGTGGGCGGGACGCGCGCAGCGCGACCGGCAAGCGTATCCGGATGCCGGCCGACCTTCGGTCGTCCAGCCTGCGCAGTGCGCGGGGATCCGCGTCTCGAAAGGCGGACCGGCCGCGCCTGAGGGAGAGAGGGGGCGCGGCCGGTCCTGTCGACGGATTGCTTGGGGGAGTTACCGCGTTCCGTCGAAACCGTTGGCGAAGATGCGATCCGGACCCTCGTGGGTCAGGCGCAGCAACGCGAGTTCGTACAGCGGGGAGGTGCGCTCGGCCATGCCGGCGAGCAGCGCACGTCCGCTGGCGTCGAGCAGGAGTACCGAGGAGTCACTGAAGATGCCGCTCGGCGCGAGGTCGGTGCTCTGCACGCCGGCATCGCCGAAGTCCGCGTCGAGCGCGCCATTGGGCGAGACGCGGAACGCGAGGAAGTTCGACTTGCCCGGAATCGCGTAGCTGACCGAAACGACGAGCTTGCCGTCCGGCTGTTGCACCAGGCCGGTCGGGTAGCGCGTCCATGCATCGGGCACGAGGTCGATCGGCTGGAAGCCCGGCGACGCGACCGCGCCGAATGCCGGATCCATGCTGCCGTCGCCGAGCAATTGGCCGAGCACCACATTGATGGCGTTGTTGCCCTGGCCGTCGTCGAGGCTGTAGTGGCCGGCGAACACCGCCCCGCCGTCCGCGGTCGGCAGCATGCGGTCGATGCCGTCGATGACCAGGCCCGGCGCTTCGTCGGGGCGATGGAACACGCGCCAGCCGGTGCCGGCGAAGCTCGTGTCGAACGCACCGCTGGCGTCGAGCCGCGCGATCGCGAAGTCCGAACCCATGCCCTGGCCGTACACCTCGTAGCTGCCGCCGACGAGGATGCCGTCTTCGGCGACGATCGCGAGCGAGGTCAGGTAGCCACCCTGGCCGGCGACACCGTCCCAGTCGAGCACCACGCCGCCGTCGCCGGCGCTGCCGAACGTGATATCCGGCTGGCCGCTCGCATCGAAGCGCGCGACATAGCTGTGCGAGAGCGTATCGATCGACTTTTCGCCCGCGATGAGCAGGCGCTGCTGGCTGTCGAGCGCGAGTGCGTGCACGTACACACTCGGCACGAGCGTGATGCCGTCGGTGCCGAAGGTCGTGTCCATCGTGCCCTGGGCATCGAGCTTGACGAGGAAGCCGCGCAGCGGACCGAACGCCTGTGCCGTGCCGGCCACGATGATCGAGCCGTCGTCGAGGCGCAGCATCGCTTCGATCACCTGCATGCCGGCGCCGGTCGCGGGCACGAGATCGGGCAGGACGAGTACGCCGGGGATGCCGGGCACGTTGCCGAAACTCGCATCCGCGCTGCCGTCGGCGTTCAGGCGCGCGAGCATCGCGCGCATGTGCGGGTCGAACGGGCTCGACGGGATGAACTTGTTGCGCTCGCCGGCGACGAGGATCTTGCCGTCGGGCAATTCGACGGCCGCGTACGGTCTCAGCTCGCGCGCCTCGACGTCGTCCGGCGTGATGTAGGCGATGCCGTCGAGCCCGAACGTCGGGTCCGGCAATCCGTCGGCCGCGCGGCCGGGAATCGAGAACAGGGAGGCGAACAGCACCAGGGCGCCCGTGTGGCTCAGGCGGGAAAACGACATCGGCATCTCCGCTCGGGTAACGATGGGCCGAGCCTGCGCGGGATTCGCCGCCAGCGCATGCGCGGAACGTCACGGGCGGATTAGCGGCGCATCAACGCCCGGCGCAAGTCCTTGTGCGACTTCGGAATCGGGTCGCGCGTGTTCACCGCGTGGCGACCGACGTGGCCAGAGCGGGCGGGATCACGCGGTCGCCGGCAAGCGCTTGCGCGCGTGCGAGCGCGCTGCGCCAGAGCGCCTCGTCGCCCATCGCCTGCTGCACGCGCACCTGCAGCAGGGCGCTGCCGAAGTCGCGCGCGGCGAAACCCGCGACGCGCTCGGCGAGCGCGCCGGCGCGGCCGTGCTCGCCGCGACCGATCAGCCAGGTCGCGTAGGCGATCGCGACCTCGCGCAGGTCGAGCGGGATGCGCAGCGCGTCCGCCTCGCCGAGCGCGCGTGCGTACCAGGTGCCGGCGGCATCGGGGTCCTCGCTGGTGCGCGCGCGGGCGAGGTCGGCATACAGGCGCGCCGAAGCGCTGCCGGCCTTGCCGGCGAACGCGGACAATTGCTCGGTGACCTTGGCGGCATCGACGCCCTGTCCGTCGGCGAGCAGCGCTTCGATGCGCAGGAAATAGGTGCGCGCGTACTCGCGCGCATCGTCGACCGCGGCGAAGCGCTCGAGCGCCTTCGTCGCCTCGGCACCGGCCAGCCGCGGATTCGAGTGTTCCAGCGCGAGCCGGCCGAGCAGGGTGTGCGCGCGTGCCTGAGCGGTCGCGTCACCGTCGCGCGTCGCCGTGTCGAGCAGGCTGGCGAGGCGTTCCGCCACGCCGTTCTCGCGCCCGTTCGCGACCAGCACGTACAGGCGCGTCAGTTCGCCGTTGCGCTGGCGCGCGGGATCGGCGACCTGTGCCGACAGGTCGCGCAGGCGCGGTTCGAGCGTGAGCGCGGCGTCGGGTTCGAGCAGGGCGAGCTGCAGTTCGGCGACGCCGGTCAGCGCGTTCAATTCGGCCGCGTGGACGCCGAACGTGGCAAACCGGTCGGCCGCGCGGCGAAACACCGGGACCGCTTCGGCATAGCGCTCGCGGCGCATGTCGAGCGCGGCCAGGTTCGAGTCGATCAGGGCCAGGGCGAGCAGGTTGCCGCTGCTCTCGAACGCGACACGCGCTTCGGCGAACGCCTGCAGCGCGAGTTCGATCTGGTCCGTCGCGCCGGCGATGTTGGCGCGGCCGTTGAGCGCCTTGCCGAGTGCGTCGGGCGCGTCCTGCCCGCGCAGCAGCGCGATCGCTTCGTCGAAGCGGTTCGCCGCGAGCACGTTGTCGTTGCGCATCGCCGCGATCACGCCGAGGTTGGTGATCGCGCGCGCATGCGTCACGCGGTCCCGTTCGGCCGGAACGTCTGCAGCGATTGCCTTGAACGCGGCCTCGGCCGCATCGAAATTGCCGGCCTGGTAGTCGATCTGTGCGAGTCGCAGGCGCAGCGCCGGCGACGTGCGCTGCTCGGCGGGCGCGCGCGCGAGCAGCGCGCGTGCGTCGTCGAGGCGATCGCCGAGGATCGCTGCCTCGGCTTGCTGCAGCAGCGCATCGAGCGTCGAATCGCCGGCGCCTTTCGCCACGCTCAGCGGCGCATAGCCGAGGCTGCGCGCGAGGCCGTCCGCTGCGATCCGCGCGGCTACCAGTGCGTCGCCGGCTTCGCCGTCCGCCTCGACCGTGGGCACGCGCCCGAGTCGCGTGCGAAGGTGCACGCGCCAGAACGCCTGGCGATGCTCGGCACTCGCGTCGATGACGAGGCTCGCGCCCGCGGCTTGCGCGAGCGCGCTCGCGTCGTCGGTGCTCGTCTTGCGTGCCGCGCCGGTCAGGACGACGACGTTGTCGCTCGGGACCACCGCGAGCCCGGACGCGCGCAGGCGCGCCGCGATGTGGTCCATCAGGCCGAGACGCATCCAGTCCGCACCCTCGCCGCCGACGACCTCGACCGGCAGCACGAGCGCCGTCACGGTATTCGCCGTGCCCTGCGTGGACGCGACGGGCGCAGCGGGATGGAAGTGCCAGGCAATCCCGGCTGCTGCCAGCGCGAGCGCGCTGGCAATCAGCGCGAGCAGCGGTGCGCGCTTGCGCTGCGGACGGACGGGCGCGGGTGCGACGTCGGGAGTCGTGGCGATCGCCACGGCGGCGGGCGGATCCGACGGCACGACCGCGGCGATCGGTGCGGCCAAGGCCGGTTCCTCGTCGACGCGGGTCGGCGCAACCCAGTGATAGCCGAAGCGCACGACGGTGCGGACGTAGTTCTGTTCCTTGCCGGTGTCGTCGAATGCGCGCCGCATCGCGAGGATGGTCTGCGCGAGCAGGCCGTCGCTGATGTCGACCTTGCCCCAGACGGCGGCGATCAGTTCGTCGCGCCCGACCGCGCGCTCGCGTTGCTCGACCAGGTAGACGATGCAATCGAACGCGCGCGGCGGCACCGCGACCACGGCATCGCCGTGCCAGAGTTCGCGACGGGCGGGGATGAGGCGGTACGCGCCGAATCGGTAGCTGCGATTCATCCTGTCGATATGCGTGCGGCGATGCCATGCTGTCAACCCCGAGCGCGGGCTTTTTTGCGTTGGCCGGCGGACATGACGCCGGCGCGACGCGGTGCTAGGCTTCGGCTACGAAGCTTGCCGTAGGAGCGTCGGATGAGGAGCGTCCTGCCCGTATTGCTGCTGGTCGGCGCGACGTGCGCGATGGCGCAGCCGGTGCGGCGCGCCTGGATCGTCGACGGGTCGGCGCCACAGGACGCGATCGACGCGTCGGCGCATGCGCGCATGGTCGAGCATCTGCGGGAGCGTGCCGCGCAAGTCGCGCCGCTGCGCGCGAAGGCGGCCGGCGTCGCGCCGCTCGCCTGGCCGTTGCAAGCCGCCGCCGGCTTCACGCCATTCGGTTATACCGGCACCGCCTACTTCGTCGACCACGATCCGGCATTTCCCGGCCATGTGCGTGACTACACCTGTGGCGCGCGCTCCTACGACACCGCCGCTGGCTACAACCATGGGGGTACCGACTACTACCTGTGGCCGTTTCCATGGTTGCTGATGGACGAGGGCAGCGTGCGCGTCGTCGCCGCCGCGCCGGGCGTCATCATCGAGAAGCACGACGGCTTCTTCGATCGCGATTGCGCGATCGACTTCGCGACCAGCAATGCGATCAATGCGGTGTACATCCTGCAGGATGACGGCCTGACCGCGTGGTACCTGCACCTGCGCAAGGGGTCGGTGACCAGGATGCCGATCGGATCGCGCGTGGCTGCCGGCGATGTCCTCGGCCAGGTCGGAAGTTCCGGACCTTCGAGCCTGCCGCACCTGCATTTCGAATTGACCGACGATGCGACCGGTCAGGTGATCGATCCGCGCCATGGCAGTTGCAATGCGGCGCCGGAGCGCTGGATCGTCGCGCAGCCGTACGAAGCACCGCGCATCCTCAGCCTCACCACCCATTCGGCCGAACCCGAAACGGTCGACTGCGGGGTCGCGGACGGCGCGGCCGTGCACGACACGGCGCATGCGCGCGACCGCTTCAGCCCCGGCGACACGGTGTGGGCATTTGCCGCCTACGCCGACCATCGCAATGGCGAGGTCACCGCGTTCAGCCTGTTGCGACCCGATGGCAGTCCGTTCGCGCAATGGACCTTCGACCTCGCCAGCGAGCACCTCGAGCGGCCGTTCTATTCCGGCACCGCGTGGGACTGGAGCTACACCCTGCCCGCCGATGCGCCGAGCGGCGAATGGACCTTGCAGGCAGACTTCGCCGGACAGACGTATCGACACGTGTTCAGCGTTGCGCCGGCGATCGGTCCGAACCAGCACGGACTCGCCGGCTCGTGGGCGAATCCGGCGACACCCGGACAGGGCGTGGTGCTCGACGTGCAGGCCGACTACTACGGCGCCGGCACCGGGCTGCTGTTCGGCGGCTGGTTCACCTATGACGCGAGCACCACCGGCGATCGCCGCTGGTACACGATCCAGGCGCAGGTGCAGGCGGCCAGTCCGGCCATCACGACAGCGATCTACCAGACCACCGGCGGTCGCTTCGACACGGCGCTCGCGACGACCACGGACGTGGTCGGCGAGGCGACACTGCGCTTCGACGATTGCACGCACGGCACCTTGCAATACCTGTTCACCGACGGCAGCGCGCGCCGCGGAACGATTCCACTGACGCGCCTCCTCGACAACGTGAGCTGCACGCCCGCCGGCGACGACGGTTCCGCGACCGCAACCGACCTGCACGCGGGCACATGGGCCGATCTCTCGAACGGCGGGCAGGGACTCGTCCTCGACATCAATGCCGCGCAGCGCGTCCTGTTCGGTGCCTGGTACACGTTCGCGCCGACCGCCGATGCCACGAGTGGTGCGCCAGGGCAGCGCTGGTACACGTTGCAGGCCTTGCTGGCGAACGGCACCGCCATCGACGACATCGGCCTGTATGAAACAAGTGGCGGCGTGTTCGATGGTCCGCAGGCGACGACGACCGTGCCGGTCGGCTCCGCTCGCCTCGCGTTCCACGGCTGCAGCGCGGCGACACTCGACTACGCGTTCAATGCCGGCGCGGACGCGCCACGCAGCGGCCGTCTGGACCTCGTGCGCATTACCGCGCCACCGCCGGGCTGCAACCCCTGACGCATGTTCAGGCGAGATCGGCGAGCAGGGCGCTGCGTTGCGCGCCGTCGAGTTCGCTGGTCGCGTGGTAGTGCGGATGGGCGATCGCAAGGTGCACCTGCGCACCCGCGCGGAACGCGGACACCGTACCCTGATCGAGCTCGAAACGAAGGAAATGCACGGCCGAGGTCTTGCTCTCGTTGCTGCGTTCGAGGTCCTCGTCGGCGATCGCGACGATCGGCGGATGGCCGTCGACGACGAGGCGGATGTCGTGTTCGATCCCGCGCAGGCGTTCGAGTTCGCGCCGGCGCACGTCGACGTCGTCGTACTCGATCAGCAGGGTCGCCTTGAGGTTGCTGCCGTCGGGAATCAGCGGATTGTAGGCCGCGAGTTCGTCGACGATGCCGGCGGCCTCGAAGATGCGCTCGATGCGCAGCATTTCCTGCACCTGGTACTGCACGGTGATCCGGTCCTCGAACACGAGGGTCAGGTGCGCGCCGAGGTGGATCGTGCGCGCCTGCTTGTGCGCGAGCACGCGCGTGCGGAACGCGGGGCGCTCGCGTGCGTAGTCCTCGAGTTTCCACAGGTCGGCGGCGGTGAGCTTGTTCATTGGCGAGGGCCGAGAGGGGAGGGTAGAGGTCGAAAAAAGCAGGATGAAGCGAGCGAAGGCACGGGATCTTCGCCCTCGGCTCCTAGATGCCGTAGGCGAAGCGCAGCAGGCTGAGCGGGCTTTCCGCGCGTGGGGAGTCGCCGAGGCCATGCGCGAGATGCGATGCGGCCATCGGGCAGTCGCTCGCGAAATGGTCCGCCGCCGCCTGCGCGATGCGCGCCTCGACCGGCTTGGCGATCCTGCGCGAGATCGCGTAGGTCGCGCGCTTCACGCCGTAGGTGCCGTCGTGGCCGGAGCAGCGTTCGATCGCGGTGACTTCGGTGCCCGGCACGAGCGCGAGCACGTCGCGC
>Ga0068853_100004745_pt1 | contig 10564 bp, 9 predicted proteins | sample KBSCornC32_FD_65655 | JGI IMG/M metagenome (GOLD analysis project Ga0068853, IMG submission 65655) | Corn rhizosphere microbial communities from Kellogg Biological Station, Michigan, USA - KBS Corn C3-2 | ecosystem: Host-associated > Plants > Roots > Rhizosphere > Soil ... | reverse complement strand
TCCCCCCAAAACTATATAAAAAATTGAACGCCAGGCACAGCCCAAAAGTTACAACCACAGTAAAAATAGGCTATCTTTGCAGCCTGCCTGCGCCAATTTGGCCAGGTATCTCAGATTCCTCGGGGTGCTTCCGCTGATAGCGGAGGCTGAGAAAATACCCGTGAACCTGATCAGGGTAATGCCTGCGCAGGGAAGGTGATCAATAACAGTCTATACAGTTCCCCTTCGCTTCAGCATTCCCGCCTTTTTTCTAATTAAGCGAACTAACTATGTATAAGACTATTTCTACTACTCTGCACGTATTCCCGATCCTCCGCGGCCCCGCCACCACGCTGGCCCGCTTCGCCGCTAACCTGATTCCCTCTGCCACCACCCTGGCCCGCCTCACGACCACCCTGGCCCGCGCTGCCACTGTCGTTGCCCTCTCTTCCACCATCCTGGCCCTCTCAACCACCGCCACGCAGGCCCAGACCCGCCCATCCACCACAATGCCCCAATCCCGTCCGGCCGACTCACTCAGGCTCTTCCTGCAGCCCGTCGAAGTCAAAGCCCTCCGCGCCGGCGAGAAAGCCCCCTTCACCAAGACCGATATCACGAAGAAACAGATCGAACAGACCAATATTGGACAGGACATCCCCTTCATCCTCAACCAGACCCCTTCGGTCATCGTCAACTCCGACGCCGGCAACGGCGTGGGATATACGGGTATCCATATCCGTGGTACAGACGCTACCCGCATCAACATGACCATCAACGGTCTTCCATATAACGACGCCGAATCCCAGGGCATCTTCTTCGTCGACCTGCCCGACTTCGCCTCGTCGGTTAACAGCATCCAGATCCAGCGCGGCGTCGGTACCTCGTCCAACGGCGCGGGCGCCTTCGGGGCGACCATCAACTTCTCCACCAACGAATTCAACGAAAAACCATACGCCGAGTTCAACAACAGTTTTGGCTCCTTCACGACCTGGAAGAACACCGTAAAAGCCGGTTCCGGACTCATCGACGGCCACTTTACCATCGACGCCCGCCTCTCCCGCATCAGCAGCGACGGATACATCGACCGCGCCACCAGCAACCTCAAGTCGTTCTATCTCTCCGGCGCATACATCGACGAACACTCCTCCCTCCGTTTTAATATCATCCAGGGTACAGAAAAGACCTATCAGGCATGGAACGGCATTCCCGGAGCCAAACTCTTCGGCGACAAGACCGCCCTCGACCAGCACTACGCCGACAACGCCGGCCCCGGCAGCGAAGGATACCTCTACGCCTCGACCGGCGACTCGCTCAATCTCTATAACTCCAGGAGACGCACCTACAACTATTTCACCTATCCCAACCAGACGGACAATTACCTGCAAAACCACTACCAGCTGTTCTTTAACCACCAGGTCAACGATAACCTGTCTTTCAACACCGCGGCGTTTCTGACAAGGGGAAAAGGCTACTACGAGGAGTATAAGGAACAGGACAGCTATGCCAACTATGGCCTTACCGGCCCCATCGCCGGCTCTGACACCACCCAAACCACCGACCTGGTCCGGCAGCAGTGGCTGGACAACTATTTCTACGGCGGCGTATTCTCGCTCCAGTACAAACAACGCGAAACACAGCTGACATTCGGCGGCGGCTGGGACAAATACGACGGCAAGCACTACGCCAATGTTATATGGACGCAGAATGGCGGCGTCCCGAAAGACTACGAATACTACAATATTCCCGCGCACAAGACAGACTATAACGTCTACGCGAAATGGCAGCAACAATGGACAACGCATTTCTCGACCTTTGCAGACATGCAGTACCGGCGCATCGGCTACGACCTCGAAGGCTTTCAGGACAATCCGACACTCTTCATCGACAAACACTACGACTTCTTCAACCCAAAAGCCGGCCTCACCTACACAGGACACGAATGGCAGGCCTATCTCTCCTATTCCCGCGCCAGCCATGAACCCAACCGCGACGATTTCGAGGCCGGCATGGACCAGCAGCCCAGACCCGAAACCCTCAACGACTTCGAGCTGGGTTTTGAAAAAAAGACCCTCCGATATTCATGGGGCGCCACCGTCTACTACATGCAGTACAAAGACCAGCTGGCCCTGACGGGCAAGATCAACAACGTAGGCGCCTACACGAGGACCAATATCCCCAATAGCTATCGCCTCGGCGTCGAACTCCAGGGCAGCGTAAAAACTGCGGACTGGTTGACCCTCTCCGGCAACCTGGCCCTCAGCAGAAACAAGATAAAGAACTACACCGAATACATAGACGACTACGACAACGGCGGTCAGAAGAGCTATTTTCACGCCCACCCCGACATCGCCTTCTCTCCTGCCATCGTTGGCTCAGCCAACCTCCAGTTCTTCCCCTTTCCCAACTACGAGATCGACCTTCCGGCCAAATATGTCAGTAAAGAATATATGGATAATACACAGGACGAAGGCAGAAAGCTCGGCGACTACTATGTGCAGGACCTGCGGATGAGCTACAGGCTGAACTTTGCCCCGATCCGCGAGATGAACATTATCTTTCAGCTGAACAACGTCTTTAACAGGAAATACGAGCCCAACGGATACACCTACAGCTCCTTCTATGGCGGCGGCGTAGTGACGGAGAACTTCTACTTCCCCATGGCCGGTACCAACTTTATGCTGGCACTCAACATCAAATTATAAAATGAACAAGGGGCCTGCGTCGCGGGCCCCTTTATTAAATTCCACCCCTTAACCCGGAGCTCCCACCCCCGGAGCCCTCCCAATTGGCGAGCGCCCTTAGCCCTGGGCCCCTTTCAACCCCGGAGTTCCTCAACCCAGGCTCCCCCTCAACCGGAGCTCCTCAACCCTGGCTCCCCCTCAACCGGAGCCCCCTCACCCCAATCGCCCACGGGGAATCCTTCCCTCTTAGGACCCGATCCTCTCCTGCCAGGCCAGCATCCCACCCGTGAGATTCTTCACATTGGTGAAACCCGCCGACTCAAGGATCATCGACGCCATCCCGCTGCGATTCCCGCTGCGGCAATACACGATCACTTCCTCATTCTTCAAAGGCTCGATCTCGTCGGTATCCAGCTGCTGCACACGCCCCAGGGGCAACAGGATTCCTCCTATATTAAAGTCCGCATGTTCATGGGGTTCCCGTACATCTATCAGGTGAAGCGACTCACCGGCGTCTATTCTTTTCTTTACTTCCTCAACAGAAATAGCTTGCATATATAATTTTTGTAAAGATAACTAATACATATCCACTCCAACCCCGCCCCCCACCAGCACCGGTCCCCTCCTCACCAGAGGGTCCCACAACCCCACCAGCACCGGTCCCCTCCTCACCAGAGGGTCCCACAACCCCACCAGCACCAGTCCCGCGGCGAGCTCCATCGATCCCTAATACGCGCTCGGCGAAGACTGCAGAGCCGCCGAATCACGCGAGGGCCGCTGCGCCCCGATCCATATATCGATCGCCATCCCCGGCTTGATGCGGTTGGGCAATCCCTCATCACCCATCTGGTTCGGCGCCTGCTTGTAGATATAACCTTCGGCAGAATCCCGCACATCCTTCGCCATGACCACGGCGCCAATGGATATGTCCATCGAGTCAAGACGCCCCTTCGCCTGAAGATAGGTCAGCCCGAACAGATCAGGAACTATAAATCCCTGCCCTCCGCCAATACCATTGCCCAATACCAGCGTTATCGAACTACCCTGCTGTATCTGGGTTCCCGGTTTGATCGGTTCGCCATTCAACTGCTGCTCCAGCACCGAATTACGCGCGAAATAGGGTTTGAAAATGGTGTCCCCGATCTTCAACCCATACTGCCTCAGTATCGACTCCGCATTCCGGAAACTCATGCTCACGAGGTTGGGCATCTGAATAAAAGGAGCCTGGGCCCGGTTGATCGTAAGATAGATGGTCCGGTTGATCTTGACCTGACTTTCCGCCTCGGGGAATTGTTTGACTACCTGCAGAGGCTTCATCGTGTCGGAATAGGCGGAATCCTGTATCTGCACGTCAAAACCCTGGGACTCAAGGCTTTTCTTCGCTTCCGTATAGGAAAGACCGGTAACCGTCGGGATCCGCATCGTCTTGCCATGCTGGGTCAGCAGGGCCAGCGAGCCCAGGAAGAGCAGCAACAGCAGCAGCAACAAAACTATACCGGCTAATATATTGACCCAGAGTGGCTTACTAGTCAGAAATTTAAACACTATTCAAATTTTAAGATGAGCCGCCCGGCATAACCCACCGCTCGGGCGATGTAAAATAAAGATTTTATTTCCTTCCCAACGCCTCGTCGACCAGCGCCGAATAGAAATCCTTCAGCGTCCAGCCCAGCGCCCTCAGTTGTTGCGGAACGATACTCGCCTCGCTCTGTCCAGGCACCGTGTTTATCTCCAGCATAAACGGTTCTCCCTTCGCTTCATTGTAGATAAAATCGATCCGGATGATACCCCGACAGTTAAAAACACGATAAATTTTCCGCGCAGCAGCCCTGACCTTCTCCGCGATCGCCTCGTCAACGACCGCCGGCGTCGTCTCCTCATTCAGCCCCGCCGTATATTTAGCCTCAAAATCAAAAAACTCCTTCTTGCTCCTCACCTCCGTCAGCGGCAGGACGATGATCTCTCCCTTTGACTGAAACACGCCAACCGTAAACTCCCTCCCGGAAATAAATTCCTCAACAAGCACCTGGTCGTCCTCTTTAAACGCCTTCTCGATCGCCGCCCCCAACTCCTCGGAAGCCGAGTTTACCCTCGACATCCCAATGCTCGACCCGCCATTATTCGGCTTGACAAACACTGGAAATTGCAAATTCTTCGCCACCTCATCCGGACTCTCTATCCGGCCCCTGAGCAGAAATACCGACCGCGCCACACTGATCCCGTTGAACGCAGCCACCGCCACCGTAAACCGTTTGTTAAAGGTCAACGCCGACACAGCCGCATCACAGCTGGTATAGGGCAGATTCAATATGTCAAAATATCCCTGCAATTTCCCATCCTCCCCCGGCGTCCCGTGGATACCGATCAACACCGCGTCAAACCTCACTTTCTTTCCGTCGGCTACCACCGAAAAATCGTTCTTATCCACAGCCACCTTCTTCCCGTCCTTCTGCTCATGAAACCACCCTTCCGGCGTGATATCTATCCGATACACCGTATACCGGTCATAATCCAGATTCTTTTGAATGGTAATTGCGCTCTTGTAAGAAATAACCGACTCCCCGGAATAACCACCGGTAACGAATGCAATGGTTGGCTTCATTGACAGAAATAATTTTGAGCAAAATAACGAAAAAGGCAGGTAGTTTATTCTAATCCCCCCGCGGGCGCCCCACTCCCACAACCATTTCCCCCCAAAAGAGCGACGGGCCAAAAATAAGAAAGGTGAAGGAAACATCCCCTTCACCCTTTTATGACGGGAAATATCACCCGCCTATTTTCATGTAGCATTTCGCTACATTGGTAAACTAAATACTCTGACCTGAAGGTACCAATTTTTGGAAACTTTCCCAAAAAACTACTACTAATTTATCCACACCCAGCCTGCATTTCGAGGGCCACCCCTTCCAGACCCCGATAACTATCTTACAAATGCAGCTTCTCCTTCTTCGCCAGCAGCTCTTCCACGGTCTCTTTGTACATCTCATCCGGTACACAACAGTCCACCGGACAAACCGCCGCACACTGCGGCTCCTCGTGAAATCCCTGACACTCCGTACATTTGTTTGGAACGATATAATAGGTATCTACACTGATCGGAGCATTCCGCTGGCTGGCGTCGATAACCGTACCATCCAGCAACGTAAAAGATCCCTTTACGCTGGTACCGTCCGTGACAGCCCACTCTACCCCGCCTTCATATATCGCGTTATTGGGGCATTCCGGCTCACAGGCACCACAATTGATACATTCCTCTGTTATTTTAATTGCCATATTTTTTCAAAAATTTAGGAGTGATGAATATGTGCCCCTTTAAGGGCCTTATGGTTACCTTTACGGTCCTGGTGACGAATTATTTATAATACGTTCCCTCTATTGGGCGACCGAAAAGGAGCGTGCACAAATATAGCGTGGATTTTATGAAACTCGAACAACGGATAGATTTATTGGCCGAACTCGGCAACTACATGCTGTCCGCGGCCCCGGCCTGGGAAGCAGTTCAATACAAGGCCTCAAAAGCTAATGGATGGTTCACCCCTGAGTTCATCCAACTCGCCGTACAGCAGATCGCGACAGAATACCTGCAAAAGGACAAGTTGACGGAATGGGCGAAAAAATATGATCTGCCTGCCGAACAACACGCTCCCAAAAATATCGGACTCATCATGGCCGGCAATATCCCGCTCGTCGGCTTCCACGACATGCTGTCGATCTTTATCTCCGGACACTACCAGCAGGTAAAGGCGTCCAGCCGCGACGGATCTCTGATCCGCCACCTCGTGGAATGGATAGCGGACGCACAGCCGGAAGTAAATACCTATATCAAATTCTCGGAGCGGCTCAACGGCTGCGACGCCTATATCACCACAGGCAGCAACAACTCTGCCCGCTATTTCGACTACTACTTCGGCAAATACCCCAATATCATTCGACGCAACCGCACTTCAGTGGCCGTACTCACCGGCAACGAAAGCGGGGCCGAACTCGATGCCCTCGCCGACGACGTCAATCAGTACTTTGGCCTGGGCTGCCGCAACGTGACCCAGATCCATGTCCCGGAGAACTACGACTTCGCCCCCCTGCTTGAAGCCTTCAAAAAATACGGACACCTCTCCGACCTTACCAAATACAAGCACAACTACGACTACCAACTGACCCTCCTCCTCCTGAATAAAAAATTCTATATGACCAACGGGTCCATCCTCCTCACCGAGAACCAGTCCCCCTTCAGCCCCATCAGCGTACTTCACTACCAATACTACAAACCCGGCCAGACCCCCTCCATCCCCACCGGCGCGGATTCCGATATCCAGTGCGTCGTCGGCTCCGGTTCGCCCACCGCCCCTTCCCTTATTCAATTTGGCAAAGCCCAGCGCCCGACCCTCGAAGACTACGCAGACGGGGTCGACACCCTGCAATTTTTACGGAACCTATGACCAGTTGACAGACCGCCTGCAATATTTTCCGCAGCGGCCCGCCCTCGACCGGCCCCGCAACCACCCCTTCGCCGGCCCTCCTTTGGCCGGCCCGAGACCGCCCCCTTCGTCAGCTATCCTTTGGCCTGCGCCAGCGGCGGGAAACCCGGTTCCCGGCTATAATATTGTATTTCAGCTCCGTCTTTTTCTTCGTACCTTTATTAGCATGGCCGCTGGGCGATCTACGAAGGTCTTAGTAAATTATTTGTTAAACTGAGTATACGGTAAGATCATAAACCAAACCTTGGCGTTAATTTGATGTCTCAGGCATACAAATTGAACAACTACCCCGGCCAAAAAGCCACTAAAACGAAAAAATCTTATAACAAATGAGAGCAAAACAAGTAGTAGCTGTTATTCTGCTCAGTGCTTCGACCGCCTTAGTTACCATGTGGGGCTACAATCATTTTACCGGAGGAAAGACTTATGTATATTCTCAGCAGGATTCCGGTAAAGTCCCTTCCAACTACGCCAAATTCTTCGAAGGCAAGGAAGGACGCGCCGCCAGCGGGCCAGCCGACTTCAGCGACGCAGCGAGCGCCGCCATCCCTGCTACCGTTCACATCAAGACGAAGACAGTACGAACCGTCAGCAATAACCTCCCCAAGCACAACCCCTTCTCCGACCTCTTTGGCATCGACCCCGATGATTTCTTCGGCGGAGGCGGCAACGGAATGAGATCCTTGCCCGAAATGGCCTCCGGTTCCGGGGTCATCATCAGCAACGACGGATATATCGTCACAAATAACCACGTCGTCGACGGAGCCGACGAAGTAACCGTTACCCTGAGTAACCGGAAATCCTTCAAGGCAAAGGTCGTCGGCGCGGACCCCAGCAGCGACCTGGCCGTCGTAAAGGTCGACGCCACCAACCTGCCCTTCCTGCTCTATGGCAATTCCGACGACGTGAAGATCGGCCAGTGGGTCTTGGCAGTAGGCTATCCCCTGACCCTCGAAACCACCGTTACGGCCGGTATCGTCAGCGCAAAGGGCAGAACCCTCGACATCAACAGACGCCAGAGCCAGACCCCGATAGAATCCTTTATCCAGACGGATGCTGCGGTTAATCCCGGCAACAGCGGCGGACCCCTGATCAATACCGACGGGCAGCTGGTCGGCATCAACTCCGCCATCGCTTCCCCCACGGGATCCTACGCCGGTTATTCCTTTACGATCCCCGTCAACATCGTCAAGAAGGTCGTCAACGATATCATGAAATTCGGTACGCCGCAACGCGCCTTCCTCGGTATCTCTTACCCGAGAGACGATATGAGCGACGACCAGAAGAAAGAAGCCGGTATCAGGGAAGGCGAAGGCGTATACGTAATGGACGCCACCCCCGACGGAGCAGCGGCCCACGCAGGTATAAAGAAGGGAGACGTTATTACCAAACTCAATGGCATCAACGTCGTCACCGGCGCCGAAATGGTCGGCCAGATCGCTACCTACAGCCCCGGCGACAAAATAACGGTTACCTATAAGAGGGATGGCAAAGAGGCTACCGTTCCCCTGGTCCTGCGCAACAACTCGGGCACAACGGCAGTAGTCAAATCCTCGGCTCTCGACAAACTTGGCGCCAAGCTCGAAACCCTTAGCAAAAAAGAAGCTACCAACCTTGACGTAAAAGGCGGGGTGGCAGTTAGAGACGTCACAGAAAATGGACTCATGGACAAATCCCGCGTACAGGAAGGCTTCATCATCCTGAAGGCCAATGGCCAGGAAGTACATAGTGTGGAAGAGTTCCAGAAAGTGGTGGAGAAAGCGACCGGCACGATCAAGCTGGAAGGCGTCTTCCCCGGATACGAAGGAGTCTATACCTATCCGTTGCGCCTCTCCTCGGGCAACTGATCCCATCGACAAAAACAATTCCCAGGGCTGGCCGAAAGGTCAGCCCTTCTTTTTGGCGGCTGACGTGCACAACCCTTTTCATCGGCCCCAGACGCGCTCAACCCTTTATCGGCGCCCGGCGCGCCCAACCTTTCTTATCGGCCCCTGGCGGGCCCTCGGCGCTCCCGCCGCCAGGCGCACGCTCAACCCCTCTTTTTCTCCAGCACAGCATACCCCCACGGCGAAACAGATATATCCTTCGCGTGCGGAAAATCCATCCTTACGCCCGTAAAGAGCTCCTCAAAAGCACCCGCCAGCAGCAACTCGTCATTCGACACCGTCAACCAGGCCTCGGACAAATTGAGAAGGACGACGACTTCGTCTTCCCCACTCTTTCGCGCATACGCAAAACACTTCTCCTCCCTGACGAACAGCCGGTGCAGCGTCACCCCTTCAATACCGTCCCGCAGGGCCGGATTCCGTTTGCGCAGCCCCAGCAGGAGGCGAAAGAACCCGTGCTTCTCATACCGCCCCGTCCATGCAATGGGATCCCTGTCAAAGAATTTCAGCCGCTTTGTATTCGGCATCTCCTGACCGCTGTAGATCAGCGGCAACCCGCCCCACGTACAGCAGAGCACCGCAAAGGCATCCGCCGCAGCCCCCATCCGCTCGTACTCGCTGCCGCTATGCGAATTCTCATCGTGATTTGTAATAAAATAAACCCGCAGGGCGCCGGTAGGGAATTTTGTATCGTAGTATGACAGCACCTCGTCCAGACCATCTACCGGATAGACCTTCTTCCACACGTCCTCCATCCTGTGCAGGAACTTCCAGGTATATGTCGCATCAAATACTTCGTGGTAATCGATCTCCTCACACTCCGCGAGCCAGAACAACCGCTTCACCGGCTCCAGCGCCTCCCGTGCCTCCCGCCAGAAAGGCAGTGGGACCAGCATCGCCATATCGCACCGGAATCCGTCCACGTCACATTTCTCGATCCAAAACCGCATGACATCGATCATCGCCTTCCGCAGCCCGGGATTGTCATAGTTCAGATCGATTACGTCCGCCCACCCATTCGGGTCGTAGAACTTCCCCTCCGCATTCAGCCGGTAATACTCGGGATGCTCCCGCGTCCAGCGATGATCCCAGGCCGTATGGTTGGCCACTATATCGATGAGGACCTTAAAACCCATCCTATGCGCCTCCTTTACCAGCCCCGCAAAATCGTCCACCGTACCATATTCCGGATTTACTGATACATAGTCGGAACACGCATAATAGCTGCCCAGACTCCCGATCCTCTTCTCCTTTCCGATCGGCGTTATAGGCATAAACCAAAGGACCTCAATTCCCATATCCCTCAACCGCGGCAACTCCCGGCTAAAAGCCGCGATCGTACCCTCAGGAGTATACTGCCTTAGATTCACTTCATAAACATTGGACGAATAGATCCAATCCACCGGACGAAAAACTTCATTCATAATTCAATACTTTTATTCATATCCCAATCTTCTCCACCTTTCCCTTCCATGGTTCACATCACCCGGCCCCCACCTTCTGCGGTTCACACTCTCCGGCCATCCCTTCAGGTTTCCTCCTT
>Ga0068853_100004743_pt1 | contig 10564 bp, 7 predicted proteins | sample KBSCornC32_FD_65655 | JGI IMG/M metagenome (GOLD analysis project Ga0068853, IMG submission 65655) | Corn rhizosphere microbial communities from Kellogg Biological Station, Michigan, USA - KBS Corn C3-2 | ecosystem: Host-associated > Plants > Roots > Rhizosphere > Soil ... | reverse complement strand
GACGAATGTCCGCCGGTAGAGGGGGATGTGGGCGGTCGCGTCAACGAGGACGGTGAACCCCGAGCCGAGGCCGAGGCGGGCCCGCAGCACTGGACCCACACTCCACCACCCCCGGGTCGACGGCGTCGACACCGAAACCGCCCGATCGCTCGCACGCAGGCGCCCGACGGCCGTCGTCGCACAGGCCTCTATCACGAGACGCGCGGCGATGCCCCACCCAGGGCAGGCGGTGAGCGCGACGGCCGTCCACGAGATCGCGACCTCCGGCGACGCGCCGAGCCAGTCGTTGCGGAGGTGGGTCGCGGAGAGCCCGACCGACCAGCGGAGCGCCCCGTCCTCGTCCGGGCGCGGGCCGACGCGCAGCAGAGCCGTGCCGCCCACGTCCACGGCCGGCGTGCTGACCTCCCCCGCGATGGGACCGAGGCCCAGCCCGAAGCCGATCGAGCCGTGCCGCTGTTCGGGCGCCGGGTCGGCCCGGCTGTCGTCCTCCGCAGCCCTCGACGCGGTTTCGGGTGGGGAGAACGGCTCGACGACCTCGGGGGAGGGCCGGCTCGGCTGGGAAGGCAGGGGCGAGACCGCGGGCGTGATCGGGGGGGGAGCAGGAGGGGCCGCGGACGTCGACCTCGTCGCCTCGTCCTGTGCGGGCGCCGGGGCGGCGACCGGCGGCGACCGAGGTGACGTTGCGGTGCCGGGCGCCGACGAGCCGCCCGTGGCCACGGGCGCGGACGGCGCGGGAGCGACGCCCGAGGCCCCCAGCGCCAGCGCGACGGTCAGCGACAGGGCGTCGACGACCTCGTCGCAGGTCCTCCCGTCGACTTTACGCAGCTCGAAGCGGCCTCGGTCATCCGTCATGCGCAGCTCGCCGTGGACCTTCAGGCTGCTCGTCCGCTCGAGGTGCACCTCGAGGCGCAAGGCGGGCTCGCCAGGCTGGGCGCGCCGAACCCGCTCGGCCCGCGTCTGGACGCCGCTGAAGAAGGCGTCGACCTCCGAACACCCAGCCGGGGCATTCCACTGGATCCGCACCGGCCCGCCCGCACCCGCCGCGGGCACGCCCGCGCGGGCCGCCGCGGCCAGGAGAACGAGAGACATCGCGGCCGTGGGCAACACCACCAAATCGTCTAGGGCAATTTCGGGAAAAAGTCGACGACCTCCGTCGCCTTCTCCCTGCCCCGCGCTCGGTCCCTACGGGCGCCGGGCGGGCATCACTGCAGGAGCTCGTGCAGCTGAGCGCGGATCACCACGTCCTCGCCTCGCTTCGGATCGACCTCGGTGAAGAACGAATAGTGTGCCGGGTGGCGGACCTCGATGCGATGAAAGCCCACCCGCAGCCGCGTCCCCGACGAGACCAGGCTGGCTGCCGTCCCGACCAGGCGGTCGTCCACCCAGACGATCGCGTCGGGGACGTTGGTCTCGACGCGAAGAGGGACCGAGTCGCCCGCCGCTCTCATGCTCGTGCAGCCGAGCCCGGGCGCCAGGAGCACCGCCGCGGCGAGCACCCCGGCGGCGAGCTCGAGGCAGGCGAGCACCCGACGACGGGCGGGGGCACGCCTCCGATGCGGGGCCTCGCCCCGCTGGCGCTCCGTCGAGCCTGGCTGTCCAATCACGGGGTCGCCTCGGCCTTGGAGGCGGCGCCCGCGGGCCCGGGGCCGGCCCCGGCGCCCGGCGCACCCGGCACCACCGCTCCGGGAGGCGCGGCACCCGGCGGAGCCGGGGCGGCCGCGTCCTCGCGCAGGCTGGCACGGACGCGCACGCGATCACCGGCCGCTTCGGCGCCCGCCAGCGCGACGGGTCCGCCGCCGTCCCGCGCCAGCAGCGCCACCACCCCGGGCGCCGTCAGCCGCGACCTGATCCAGAGCTCCAGGCGGCCGGGCGTGATGCGCCGCAGATCGACCGACGAGATGCTCCCGCTGCCCCGGAGCTGCTTCAACAACGGTTGCACGGCGCCGGCCTGAGAGACCTCGACATCCACGATCACGGTCCGCAGATCGGGGGCGCCATGGCTGGCCGTGGCCTGGGGCGCGACGTGGGGGACCGCAGCGGCCGCTGCACGCGCAAAACAATCCTTGCGCGCCTCGTCGGGGCGGAGAGCGAACGCGCGCGCCGTCTGGTTGTCCTCGGCGACGGAGGTCCCGCCGGGGGCTGCCACCACGCGGAGCCCGACGGTGCACGAGATCGCTTCGACCCCTGCGCCCCGCACCTGCCCCTCGGACGTGAAGGCGCCGTTCACGAAGGCGACCGCGCCGAGGCCCGCACGGCCGGCGGCGTCGACGGCGCGCGCCTGATCCCAGGTGCCGCTCGGGGCGCGCTCGGCCCGCACGCCGCCGCCCGCCAGCGCGCGAACGACCGCGTCGCTCGCCTCGACGGCGCCAGCCCCGACGACGAAGTACGACGCGGTCCCGGGCGCCGCGGCGACGGCGGGCGGCGCGGCCCCCCGATCGAGCGTGCGGCGCAGCGCGGGCTCGTCCACCTCGGCCTCGAGCTTGACGGCATAGCGCGACGGCCGCGACTCGCCCTCCAGGATGGAGCGGTAGCGTCGGACGTAGACGCGCGCCTTCGCCAGGATCTGCCCGACGACCTTGGGCTGGGCGGCGCGCGCGTCGGGCACGAGCTCCGTGATCGCCTGGTCGACCGCCTGCTTCAAGGCCTCGGCGACGGCGCGCTCACGAGCGCTGGCGACGTTGCCGCCCACGATGGCGACCTCGGACGCCCCGAAGCGAAAGCCCGGAGACGGCACGTCGGCGGCGGCGCCCGGAGCGGGCGCGCCCGTCGCGCCGCCGGGAGCGGGCGGTGGGGCCGAGCCGGCCGGAGGAGCGGGCACGGCGGGGGGCTGCGCAGGCGCCTGCGCCTGCGACCGGCTCGCGGCGACCGCCACGACCAAGATCCCCGAGAAGACCGCGGTGAGGACGCGCCTGGATGTTGCCGAAGTCGGGGCCGCAAGATTCATCTCAGCAGAATTCATCTCAGCACTTTGTGCACGTAGATCACGGCGTCGCGCCGCGAAAAGTCCTCGACGGTGGCGTCGCCGTCGACGAGGAGGCGCCCCTTCTTGTCACTCTTGACCGAGACCGGCCGCGTCCCTGCCGGCAGCTCGGCCGTCGGCGCGTAACGGGCCGCGCCGAGCTCGGCCTCCGTCCCTTTGACGAGCAGGACCGGCGCCGCCGCGAGCGCCCCCTCACCGAGGCGCAAGGCCAGCGCGGGCGGACGGGCCTCGGCGGCATCGGAGGCCGCCCCGTCGCGGGAAGACGAGGACGGCGACGGGGACTCGCGCCAGTCGCCGAAGGAGATCTCGAGCTGCAGATCGACGCCGCCGTTGGACTGGTACTCCACGCCGATCGTGCGGGCGCGCCCCACCGCGCGCTCGATCCCCGCGGCCTCCAGCCGGCGACCGCCGCCCAGCGGGAGGGCCCGCAGCGCCTCGCTCAGCCGCGCCCGTCCTGCGCTGCTGGCGCGCCGCTCGGCGCCGGCGCGCGCTATCTCCGCCGACGGCATCCGCCAGTCACCAGCGGCCGCGCCGTGGGCTGTCAGCTTTCCACGCCGCCAATCCACCGTGACGCCCTTCAGCTCTTGCACGAAAGGATCGCCCGCGGCCTGCGCCCCGCCATGGGCCCCGGCGCCCAGCGCGACGAGCGCCAGGAAGCCGACGCCGGAGACGCGCGCCCCGCCCGCCATGCTGGCCCCGGCCCGCGACGGCCGGCGCATTCCGAGGGCGGAGGCCAGCGCCGCCATCATTCCCATTCGATGGTGGCCGGAGGCTTCGACGAGATGTCGTAGACCACCCGGTTGATCCCGCGCACCTCGTTGACGATGCGCGACGAGATCGTCGCCAGCAGCTCGTACGGCAACGGCACCCAGTCGGCCGTCATGCCGTCCCGCGAGTGAACGGCGCGCAGCGCCAGGCAGTCGGCGTACGTTCGCTCGTCGCCCATGACGCCGACGCTGCGGACGGGCAGCAAGACCCCGAACGACTGCCAGATCGATTCGTAGAGGCCGGCCGCGCGGATCTCTTGCTCGATGATGCTGTCTGCGGCGCGCAGGATGTCGCAGCGGCCGGCCGTGACCTCGCCCAGGATGCGCACGGCCAGCCCTGGGCCCGGGAACGGCTGGCGCCACAGCACGTGCCGCGGCAGGCCCAGCTCGGCGCCGAGCTCGCGCACCTCGTCCTTGAACAGCTCCCGCAGCGGCTCGATCAGCCCGAGGCGCATGCGCTCCGGCAGGCCCCCCACGTTGTGGTGCGACTTGATGGTGGCGGATGGCCCCTTCAGCGACACCGACTCGATGACGTCCGGATACAGCGTCCCCTGGACCAGGAAGTCGGCGTCGCCGCTGCCGCCGCCGCTCACCTGGCGCGCCTCCTCCTCGAAGACGGCGATGAACTCGCGCCCGATGATCTTGCGCTTCTGCTCGGGATCGGTGACGCCGGCGAGCGCGCCCAGGAAGCGCGCCGAGGCGTCCACCACGCGCAGGTTCGCGTGGAACGCGTCGCGGAACAGCGACTCGACCTGCGCGGCCTCGCCCTCCCGCTGCAGGCCCGTGTCGACGAAGATGCAGGTCAGGCGATCACCGATGGCCCGCAGCACCAGCGCCGCCGCCACCGACGAGTCGACGCCGCCGGACAGGCCGCACACCGCCCGCCGCGAGGGGCCCACCTGCTTCGCGGTCGCCTGCACCGCCTCCTCGACGAAGCTGGCCATCGTCCAGGTCGGCTCGCAGCGGCAAATGCGAAAGATGAAGTTCGCGAGGATCTCGCCCCCGCGCGGGGTGTGCGCCACCTCGGGGTGGAACTGCACGCCCCAGAAGCGCCGATCCGGCGCGGCCACCGCGGCCGCCGGGCAGTTCGCGCTCTCGGCGACGACAGCGAACCCCGACGGCAGCGCCTCGACGCGATCCCCGTGGCTCATCCACACGGGGATCTCCTCGCCGCCCGCGAACCCGTGGAACAGCTCGCCGGGCTGGGTGATGCGAAGCATGGCCCGCCCGTACTCCCGCCGCTCGGCCGGGACCACCTTGCCCCCGAGCAGGAGCGACGTCAGCTGCACGCCGTAACAGATGCCGAGGATGGGGATCCCGAGCCCGTAGATCTCCGGATCCACGCGGGGCGCTCCGTCGGCGTAGGCCGACGCCGGCCCCCCCGACAGGATGATGCCCTTCGGCGCCAGCTCCCGGATGCGCGCCACCGACAAATTGAACGGGTGGATCTCGGAGTAGACCTTCTGCTCCCGCACGCGACGCGCGATGAGCTGCGTGTACTGCCCCCCGAAGTCCAGGATGACGATGGAGTCGCGTTTCATGTGTTCACACGTCCCAAGCCACAGCCACTCTGACGAGGGGGGCGCAACCCCCTTCGCGCTGCTTCATTGCTCACGATAGTTGGGCGCTTCTTTGGTGATGATCACGTCGTGGACGTGCGACTCGCGCAGCCCCATGGGTGTGGCGCGCACGAACCGCGCCCGCGTGCGCAGCTCGTCGATCGTTCGGCAGCCACAGTACCCCATGCCGGCCTTCACGCCGCCGATGAGCTGGTAGAGCGACTGCGACAGGCTCCCGCGGTAGGGCACGCGCCCCTCGATGCCTTCCGGCACCAGCTTGGCTTCCGTCGTGACATCGGCCTGGAAGTAGCGATCGCGGCTGCCCGCGCGCATCGCGCCGATCGAGCCCATGCCGCGGTAAACCTTGTAGCTGCGCCCCTGATAGAGGATCACCTCGCCGGGCGCCTCGTCGGTGCCGGCGAACAGGCTGCCGATCATGACGGTGTTGGCGCCCGCGGCGATGGCCTTGGCCACGTCGCCGGAGTACTTGATGCCCCCGTCGGCGATGACCGTGACGCCCATGCGCTCGAGGGCGCGCGCGCAGTCGCTGATGGCGGTCACCTGGGGCACGCCCACGCCCGCGACGACGCGGGTCGTGCAGATCGATCCGGGACCGATTCCGACCTTCACGGCGTCGGCGCCCGCCTTGGCCAGGGCCACCGCGCCGTCGGCGGTGGCGACGTTGCCCGCGATGATCTGGGCCTTGGGGAACGTCTTGCGCATGTCGGCGACCGCCTCGAGGACGCCGCGCGAGTGACCGTGGGCCGTGTCGACGACGATGACGTCGCACCCGACCGCCAGCAACGCGCCCACGCGCTCGGCGCGGTCGGGGCCGACGCCGACGGCGGCGCCGCAGCGGAGGCTCCCCAGGTCGTCCTTCGCGGCCGTCGGGTGCTGCTGCGCCTTCTGGATGTCCTTGATGGTGATGAGGCCGCGCAGCTTGCCGTTCGAATCGACGACCAGCAGCTTCTCGATGCGGTTCTTGTGGAGCAGCTCCTTCGAATCCTCGAGGCTGGTCCCCTCCGCCACGGTGATGAGCTTGCGGGTCATCATCGCGCTCACCGACTGCTCGAGGTTGCGCTCGAACCGGACATCGCGGTTCGTGATGATGCCGACCGCCCGCCCGTCGGCCGCCACGACCGGCAAGCCCGAGATGTCGTGACGCTTCATCAGCTCGAGCGCTTGCGCCAGCTTCTGGTCCGGACCGATGGTCACCGGGTTCAGGACCACGCCGGTCTCGGCCTTCTTGACCTTCTGCACCTCCAGCGCCTGCTCGGAGATGGGCATGTTCTTGTGGATGACGCCGATGCCGCCCTCCCGCGCCATGCAGATGGCGGTCGCGGCTTCGGTCACCGTGTCCATGGCCGACGATACGATCGGGATCGCCAGCCGGATGTTCTGCGTCAGTTGCGTGCGGACGTCCGTGTCCTTCGGGATCACCTCGCTCTCGGCGGGGACCAGCAAGACGTCATCGAAAGTGAGCGCCTCTCGCAGAGGCCCATCGGGCAGCATCGCGGGACTCTAGCGGGACGCGCGGGGGCCTTCAAGGGGGTTGTGGATGCCGATCCCGCGCGGATCCGGCGCGGATCCAGTGACTTGTGGATGTCAGGCACCGTCGGGCCCCGAGGTGGACAAGGCCGCGCCGCCACGTCACGCTCGATGGGTCGTTCTGCTGACAGGAAGCCCGTCTGCCGGACAACTACCGGCTCAGGGACACTCGAGGTCCCCTCCCCCCGACCGAGCTCGATTCAACGACCGAGGCGAACGAAGGAGCGTTTCATGCCCCCCCACCTGTTCCTCCAGCGCGCGGAGAAGGTCCTCACCCGGCGCCTGTTCATGAAGGCGCTCGCGGCCGGAATGACGGTCCCGGCCGCCATGCGGTTCTCGCGCATGGCCACCGCGGCCCCGACCGCCGGCGCCAAGCGCTTCATGGTCTTCTACACTCCCCATGGGACGGCGCCCGAGCACTTCGAGCCCAAGCTGGTGGGCGGCGACCGGACGAACTTCGACCTGGACAAGACCAACGTCAGCATCCTGGGCCCGCTGCAGCCCTACAAGCAGTACCTGAATTACTACCAGGGCATGCAGTACCTGGGTGACGCCGCGACCCACGACGGCATCGTCAACTGTCTGACGGGCTCGCAGGCCACCGACACCACGACCCCTCGCATCTCGGTGGAGCACGCGATCGCCAAGGCGTTGGGGGTGAAGCCCCTCATCCTGGGCGCCTGCTCGCACCAGCCGTACGGGCTGGACCACAACGGCATGCTGTTCTGGGACGGGACCTCGGCCGTCGATCCGCAGAAGAGCCCCGTCAAGGCCTTCGACACCCTGTTCACGGGCGGCGGCAGCTCGTCGCCCGGGACCGGCAGCGTCGACGCCCAGCTGCAGAATGACCTGCTCGCCTTCACGTCCGCCGAGCTCAACGGCTTGAAGGGAACCCTCAAGGGGCTGACGCGCGAACAGAACAAGCTGCAGGCGCACCTGAACGCGCTCGACTCCCTGAAGTCGACCGGCGGCGGAGGCGGGATGATGCCGCAGTCGAGCTGCTCGTCGAAGCCGACCCTGCCCACCGTCGAGATGGTGCGAAAGGCCAGCGCCGGCAACGTGCCCGACTCGAGCGGCGGCAACGACTGGTTCTACCAGGCCTCGAACTTCCCGCTGATCCTGCAGGCGCAGCTCGAGCTGGCGGCCCAGGCCATCATCTGCAACGCCGCGCCCGTGGTCGGGCTCATGGCGATGTACGCCACCTGCGACTTCGACTTCAGCTTCGCCAGCGCGCCCGGCTCGCACCACAACACCCTGTCGCACACGAACCCGCAGGCGGCCGCCGGCGCCCAGTACAACTCGCCCATCAGCATCGACAACCTGAACCCGTCCACGCGGGTCCCGTTCGCGACCGCGCAGAAGTGGTTCACGACTCAGCTCGTGAAGTACCTCGTCGGCGTCCTGGCCACGACCGACGATCCCACCGCGCCCGGGACCAAGGTCCTCGACAACACAGTCATCCTGTGGATGAGCGAGATCGGAGACGGCGCCGATCACAACCGCGCCAGCGAGATCCTCTACCCCCAGACGCCGGCCAGCCTGCCGCTCATCACGATCGGGAAGTGCGGCGGCGCCCTCAAGAGCGGCCAGGTCGTGCCGTTCGCGGTCGATCCCGACAAGGCGAAGATTTCGAAGAGCGACCGGCCGGCGAGCGACCTCTACCTGACGCTGGCCAAGGCGATGGGAGCCGGCTCCGTCACGTTCCCCGGACAGACCGGCGCCATCTCGGAGGTGCTGTCGTGAGGCGGGTGGCGTGGGCGGTGCTGGCGACGGCGATGATGGGCGCGGCGGCCGGCTGCACGGCCGACGCCGGGGCGCCCGGGGGCTCGGGCGGATCGAGCGGCGGGACCGCCAGCGGTGGAACTGCCCCGGGCACCGGCGGCGGCGCGGGCCCGGGCAGCGGCGGATCGGGCTCGGGCGGATCGAGCGCCGGCAGCGGGGGCGACTCGGGCTCGGGCGGCTCGTCCGTGATCACGCTGTCCTGCAACGCTCCCGCGAACGGCTCGCCGGTCCTCCGGCTGCTGACGCGCTCCGAGCTGCAGAACACGCTCGGCGACGTCTTCCCCGAGGTGAAGTCGCAATGGAGTGCCTCGTTGCCGGCCGGCAACGTCACCGATCTCGGGTTCGACAACGATCAGGGAGCGACCGTGGGCTCGCAGCTCGCGGGGTCGGTCCTCGACACCGCGCAATCGGTCGCCACCGCCGTCACGGGCAGCGCGCTCGCGAACCTGTTGCCCTGCTCGACCAGCGCGGCGGATCGCACGTGCGCCGAGACCTTCCTCAAGAAGTACGGCCCGCGCCTGTTCCGCCGGGCCATCACCAATGACGAGCACGACAAGTACCTGTCGTTCTTCGACGGCGCCAAGGGCAAATCGGACTTCAAGACCGCGCTCAAGTGGATGACGGTGGCGCTGATCCAGTCGCCGAACACCCTCTACCGCAGCGAGATCGGCGCGGACATGGGGAACGGCACGCGCAAGCTGACCGCCTACGAGCAGGCCACCGAGCTGGCGTACATGTACACCGGGACGGCGCCCAGCGAGTCGTTGCTGTCGATGGCGGCGTCCGGGAACCTCGGAGATCCGGTGGCGATGGCCAAGAGCCTGCTGCAGACGGACGCGGGCAAGCAGGTGCTCCAGCGCTTCTTCGAGCAGTACCTCGATTACGCCAGCGTCACGTCCGTCTCCAAGGCCAACGTCCAGAGCTTCTCGCAGCTGAGCGGCGACATGGTGAAGGAGACGCACGCCTTCATCGACGACGTGATCTTGCAGAAGGGCGGCGGCTTGAAGGAGCTCTTGACCGCCACCACCACGAACCCGTCCAAGGCGCTGGCCAGCTTCTACGCCACGGGCAACGCCTACTCGGGCGGGTTCCCCATGCCTTCGTCGGACTACGCGTCGGTCCAGCGTCCGAAGGGTCTCGGCATCGGCGTGCTGGCGCAGGGCGCGTTCCTGGCCAATCACGCGTCGTCGGTCGCGTCCTCGCCCACCCGGCGCGGGATGTTCCCTTACCGCCGGCTGTTCTGCCAGCCGAAGCTGAGCCCGCCGCCGAACGTGCCGGCGCTCGACACGACGTCGCAGATGGCGAACGTCCACACCACGCGCGATCGCTACGAGCTGCAGCACCAGCTCTTGCAAGGGGCGAACGGCCCCTGCGCCTCGTGCCACAAGCTGTTCGATCCCATCGGGTTCGCCTTCGAGCACTTCGACGAGGTCGGCCGCTACCGCGCGAAGGAAGGCACCTACGACATCAACTCGGCGGCGTCGCTGGCGGGCCCGAGCGGCACCATCTCGTTCACGGACCAGGAGTCCCTGATGAACGCGCTGGTCGAGCAGCCGGTCATTCACGAGTGCATGGCCGCCTATCTGGCCACCTACGGCTTCGGCAGCAGCGACGCCTGCATCGGCTCCAGCCAGGTGTCGGACCTTCAGGCCGGAAAGATCGGCGTGGTCGAGGCCTTCGCTCGCCTCGCCAAGGAGCCGCACTTCTCGCAGCGCGACGCCAACTGACGCGGGAGCGGACCGCGGCTGGTCGGTCGCGTCCGCTCGAAATTTACAAACGGCGGACCGCGCCGAAAGACGATCGAAACAGGCGCGGGTCAGAGTTGAACGCGTGAAAAAGCCGAGGGGAGGAGCCACGCGACCGAACGGACCGCAGCCGCGGTCCTCGGCCGCGATGGCGGGGCGGGCGAGCCGATCACGTCGAGCGGC
>Ga0068853_100004741_pt1 | contig 10565 bp, 8 predicted proteins | sample KBSCornC32_FD_65655 | JGI IMG/M metagenome (GOLD analysis project Ga0068853, IMG submission 65655) | Corn rhizosphere microbial communities from Kellogg Biological Station, Michigan, USA - KBS Corn C3-2 | ecosystem: Host-associated > Plants > Roots > Rhizosphere > Soil ... | reverse complement strand
GCTCGGGCTCGGGCTCGGGCGGCTCGTCCTCGGGGTCGGGCGGGAGCGGGAACGGCGACGATCCCTACGCGATCCCGTCGTCCCCGCCGGCGACCGTCTTGGGGGCGTCGTCGCGGGTGGTCCGACTGAGTCACCAGCAGTGGGCCAACGCCGTTCGCGACCTCCTCAAGCTGCCCGACATCTCGGACATCGCGGGCAACGTGACGGGCGATGCTCTCATGGGCTTCGACAACGAGGCCGCCGACCTTTACGTGACCGAGCAGCTCCGCTCGCAGCTGTTCGACGCCGCCGAGAAGCTGGCCGACAAGGTGACGGGCGACGCGACGGCGCTGGCCCGCCTGGTTCCCACGAACGCCCCGACCGACGCGGCCGGCAAGGCCAAGTCGTTCATCACGGCCTTCGGACAGCGCGCGTTCCGCCGGCCACTCACGGACGCCGAGGTGACCACGCACGTGGGGATCTTCAATCAAGGCCCCACGCTGTACCCCGGGGTCGACGCGTTCAAGGCGGGCGCGAGCTTGGTCATCCAGTCCATGCTCCAGTCTCCCTACTTCCTTTATCGGACCGAGCTCGGCACCGCCTCCGCGGGCGCGAGCAAGGTGGCGCTGAACGACTGGGAGGTGGGCGCCAAGCTCGCGTTCTCGATCACGAACACGATGCCCGACGACGCCCTGCTGTCCGCGGCAGCGGCCGGGCAGCTCCACGACTCGACCGGTATCACCACGCAAGCCAAGCGCTTGCTCGACGGTTCGACGGGGACGGCCGGGCTCAGCAACTTCAATCTGCAGGTGTATCGCCTGGGGACGTACGACGGCATCACGAGGGACGCGAAGACGTTCCCGGACTTCAAGACGACCACCCCGACGGCGATGAAGCAGGAGGTCCTGCAGTTCCTCAACTGGATCTTCACGCAGGGCCGAGGGATCAAGGACTTCTACACGACACCCGTGGGGTTCGTGAACGCGCTGCTCGCGCCCATCTATGGCGTCACCGGCAACTACTCCAGCGACCCCTCGATGGTCACCAAGGTCGACCTCAACGCCGACCAGCGGTCCGGGCTGCTCACCCAGGCCGGGTTCCTGTCGTCGTACATCGGCGTGGGCGACGAGCCCGACATCATTCACCGCGGCGTCTTCATTGCCACGCGGCTCCTGTGCAAGGTCCTGCCGCCTCCCGACCCCAAGGCGGCGGGGGTGCAGATCCCCAACGACCCCAAGATGACGAACCGCGAGCGTGTCGAGGCGACGACCGGAAAGGGCACCTGCGGCGAGGTGTGCCACGGCAACTTGTTCAACCCGCTCGGTTACGCCTTCGAGAACTACGACGCCATCGGCAAGTATCGGACGATGGACGTCGGAAAGACCGTGGACGCGTCGGACGTTTACTCGTTCGACGGACAGAAGCAGACCTTCAAGAACGGCGTCGAGCTGTCCAAGCTGCTGGGCGCCGCCAAGGAGACGCACGCCTGCTACGTGCAGAACATGATGAGCTACCTGCACGGTCGGGTGCTGGAAGATCCGGAAATGAACGTGGTCGACTACTACGCGCGGCTGTCCCGCGCGGGGATGGTCAACCTTCACGATCTGGAGCTCGCCATCGTGACGAGCGACGCGTTCCTCAATCGCCTGCCCTGAGAGCCGCGCCATGAAAAAACCAGACTCGAATCCCTTCATGATGAATCGGCGCATGGTCATCCGCGGTGCGGGTGGGTTCATGCTCGGCCTTCCGTTGCTCGACGCGTTCATGCCGAGAAAGGCGTCGGCGCAGACGGCCATGCGATCGCCGTTCGTCCTCATCGTCGTCGGCGACAACGGCGTGGTTCAGGCGGGCGTGACCCTGGGCGGCTCGGGTGAGCCAGAGAAGTTCTGGCCCACGGCGACGGGGTCGCTGACCAAGGACAAGATGACGGCCGACAAGGCCACGCGGTCCACCGGCGAGCTGGCCGACTACGCCGAGAAGATGCTGATCGTCCGTGGCATCAACCTGCCCTACAACTCGACCGGCTGCTCGCACTCGGCGGCGGACGCGCAGATCCTGACCGCTGCGAAGATCACGTCGGGCAGCACCAACTGCAAGGCCCAGGGGATCTCCGTCGACACGGCGATCGCGACCGCCAAGAATCCGCCCGGGCGCGATCCGCTGGTGATGCATGCGGGCATGTTCTCGCCCGGCGGGACGGGCTTCGACATTCCCGGCTACGTCTCTTACGTCAAGTCGCAGCAGGCGCGCGTGTACATCGACTCGCCGTACAAGGTGTACCAGCAAATCATCGGCGCGATCGGGACCACCCCGTCCACCGATGCGTCAGCGCAGATGCTGCGGGCCAATCGCAGCAAGAGCATCAACGACATCCTCCGGCCGCAGCTGAAGACGTTGATGGCGCGGCCCGAGCTGAGCAAGGCCGACCACGACCGCCTGGACCAGCACCTCACCGCGATCCGGGACATCGAGGTGAAGATGACGGGGACGGGGAGCACGCTGACGTTGCCCGATGCCAGCGTGTCGATGATGAAGACCATCGACCCGAAGCCGTACGACCAGAGCACGCGCGACACGTCCGTCAAGCTGTTCATGGACCTGATGGCCTTCTCGGCCGCGGCGGACTACAGCCGGGTGGCCGTGCTGAAGATCGGCGATCGTATCGACGACCACGTCTACACGTACAACGGCCAGTCGGCCAAGTTCCACGACGTGTCCCACCGGCAGGTCGCCAACTCGGTCGACTTCCACCATTACCTCGACCGGATGATGCTCAATTACTACAAGTATCTCCTGGACGCCGTCTCCAAGTACGACACGGCGACGGGCCCGCTGTTCGATCAGGGCGTCACGATCTACACGAACCAGTGCGCGACCGGAGCGCACTCGTTCAGCAACATCCCCTGGATCCAGGCCGGGACGGCCAATGGCTACTACAAGCAGGGCCAGTACATCGTGGTCGGCACCGGGCAGCAGCCGGGCGGCAGCCAGGACGGCAAGGGTGGGGACGCGTCGATGTCGGGCATCAACAAGATGCTCAACACCTTGTTGACGGCCGCGGGCGTGACGAAGTCCGGTGGCGCTCCGACCGACGACTTCGGCGAGCCTTCGCTGCCGAAGGGGCTCTTTACCGAGCTGAAGGCCTGACGGCCGCGGGACCCGCCCGCTTCGTTGCTCGTCGGTTGAATACGTCGAGTATCCGCCCTCCTCACGCCTCCCGGCCAGGGCTCCTCGCTCTGCCGGAGGTCGGTCCGGACTTTCACCACGGGCTGCGAAGGCCTGGCAGGCCCGTCACGGACCACCCGAGACGGGCCAGCCGTCCGCGTCCCAGACCAGCTCACTGACGCGCAGGGTAGGCGCGCCCGTCGAGCTGCCCTTGAGTGCGTGGTACAGGTTGTAGGTCTTGCCAGCGTAAGTGATGACCGCGTTGTGACCGGGCGCGACCCAGCTGGCATCCCCCTTCACGAGCTGAGTGCCCCCGCCCGTCATCATGGCGCTGCCGGCCTTGTCGACGTAAGGCCCCGTGATCGTGGCCGCTCGTCCCACCCGGATGTTGTAGTCGTAGGCGCCGTTGCAGCAGGCACCCCAGGACACGAACAAGTAATAGGTACCGCAACGCCGGAAGACCCACGCGCCCTCGATGCCGCCGTCGGCGTGATTGGCGAGGGCGTACATGTTGTTGTCGGCGCGCTGGCCGGACATGTCCAGTCGGATGGCCTTGATCCCGCTCCAGAAGCTCCCGAACACCAGCCACGGGGTGCCGGCTTCGTCGATGGCGATGTTCGGATCGATGGCGTTCCAGTCTTCCTTCGTTGCGCCGGCGTTCGAACAAATGACCATTCCTTGATCGGTCCATGCGCCCCCATCGAGGGCCGCGCGTGTTGCATGACCGATGCACGACCTGTTGCTGCCGAACGTCGAGGCGGAGTAGTACAGGTGGTAGGCGCCTCCGAACGAAGACAGGTCGGGCGCCCACAGATCCTTGGCGCCGGTTGCCGTGCGAGCCCAGTCCGGCAGCGCGAGCGGCGTCATCGCCGACTGCCACGTCTTCATGTCGGTCGAGGTCTTGGCCACGAGCCCGGTCGCCGCGAGATAGATGGTCCCACCGACGACCAACGCCGCCGGGTCGTGAGCCCCCAGGCTCCCCGACATGGTGAGGGGCGTGGGTCTCGTCCCGTCGTAAGGCGCGCCCGGGCAGTCTCCGGGCGCCATGTTGCCCCCGCCACCCCCCGCGGGGCCACCACCTTGGCCGTCACCGCCGGTGCGTCCACCTCCCGCTCCGCCGCCTCCGCCGCGGCCGCCGAGAGCGCCACCCGACCCGTTTCCCCCGCTGCCACCTTCGGCGGCACCGCCCGTCCCCTGGTGGCCGCTCCCGCCGCCGTCAGCGGCGCCTCCCGTCCCCACCGAGCCGCCGCTCGCGTTCCCCCCGTCGTTCGTGGACGCCGCGCCGCCACTCCCGCTGGCTCCTCCCGTCGCTGTGCTGCCTCCCGTTCCACCGGGCGAGCCTCCAGAGGAGGTGCTTCCGGGGCCTGAACCGCCGCCGGATCCGTCGGAGAGACCGCCCGTGCCGCCAGCTCGGGCAGCGCCGCCACAAGAGGCGCCGCCGAGCATGACGGTGACGAGCGGAACCGCCCAGGCCGCGAGGACGGACTGGCCGAAATGGAACCCACGAGGCGATCGGCGATCCTTCACGGATGGAAGGTAGCGCCGGGCCCCTTTTCCTGGTCACGAGCCGACGGGTGAATGACCGTGGCCGTCGTCAGCGCCCGGGCGGATGCGGGGCGCGGTGGTCGAACCCCGGCCGCGCTGGGACACCGCGTGGAGGTGCGGGCGGTGGGGCGACGTGCGGCCGCACCGACGCGCGTCCGGGAGGTGGACCCTGGTAGACGCGCGGAGGAGGCGGAGGTGCGCGGTGGGGCTCGACCGCCGGGCGCCCGTAATAGCGCCGAGCCGGCGGGGGGCCGGCGGGGTGGCGATGGCCGACCCAGCCGCTCGGGCGGTAGTGGATGTAGGCGCGCGGTCGATCAATCCGCATCACGGCGGGGGGCGGCGTGGCCACGACCCATCCGCCGGTGTAAGTCGGCGACCGGTACCAGACGCCGCCATAGTTGCGCCAGTAAAGACGATCCGAATAGAAGATCGGCTCGTCGTAATCGGCGATCACCTGGACGCCGGGCGAGACCTCGACGAGGTCGGGCTCGTAATAGCCCGGGCTCGCCACGGCCCCTTCATAGCGGGCCGCGCACCCCGCGCCGAGCACGGTCGTGAGCGCCAGCGTTGCAGTCACACCAAATCGAGCAAGCGCGTGCATGGCCATCTCCTTTGCGGGAGGGTTCAAGCATCACGGATGCCAGACGTGGGCGCCCACCTTTTCGCGGAGTTAGACACGTCTCGTTCCGACCGAGTGACGCTCGATCCCTCGGTGTCGTCGGCTCGTAGTGATGCCGTTGCACCACACTCGATGCGTCAACCTGGGCCTGGTCGCTCCGGCTCTGCGTGCCGGCCCGCCATGTCTCACCGCTCGGGAATCGGAGAGAGGGAGGCGCCCGCTTCCACGGGCCCCCACACCCGCCGCCAGCGCTCCTCGAACGCGGACCGCGCCTCCGGCAGCCGCGAGGTCACGATCGGCGGGAGCATCGCGTACACCCGCTGCAACACCTGCGGCGCGATCCCATGCGACGCCCACGCGAAACCTTGCGCGAACATGTCGGCCTCCTCCGGGGTGCCGGGCGGGGGGAAGGTCTTCGCGGCCCGCAGGTGAGGAATCACGTCGGCTTCCTCGGTGGCGAGGTGCGGATCGAGGAGTACGGTCAGGTCGCCGATCACCTGACGGGCATCCTCGATGGCCCGCGGCAGGTCCGCGAACGCCTGATCTCCGCGTCCGAGGAGCGGATCGATGCGCTCGTGATCGGCCGTCAGCCGAGCAAGCGTCGCGCGCAGCGACTCCTGCTGGCCCGCGAGATGCGGAAACAGGCCGGCGTCCTCGGCCTGGTGGTGCCCGTGAAGGGTGTTCCGGAAGCTCCGCCACTCGTCGCGGAGCGCCTCGAGCTTCTGGACCTCGTCGGTGCCGACGGCCCGCAGCGCCTCGCGGAAGCGGGCCAGATCTCGCCGGAATCCATGGTGCGACATCATGATCGCCGTCGCGACCGACGCATCACCGTTCTCGTCCAACAAGAGGGGAGCTGGGGTCATGTCGAGTCCTTTCGGGCGTCGAAGATACGACGAGATTCTACGAGCCGGGCCGGTTTGTCCGGCTGCGCCCGACGATGTGTCGAGCGGCCCGACGCTCAGCGCACGTCGACGGTGACCTCGGCGCTGAGGCCGGGGCGCAGGACCAGGTCCGCGGGCGGCGCAACGAGCGTGATCCGCACCGGGACGCGCTGGACCACCTTCACGAAGTTGCCGGTGGCGTTGTCGGGTGGCAGCAGCGAGAAGCTGGCGCCGGTGCCGCCCGACAGGCTCTCGACCCGCCCCTGGAGCTTGCGGCCCGAGAACGCGTCGAGCTGCACGGTCGCCGGCAGACCAGGGCGCATGCGGCCGATCTGCGTCTCCTTGAAGTTGGCGACGACATAGACGCGGAACGGGACCAGCTCGACGAGGGGCTGGCCGGCGGTGACGAGCTGCCCTTCGTGCACGGCCAGCTTCGAGGCGAAGCCGTCGGCAGGAGAGACCACGTGCGCGTAGCCGACCTGCAGGCGCGCGAGGGCCAGCGCCGCGGTCGCGCTTCGCACGCGCGCCACGGCCAGCGCCGCGCCGGCGCGCGCGGCCGCGATCTGCGGCTCGACGGGCGTGCTCTGGTCCACGCGGCCTCGCGCCTCGAAGACGCGGCTCTGCGCGCTGCGCCGGGCGTCCTCGGCCACGGCGATCTGTGCCTCGGCCTGCGCTCGTGCCGCGCGCGCCACCTCGACCGCGCTCTGATACGCGTCGAGCTGCTGCTGGGGGATCGCATCCGCCCGGCGCAGCGTCTGCGCGCGCCGCAGATCGAGCTCGGCCTTCTTGAGGTCCGCGTCGGCGCGGGCGGCGGCGGCCCGCGCGCTGGCCAGCTGCGCGCCGGCGCTGCCCACCCCCGCGGCCGAGCCCGACAGGGCGGCCCGCGCGCTCGCCAGCCCGCCGCGCGAGGTGGCCTCGACGATGCGGACCTGGGCGTCGGCGGACTGGCCCTGCGCTTCGGCCAGGGCCAGCTCGGCCTCGGCCTGTCGCGCGCGCTCCTCCAGGTCGGCGGCGTCCAGATCGACCAGCGGGTCGCCGCGCTTGACGGGCTGGTTCTCCTGGATGTGGACCCGCGCGATCACGCCGCCCACCCGCGCGGCAATGGGAACGATGTCGCCGGCGATCTGGGCGTCGTCGGTGCTCTCGTGTCCTCGGGTGGCGAACAGGTAGCCGCCGACGCCGATGACCGCCAGGGCGGCGACGATGGCGAGCACGACGAACGGTCGTCGCTTGCGGGCGGGCGTCGCTGGCTGGGCTTCGTCGCCGGTCGCGGCGCGCGCGCCTGGATCGGGCGGCGAGGAGGGCGGGGCGGAGCGGGGGGCGCTTTCCGGCTGGCGGGCGGGTTCCATCTTCGTCACCTCAATGCAGATCGACCTTGGCTTTCGGTGCTCCCGCGGGTCGCCGCAGGAACAGGGCCAACGGAATGACCAACAGGAAAGCCAGGCCGGCGACCAGAAACATGCGTTCGAAGGCGAGCAGCGCCGCTTGCTGCCCCAGGGTGCCATCCAGGATGCGGAGCGCGCTCTCGCGCGCGCCGGTCGGGCTGAGCCCGCGCGCCACGAGCCCGGACTGAAGCCGCTGGAGGCGCGCCATCACCTCGGGGCGCCCCGGATCGACGTGCGTGGCCAGGCCGGCGCGCGCGGTCGCCACGAAGTGCGGCAGCAACGTGGCGAAGGCGGCCAAGCCCAAGGAGCCGCCGATCTGGCGGAGCAACGAGTTGAGGCCGGTCGCGTCGGTGAGCCGGAACCTCGGGATCCCGGCCAGCGCCACGGTGGTGAGGGGGACGAAGAGCGACGCGAACCCGAACCCCTGGATCACGATGGCGAAGACGACGGAGCGCGCGCTGGTCGCGAGCGTGTAGCGCGACATCAGCATGGCGGACACCGCCACCAGCGCGACCCCGATGATGACGAGCACGCGCGGCGCGACCCGGTTATAGAGCCGCCCGACCACCGGGATGCCGATCATCATGGCCAGCGCGCGCGGCATCAGCGCTACGCCCGAATCGAGCGCCGGAAAGCCGAGGAGTTGCTGCATGAACAGTGGCAGCAGGAAGGTGATGGACATCAGGATCGCGAACATCATCGCGCCGATGACCGTGCCGGAGAGGAAGACCCGGTCCTTGAACAGCGACAGGTCCACGGCCGGCACCGGCGCGGTGAGCTCCCGGATGACGAAGCCGGCCAGCACGAACACCGCCACGAACGAGGTCACGGCGATGGCCTGCGATTCGAACCAGTCGGCGCGGCTGCCTTCTTCGAGCACGTACTGGAGCGAGGCGAGGCCGACCGTCATGAGCACGATGCCTTGCCAGTCCAGGTTCTTGCGCTGGATCGCGGCGCGGGCGTGGTTCTCGCGCCGGATGTCGTCGGGCTCGTGCACGAAGCGGGACACCATGAAGATGCCGAGCAGGCCGATGGGAAGGTTGATGTAGAAGATCCAGGGCCACGCGAAGTTGTCGAGGATGTAGCCGCCGAGCGCGGGGCCGGCGGCCGGTCCCACCACCACCGCGAGCCCGAAGAGGGCCATGGCCATCCCCTGCTCCTCGGGCGGGAACGTCTGCCGCAAGATGGCCTGCTCGGTGGGCTGGAGCGCACCGGCGCCGAGGCCCTGGAGCGCGCGGCAAGCCACCATGGTGGGCAGCGAGCGGGCCAGCCCGCACAGGGCCGATCCGACCACGAAGAGGCCGAGGCAGAACAGGTAAACGCGCTTCTGGCCGAAGAATCGGCCGAGGAAGGCGGTGAGCGGCATGACCACGACCGTCGCGATCACGAACCCGGTCGTCACCCACGTCATCTCCTCGACGGTCGCGCCCAGGGTGCCGGTCAGGTGGGGCGTCGCCACGGCGACGATCGAGGTGTCGATCGCCCCCATGAGGGTTCCGAAGGTGACCGACAGCGTGACGAGCCACTTGTTGACCGGCGCCCGGGCGACCGGGGTCGAGCGACCCGCGCCAGCGGCGGCCAGGGAGGGGCCGGCTGCCGTCGAGGCCGCCGAGCTCACGGGCTCCTCCGGGCGGCGCCGCTGCCCGCGCCCGTGAAGAAGGTGTCGAGCAGGCGCTCGATGTCGGTCGCCATCGTGCCGGCCCCGGCTTCCAGCGTCAGATCGCGAATGATGAGGGCGCGCAGCATGCCCAGGAAAAAGGTGGCCGCCAGATCGCCCATCTCGGGACGGAGGGCCCCTTCCTTCACGCCGCGCTTCATCTGCTCCTCGATGCGATTCTGGATCTCGCGCATGGTGTCCAGCTTCCTGGCGCGCGCCTGGACGAAGGAGCGGTGGTGGGAGCCCAGCTCGTGTTGCAGGACGATGTTGACGAACTTCCCGTGCGCCTCGCAATGCGAGGAGAACGCCGCCAGGATCCCGCGCAAGCGCGCCCGCAAGGGCGCCTCGGCGGTGGCCAGAACGGAGGCATCGATCTGGCCGACCAGCTCGCGCCGGCGCGCCGTGAGGAGCCCGGCGATCAAGGCCTCGCGGTCCTCGAAGTGGTTGTAGAGCGTGCCGACCGAGACCCCGGCCTTCGCGGCGATCGTGTCCATGCGCGCCACGTGGAGTCCGACGTCCGCGAACACCTCCTCGGCGGCGGAGAGGATGGCGTCCATCGTCGTCTCGCGGATTCGTTCCCGTAACGTCCGAGGGCCGGATCTAGAATGTGAACGTAAATTCACGAAGTGAAACTGTGGCTCAGAACGAGGGGCGGGTCAACCCGGCGCGCGCGACGGGACTGCCCCTCCCGCGGGCGTCGAAGGCGCGTTAGCATCCCCGGCATGACGACAGGCTCGCTTCGACCTTCTCTCGCCCTCGCGGTCTCTCTCTCGATCGGTTCCCTGACCGCGGCTGGGCTGTTCTTCGTGGTCGCCTCGACGGCCGCGCCGCGCCTGGCGCTCGCCAAGGAGGCGGGCCCTCCCAGACCCTGGAAAGACATGACGTACGAGCAGAAGAGGTCCTACATGAAGACGGCCGTCATGCCGGCCCTGAGGCCCGTCTTCAAGAAGTTCGATGCCAAGAAATTCAAGACCTTCGAGTGCGAGACCTGCCACGGGAAGGACGGGGCGGACCGGAAATACAAGATGCCGAGCAACGACATCAAGCCGCTCCCCAACACGCCCGAGGCCTTCCAGGCGAAGATGGCGAAGGAGCCGGACTGGGCGCGGTGGACCGACTTCATGGTGAAGTCGGTGGAGCCCGCCATGGGCAAGGTCCTGAGCGTCGCGATCTACAACCCGGAGAAGCCCGACGAGAACGCCTTCGCTTGCAAGAACTGTCACAAGCTCGAGACGATGAAGCCCTAGTGCACCGCCGTCGAAATAGCGTCAACGCTGCGCCGACGATCCGACGGTCCCGCTTCGTTGCTCCTCCTCACCATACCGCCGGGTATG
>Ga0068853_100004739_pt1 | contig 10566 bp, 5 predicted proteins | sample KBSCornC32_FD_65655 | JGI IMG/M metagenome (GOLD analysis project Ga0068853, IMG submission 65655) | Corn rhizosphere microbial communities from Kellogg Biological Station, Michigan, USA - KBS Corn C3-2 | ecosystem: Host-associated > Plants > Roots > Rhizosphere > Soil ... | reverse complement strand
GCTCGGTCGGCACGGGCGGCTCGGCCACCGGCGGCGCGGGCGGCAAGGGCGGCTCGGTCGGCACGGGCGGCTCGGCCACCGGCGGCGCGGGCGGCGGCATCGGTGGCGCGGGCGGCGCGACCCCGACCTGCCCATCGACCTGCGACGACAGCAACCCCTGTACCACGGACCTCTGCAACGCCTCGACGAGCTTCCAGTGCTCGCACGTGGCGGTGACGAACGGCGCGACGTGCAGTGACGGCAATGCCTGCACGGTGGGAGACTCCTGCCAGGCTGGCGTCTGCGCCGCTGGCACGCCCCGCACCTGCGCGGCGTCCGATCAGTGCCACGCGGTCGGCGTCTGCGACGCGGCCACCGGCGCCTGCTCGAACCCGATCAAGGTCGACGGCTCGAGCTGCAACGACAGCAACGCCTGCACGACGGGCGATCAGTGCCTCTCCGGCATCTGCACGGCCGGCAATCCAAAGATCTGCGCGGCGGCCGATCAGTGCCATGCGGCCGGCATGTGCGACGCGACGACCGGCAACTGCTCGAACCCGAGCGCCCCGAACGGCACCGCCTGCAACGACAACAACCTCTGCACGACCACCGATATCTGCACGGCCGGTGTCTGCGGCGGCACGGCGAAGACCTGCGCCGCCTCCGATCAGTGCCACGCGGCAGGCATCTGCGACCAGGCGACCGGCTCCTGCTCGAACCCGCCCGTGACCAACGGAACGGCCTGCAACGACGGCAACGGCTGCACCACCGGCGAGGCTTGCGCGGCCGGTGCCTGCACCGGCGGCACGGCCAAGGTCTGCGCGGCCTCTGACCAGTGTCACACGGCCGGGACGTGCGACACGACCACCGGCGCCTGCAGCAACCCGACGGCCGCCAACGGAACGGCCTGCAACGACGTCAACGGCTGCACCACGGGCGACGTCTGCACGGGCGGCGTCTGCGGCGGGGCTGCGGTCACCTGCACGGCGGCCGATCAGTGCCACGTGGCCGGCATGTGCAGCGCGACGACCGGCACCTGCTCGAGCCCGAACGCGCCGGACGGCACCGCCTGCACCACCGGGGGCGCCAATGGCACCTGCACGGGCGGCGCTTGCGTCGCGGCCCAGACCGACCCGACCCACAGCCGTGGCCCGGCCTGCGATCAGTGCCAGGTCGACAACTGCTCGCCGTCGACGGACGGCTGCGACACTCTGAGCGATCCGGCCGCCAAGAAGCTCTGCCAGGACATCTACGCGTGCTTCGTGAACACCGCTAACAACTGCCTCCTCCCGGGCAACCAGGGTGACGCGATTCCGTGCTGGTGTGGGAGCAACCCGACGACCTGCGTCTCCGCCAACAGCGGTCCGACCAAGGCCAACGGGCCTTGCCTCGACCTCGTGACCCAGGGCGCGGGCCTGACCGCCGCGACCTACGACGCGGCGACCATCAAGGCTCGCCTCATCAACCCGGCGTTCCCGCTGGGCCGCGCGATCAACCTGACCTCCTGCGAGGGTCAGTTCTGCAATGCGGAGTGCACCATTCCGTAAAGGGCCAGGCTCCTCGGAGCCTGCGCATCGAGACTGAGAGACGGGCGTCGGCCATTGGCCGGCGCCCGTCTCTTTTTGCGGCCTGGTGAGAGGTCCCCGGTATTCGAACGATTTCGTCCGGAATCCGGAGTTCGCAGGCATCGAGGTCCACGTCTGTTTGGCCGAATTCACGCGTTGCTGGTGGCGCAGGAATTGCTCACCTCGGGCCGAAACGGATGAATCCGACCGCAAGCAATGATCGGTACGCAACAACGGAGGAACCATGCGCAAGGTGATCGCGAGCAGCTTCTTGGCAGCTCTCGGGATGAGCGCCGCGGCTCACGCGGCTCCGCTGAACCTTCAGGGATCGGACACGCTGGAGGATGTCACGAAGGACGTCATCAATGTCTGCAGCCTGAACACTCTCCTCAGCTACGTCGGCGGTGGCTCCGGGACGGGCCAGGCCGCGATGGTGGCCGGGACACAGCAGATCGCGCCCATGTCGCGTGAGCTGAACGGGACTGCCTGCACCGCCAGCGCCTCGCAGCTGCTGATCGGCCTGGACGGCATCGCCATCGTGGCCGCCAATCAGCTGATTGGAGACAGCACCGAGCGAACTCCAGATGACACCAACGACGACTGCTCCGATTCGGTCGCCGGCGGCATCAGCCTGTCCGTTCCCGGCTGCACGGCTGCCGACGGCTGCACCACGGCCGGAACCTACACCTTCACGAGCTGGAAGGACGTCCTGGCCCTGATCTACGGCGGTCAGAACCACACCACCGCTGCCCAGCTCAACTCGAACGGTACGCGCAACCCGGCCCGCATCAACTGCGCCGGCGCGGTTCGGCAGGCGCTCGTGAACAACTGGTCGCAGATCTTCACGGACAACGCGGTCGAGCCGCAGAGCTGCCGGTCGTCCAACTGCGTGCGGCTGAAGCACGCGTTTCGGCGCGGCGATCTCTCGGGCACCACGGATACGTTCGTGGGCCTGGTGGGGCTGGTCCCGATTCCTCCTTTCACGACCGCGTTCGCCAGCCAGCTGCCCACCAAGGACAGCGCCGCGGCCGCCAACCCCTTCTGCAACGCCGGCGAGGCGGTCATGAACAAGGGCGATTCGGACTACCTCGATCTCGATCCCATCCGCCGCATCGCCGACTCCGATTTCGCCGCCAACGCTCGCCTCGGCTTCGAGCAGGTCGCGGAGGGGTATCAGGCGCCCAGCAACCCGCCTTCCACGCCTTTCGTCGACAACCGGACCGACCCCGCGGTCGGCGTCCTCGCGGACTTCGGCGTGTCGCAGGCACAGAACATCCTTCCCGACCCGGCCATCCCGAGCTCGGTCGCCCTTCAGCGCGCCGCCCTGGCGGCCCGCAAGGGGTTGGGGGTCGTCCTGCCGATCGAGATCCCTGCCAACTACCAGGACGAGATCGCGGCCTACTTCTCGACCGTCCCGCAGGGCGGCGAGCCGACGATCTGCAACCCTGGCGCGTTTGCCTTGAGCAACGTCGGCACGGGGATCATGTGCCCGGACGGCAGCATCTCTCCCTGCCTCTTGCCGGTCAACGTCAGCAACCCGTCAGTCCCGAACTTCAACTGTCTGAACAACAGCCCGGTGCCGGCGGCATCGCCACTCCGGGACGCGCGCGTCTACAACCTGCTGGTGGTCAGCCCGACCGGAAAGTTCGTGAAGGACAGCTACACGAACCCGAACCTGCTCACGGCCGGCCTCTCGGCCGTCAGGCAGAACCGCATCGTCAGCGCGTTCTTCCGGCTGCACGTCAGCCAGACCGACAGCCTCGCGGATTTTGCGCCGGGCATCAACTGCAAGAAGTTCACGTCCACCGATCAGATCGGCTGTCTGGTCTCGGCCAACCCGTGCAGCATCGGCTTCGCGGGCCGAGAGTCGGTCGATGACTTCACGAATATGGCCATCCAGATCGAGGGAATCAGGTCGACTCCTGCGACGATCTCCAGGCTCGTCAACGGATCGGGTCAGCCTCCGTATCCGCTGGCGCGGCGGCTGTGGGTCAACGCCCTCAATGGCTTCGGCTCGGTGACGGGCGATCAGCGTACCTTGCTCCAGTGCTTCCAGGGACTGCGGCCGGGTGTTCCCGAGGATCTCGTCGACTCGATTGTCGCGGGACGAAACTTCGTCTCCGTCCCCGCCGGCGTCGCCCGCACGAAGACCTGCCCTGCGGTATTTCCGTAGGAGGGCGGTAAGACCCGGGCGCGAGAGGCCATCGTTGCGAACTTGTCACCAGTCAAAGACAAATGTGACGGAAGGCCCGGTCGAGCCTGCGATAGGTTGCGAGCTTGACCGGGTGACTCGACCGGGCGATCCCATGAAGGACAGACGATACAGACTCGTGACGACGCTGGTCTTCGCGGCCGGAATGGCCAGCGTCGGCTGCGGAAAGCCGGATTATCGGGGTGGAGGGCCACGCGCCGCAGCCCCCTCGGGCGCTACGGCACCGAGCGCGGGCTCGCCGACCGGAGCTGGAGGAGCGGAGGCCGCGGCGCACGTGTTCGTCCCATCCGACCCGCCGGAGGTCCGCCTGAAGAGCGAGCTGGCCACGGCGGCCAAGGTCGATTCGGTCATGGCGGCGCGGATGGCGGACATTTCGCCCGTTCTCAGATGCGTCGAAACGCTGCCCGGCGACCGCCTTCGGGCTCATTTCGGGTTCGACAATCAGATGCCCGCTGAGGGCGCGAAGAAGACTTCGGTGCCGGTGGGCTTCTACAATCGGTTCTGGCCCCCTCCCATCGAGCAGGGGCAGCCCACCACTTTCGACAAAGGGCGCCGCGAGGACGCGGCGCAGATCGTGTTCGCGAAGGAGGCCAGCCTCGCGTGGGTGCTGGGGGCCAATTTCAGTTTGGCCACCGCGTCGTCGCCGCGATGTCCGACGAAGGCACCGGGGACCGCGACCCTCGCCAAAGGGGAAGGGGCCTCGTCCCGGAAGGCGCTGGCGAAGCCCTGAGCCTCGGCTCGCTTCCAGGTGGGTGAGCCCTCTTTCCGGACACCGACGGCGGCGTCTCGGGACGGGCTCTCCTGTTCGATTCCCATTCGGGATCGGGTTGCGCCGAAGTCCGGCAGCCAGAGCTCGCCCGGACTCTTCGAGCTCGGCTCGCCTGCCAACCTCCGGATCTTCGACGTTTTCCAGCCTGACGCCCATTCGTGGTGGGTCAGAGACCCTCCGAATGGCGGAGACCGGAATCCGGTGGGATTTCGAAACGGAAGCGGACCGGACTTGTCACAGCGAGTGTCTTCGGGGGCTTGTATTAGCCATCGCATCCCCGCCGCGCGTTCGCTGGCGGTCCCACGGTGGATTCCCTGATCGAGGTAAGAATGTCCATGGAGACAGCCACGTCCGCAGCGGCGATCGCGCCCTTGACCATTGCCGGTTCGGCACCTCTTCGGAGCCGTCCGGAAGCTCCGCGGCCTGTCCACCTCGAACCCCTGCCGCCCGCCGGACGGTCGAAGGCGAGCCCCGGCCCGGCTCAGCCCCCCAAAAGCATGTCGAGGGGCACCTCCTCGATGCCGACATCTCCTGCGATCGAAGACGTATTCTCCTTGATCCGCCGCCTGGCACCGACTCACGTGACGGTGACGTTGATAGGCGAGACCGGCACGGGGAAGGACGTATTCGCTCATCTGACCCACGACCTGAGCCCGCGCGCCCGTCAGCCTTTCGTGGTGTTCGACTGCGGCGCCGTTCCGCCCAACCTGGTCGAGAGCGAGCTGTTTGGACACGAGCGAGGCGCCTTCACGGGTGCACACGCCGAGCACCCCGGCGCGTTCGAGCGCGCTGCGGGGGGGACGCTGTTCCTGGACGAGATCGGCGAGCTGCCCCTCGAGCTGCAGCCGCGCCTGCTCCGGGTGCTGGACAATGGCCTGGTCCGACGGGTCGGCGGGACCCGAGATCGAAAGGTCGACGTGCGCATCGTGGCCGCGACCAACCGCGACCTGGGTGCGCTGGTGACCGCGCGTCACTTCCGGCAGGACCTGTATTTCCGTCTGGCGGCCGCCATCGTGAACCTGCCGCCACTTCGCGATCGGCTGAGCGACCTGCCCTATCTCGTGTCGCGCCTGCTCGTCGACCTCGGACGCGAGGACGTCGGCGTGTCCCCGGAGACGCTCGCGGTCCTTCGCGCGCACCCGTGGCCGGGTAATGTCCGCGAGCTGAAGAACGTGCTCGCGTATGCCATCGCGTTCGTGGATGCGGGGGTCCTGTTACCCCGCCACCTGCGCTTCGCCGATCCGCCGGCCGAGCAGACCATGCTCGATCGGCTCCCGCTGGGGGGCCACGCGCTGCAGGCCCTGGAGCGAGCCGCCATCAAGCAGACGCTGGCCCAGGTCTCCGGCAACCGCGTCCACGCCGCCCGCACCCTTGGCATCGCGCCCTCGACGCTGTACGAAAAGCTGCGCAAATACGGACTTTGACGTCCGGTTTGGGCGCTTCCTCCCGCCAGCGTCGAGGCTCGCGCTAAGTCAGGCTAGGCGTCTTCAAGGGCGTGGAGTCGATCCGGGAATCGCCGAAGCTGGTGCGCGTGTCCCCGAACAGGTTCAAGATCGCGGTGAGCAGCTTGTTGTGGGGGACGCCCCCGGCCTTGACCCAGCGCCCCGTCTTCAGGGTCTTGCCGTCGCCGCCCGCCAGGATGAAGGGCATGTTGGCCTTCGCGTGCGACGGAGGATCCGCGATCTCCGTCCCGAAGAAGAGCACGGTCTCGTCCAGCAGCGAGTGTCCGCCCATGTCCACGGCCTGCATCGCCTTCAACAGGTAGGCGTGCATGGTCGAGTACCAGGTGGAGATCTGGGTGCACTCCGTCGGGCGGAAGCCGCCGTCGTGCATGTAGTAATGATGGTGCTGCGAGAGGTTGAGCCACGGGAACGTGTGCTTGGCCTCGCTGTCGCTCCACTGCAGCGAGGTGACGTTCGTGCGGTCGCAGGCGAGGATCATCGTCATCATGTCCATCATGAACTGACCGACGAGCGGAATCTTCGAATCCGACGAGGTGTCGAGGAGGCTGCCGTCGTCGGCCGAGTTGAGGCCGCTGGTCGGGTTGTAGCCCGTGGTGTCGACCTTTGCGGGAGGCTTGCAGCTCGACCCCATCGGCTCCGGGGTCATGATCTGCCCCATGCGCATCTCGAGGCTGCGGATCTGGGTGAGGTGCAGGTCGAGGCGCGCCTTGTCGTCGGCCCCCAGCTTGGTCTCGAGCGCCGCGTACTTCTTGTCCACGAAGTCCAGGACCGACTTGCGGATCGCCGGGGTCTGGTCGACGGCGCCGCCGGCCCCGCCCGCTCCGGAGCTCGCCGAGCCGAAGAACGTCTTGAAGATGTCCTGGGGATCGAGCCGGGGTGGAATGGGCCCGTTGTTGTCGAAGTTCATCGCGTTGATCGGGTGCAGCTTCCCGTGCGACTTTCCCGTCGCCCATCGAATCGCGAGCTGGACGCTGCTATAGGCCTTCCCCGTCGAAAGACGGCCGGCCAGGACCTGATCGATCGAGGGCGAGTTCTTGGCGATGTAATTGGAGGCGCCTTGCTGGATCGCGCCGGTCAGCCACCCCACCTCGCCCCCCTGGTGCTGCTCCACCGAGTACTTCGACTGGTCGCCGCAGGTCAGGTTCGTTCCGTCGATGATGAGGAGGCGACTCTGGTACGGCTGCAACGGCATCAGCACCGGCGACATCGTGAAGGACGTCTCCGAGCCGCTCGGGGTGTACTTGTCCCCGTTCGCGCCCTGCCGCACGGCGCCTCCGGGCTGATAGACGGTGACGAACCGCTTGAGGGGCACGGAGCCGGTCGCCTGCGCCCGGGCCGGGCGACCTCGGCCCATGATCTCCAACCAGGGCAGCGCGATGGAGATGGTCCCCGCGCCCTTGATGACCGTCCGACGATCGAGCTTGAACCGCGTCATGGCGAGTCTCCTATTGGGCGGCCGGGCGATAGAGGAAGCCGTCTGTCTGCGTGAGGGCCAGCAAGAGCTGCTTGACGTTGTAGCCGCCTTTCGAGAAGGCGGTGTTGATCGACTGCCGGTTGCAGGCGTCGTCGTCTTTGCCGAGCGAGCGCCCGTAGACGAAGTTCAGCCAGTGATCGGCGAAGCAACTTTGGACCTCATCGGACTTCGCCAGCAGAGAGACGAGCTCCGCTCCGTTCGCCGCGGAGCCGTCGACGCCGGTGACCGAGCCGCTCGCGTCGATCGGCGTGTCGTAGGCCATCTGGGTGTTCGGGTCGACCCAGTGCTCGGCCGTCCGATATTGTCCGACGGCGTCGAAGTTTTCGAATGGCAGACCGAGCGGATCGATCATCTTGTGACAGGCCGCGCAGGTGGCCATCGCCGAGTGGAGCCCGTACCGTTCGCGCGCCGTCTTGCCGCTGTAGGGGTCGGGCGTCGTCGGATTGAGGCCCGCAGGCACCGAGAGGTTCCGGCACATCAGCTTGTTGATGATGAACGAGCCCCGGAGCACCGGGTTCGTGAGGTCGGTCGTGGTCAGGCCTGTCATCATGCCGCCCAGGGTCAGGAGGCCCCGGCGCTGGCTGGTGTTGAGGTTGACCTTGGTCAGCGTCGTGCCGGTCACCTTCGACGTTCCCGAGGCGAAGGCCGTGGAGCCGTAGTAGTTGAACAGGGCCTCGTTGACGAAGGTGTAAGGCAGCGTGAGGATGGCCGGCCAGCTTCCGGCGGTGTACGGCGCCGCGACCTGGCTGGTGTTCTCGTAGATCTCGTACTCGAGGACGCGCTGCACCTCGGCCCGCATGGCGGAGCCGATGCTCGACGAGAAGCTGGGGAACAGGGTGGTGCTCCGGGTCTGGGCCGACAGATCGGGAAGCGGCAGGAGGTTGTCGAAGAAGAACGCCATCATCGGATGCGACCGCGGGTCGTCGAGCATCTTCTTGGCCTGGGTCATCACCCCGTCGCTCGTGTCGAGCATGCCGGCGTCGGCCGCCTGGAACAGCGGCGCGTCGGGCATGGTCTGCCAGAAGAAGTAGGAGAGTCGGGTCGCCATCTCGCGCCCACCGACGCGCTTGACCGCGTTGTTCCCGGTCACGGGCGTCCCCTGCTCCACGCGGTACAGGAACTCGGGGGCCTGAAGCATCGCCTGGATCATCGCCTGGACACCCGTGCCGAAGGTGACCGACGACGCGAGGGCTCGGATGCCCTTGTAGAGCGTCACGAGCTCGTCGATCTCGGTGGTCGCGACGGTGCGCCGGTACGCCTTGGGGGCGAGCGCGGTCGCGATGGACCGGGCGCAGGCCTCCTCCGTGCTGGTCGTCACCGAGCTCGCGCAGGTGTGGAGCTTGCCGAGCGCGGTGGTGCTCGCGGTCGCCTTCTGGGCGACGGCCTCGCCGACGCTCTGGTACTTCTCGATCAACAGCGAGGAGGGGGATTGTTCGTCGGCGTCGTTGCCGAACAGGTTCTGGGACGTATCGACCTGGGGCGGCAGGGCGCTGCCCGGGCTCGACGTGTCGCCGAGCAGGTCACGGATCGTGTTGTTGTACTCGTAAGTGGTCAGCCGGCGGAGGGGGGCGCGACCCGGGTTGATCCCGTTGCAGGCGAGCGTCGTCGCGCCGCCCGAACCCGTACCCCCCGGGGTCGTGCCGCCCGAGCCGGTGCTGGGGCCGGAGCCCCCCGAGCCGGAGCTCGGGCCGCTCCCGCCGCTTCCTCCGCTCCCCGACCCGGTCTTGCCGCCAGACCCGCTGCCGTTCGAGTTACCCCCCGTTCCGGAGCCAGGGTTGGAGCCGCCGCCCGAGCCCCCGCTGTCCGAGCCCGTGCTGGACCCGGTCCCGCCATTCACGCCGATGGCCCCGGTGCAGGCCGACAGCGCGAGCAGGCTGCTCAACCCCGCGACAGCACAGTGTTTTCGGCTCAGCAGGCGTGAAGGCGTCCCGGGAGTTGCCCTCGGAACTGGGCGACGCCCGGCCGGGTCGTCGACTTGCCTTGGTCTCACTGTTGGCATGGGAGCACCTCGACTGGGGATCGCGGGGGGGCGCATCATAGGGGCGAGGTCGATTCGCCCACATCCCTGTGAGACCCGGACCGCTGGATAAAGAGGTCATCTTTTTTCCACAGGGCTCACGGGGGCCGCATCCAGCTCCGACGCGCCAGGACGTGACCTCGTCGGCGTACCCGATCGGGCCATGCCGCCGCCGGGAGGACGACCCAGGATCCCGTCACGTGGCCGTCGCGCAAGTTTGGCGGGGGCGCCTTGGATTTTGCGCGGGGGTGTCGCGATGGCGGTGAACACTGGGGTCATGGGAATCAAGACCTTGGCTCATGTGTCCGACCTGCACATTGGCAAGAGCGTGGAGACGGAGCGGCGGGCGGTCGCGATCCGGGATGCGCTGCTGGCGGCGGACATCGACCACGTCGTGGTGACGGGGGATCTGACGCATCGGGGACGGATCGGCGAGCTGGCGGTGTTCTGGCGCATCTTCCGGCCGCTGCGCGATCTCGATCGCCTCACCATCATTCCCGGCAACCACGATCGTCTCGGAGACGACGTCGGCGACGCGATCCAGGACGGCCCCCGCGTCTCGGTGGTCGCCCCGCCCGGGTTGCACCTGATCCGCTTCGACTCGACGGCGCCGCACAACCGGTCCTGGATCTCGGGGCACGGTGAGATGCGGCCGGACGACATCCAGGCGATCCACGCGGCGGCGACCGCGGCGGCGCCGGGGACGGTCGTCGCGGTGCTGCTGCACCATCACGTGCTGCCGCTGCCGGCCGATCACGCGGCCGAGCGTCTGGTCAGCTGGCTGGGCATGCCCTACGCCGACGAGCTCGCGTCGGGCGCCTCGCTGCTCACGGCCGTCCGCGGCCGCTGCGATCTGGTGCTGCACGGGCACCGCCACACGCCGCGCACGATGACATTCTTCGGGGACGAGCGGCGTTCGCTGGCCATCTACAACGCGGGCTCCTCGACGGAGCTGGGTCGCGTGCGCGTCTTCTGTCACGAGGACGGCAAGCTCCTCGACGAGCCAGGGTGGCTCTGGACGTGGGTGCTCGCTCCGTCCTCCCCGGAGACGCTCGCTCCGCTCGCTCGCGGAAGGGGCTCTCGCCCC